>Ga0209137_1000234_pt1 | contig 61065 bp, 54 predicted proteins | sample SaaInl5LU_22_DNA_FD_184642 | JGI IMG/M metagenome (GOLD analysis project Ga0209137, IMG submission 184642) | Marine microbial communities from expanding oxygen minimum zones in the Saanich Inlet - ESP_105LU_22_DNA (SPAdes) (version 2) | ecosystem: Environmental > Aquatic > Marine > Intertidal... | reverse complement strand
TAAGAATAAATCCAGTTTATCCAGATTGTCCAGGTGGTGAACCTTGTGACACAGTAGTAGACTTTGCTTGTGTAAGGTATCAAGGTGATGACCTAGCAGACTTCCCACTAGTTAGTGGAGATAGACTCTCTAGGTTTATGCAGATGATGGTGCTACGTGAAATTGCACTTGCAAGCTTTACAGGTGTTGACACGGTGCATGCTCCTTACTGGATTGAATCAATTGCTAAAACCGATACTACTATTGACTTTCAATGGGACAATAGTGGTGATGCATGGGATTATACTATTTCGTATTCTACAGACAATACTACTTGGACTGATATCACTGGCGTAGATGCTCAGAAAGATTCTTATCAGTTGATAAACCTTACTTCTTCTACCAAGTATTATATTAAAGTAGCTTCAACTCTTAATGGCGGGGCTCCTGGTCCTTTTTATTCTTTAACTATTGAGGTTACTACTAAAGCATAAGTCACGTTTTGTTGGTTTTTCGTGACCTACAATGAAAACCCTGCCTAACGGTGGGGTTTTCTATTATTAAGATTTTTTACTATATTTAACAAACTATAAATCAGTATCATATGTCTTCATTATTAGATAAGGTAAAGCAGTCACTTAAGTGGAAAAAGAATTCTCAAATTTCTGCTGATAGAATTGGTATTTCTTTAGAAGATTATTTATCACTAAAGGCTGTGGTATTAGATCAAACTATTACAGATGACGGTATAAAGGTTGGGGTCATTTCTGAAAACGTAAATTTAGAAAGTGGTTCTTCAAAAATTCAAGCTGTATCTGCAACAGAACCAAAGTCTCCTGAAGATATAATTAAAATTTTAAATATTGATACTACTAGATGGAAGCTTGCTCAATATTGGAATAAGCAAAAATCTAATCATTGGATTATATCAGCTTTAATTACTCAAAAGAAAGCTGAAGATGTAAGTATAGTTGAAGAAATTCTAGAAAGATACGAGCCTAAAAGTTTTGAAGTAGTATCCTTACCCCCAAGTAAAAAGAAAGACAATCTTAATTACTGTGGGGTTTTTAGTGTTCAGGATGTTCACTTTGGTAAACAAAATAACAATGATGTAATCTTAAGATTTAAAGAGTCTATTACAGAAGTGTCAATGAAGGCTAGTCAAGCATATGATTTAAACACTTTATACTACGTAATTGGAGGAGACCTTTTAAACGCTGATACGTTTGCTAAAACTACAACTAAGGGTACACCAGTAGAAAACGATAAAGATCCAATACAGGCCTATCTAGAGGCTTATGATGCAGTAGTATGGTCTATAGTCCAACTGTCTCACGTTGCTAAGAATCTTCAGGTAGTATTTATACCTGGAAATCATGATAGATTATCCTCTTGGCATTTAGCTCATGCTATATCTAAAAGCATCCACATTGAAAACGTTCACTATGATGTAGAGTATGGAGAGCGTAAGGTTCATTTATTTGGAGATAACTTCTTAGCCTTTGAGCATGGAGATGTAAACACTGCTAACTCTGATAGAGTATATGCTTCTGAATATCCAAAAGAATGGGGTAAGACAATCTACCGTACTCTATATACAGGACATTATCATCAGAAAAGAACGTCTGTGTTTATTACTGAAAATGAAATCAATGGCTTCTCTGTTAAGATCATGCCTAGTCTTTCTAACTCTGATTACTGGCACTACCATAATAAATTTGTAGGTAGTAAAAAAGCTGCAGTATTAGAGGTGCATGAGTTTAACCGGGGAAAGGTTGCAGAGTTTTCTCACATAGCAGGGTAATCTCTTTGATTCTTCCTGTATTTTCAGTAAATTATAAGTAGGTATCTATGAGTAACAAGCCGTATAAGAAACCTAATTTAAATGCTCCCCGATATAGGGAAAAGGTATTTAGTGTATTGAATAGTAAACTGTTAGAAGAATTTAAAGAGAAGTATCCTCGTTATAAGAAAATAGATCTTGACCACTTTAAAGAAATAATTAAACAGTTTAATGAGGCTGTTTGGAAAGAGGTCATAGAAAATAGAGACGGGGTAGAGCTTCCAGATGGTATAGGGTTTTTATTTATAGCAAGCACACCAGCTTCAAAACATAAAAACAATATAAACTTTAAAGAGTCTGCTAAACTAGGATTAACTGTACATAATCAAAACTGGGAGACAGATAACCGTCTTGCTAAAATTATGTACAGCAACTATCACGCTAAATATAAGTTTGCATTTAGAGACATATGGGGGTTCCAAGGAGTAAGACAGTTTAAAAGATCTGTTGCACAAACTTTCCCAGACAATTATATGCGCTATGTTCAACTCACTGATACTGTGAGAGTTACTGACATATTTTCTAAAGTTGTAGATCGTAAGATTGAAACTAGAAACTATGCTAACTCAATAGATGAGTATAATGAGTTTGAACTAGATTAATATGGCAACAATTGGTGAGATCGTTTCAAGAGTAAGAAACCAATTTAAAAGCTCAAGGCAAGATGCTTTCTTAACGGATAGATATATCTACAGCCTTATAATTAAATACACTGCAGTTTATATGCGTAGACAAGATTCTACAAATAAGCTAATGAAATTTAACAGTGTATTTAAAACTTTACCTTTTGTAGAACTTATAGAGGTAGATAAAATAGAAGCTCAGTGTTCTGGTATTAAGTCAGGGTGTACTATTAAACGTACTAAAGCTAAGCTTCCTAATTTCATGCAAGGTTACTGGGGTCCATTAATTAGAACTGTTAGCTCTATTGATGGAGGTATTGAGCTTCAGCCTACACAACCGGGTACTTACACTTCTATGACTAAGGGTTCAACCTTTAGATACAACACTACTAAATACTTTTGGTTTTTAAATGGCTATCTGTATTTTCCTAACGTTGATTGGGATGCTATTAAGATAGAAGGAGTATTTGAAGATGATATTACTAAGTGGAACTGTGATGTAGAAGATGACTGCCTTATTAGACAAGAGCAAGAGTTTAACGTACCAGACTTTTTGTTTGCAGAAATAGAAGCTCAAGTGCTTCAAACTATGTCAGGTCTTGCAAAACTTCCTAGTGATGGTAAACATGATAATCAAAATATCTCTAGATAATGGCAGCTAATATTCAATATAGAACCTTTGATCAGCTAATAGAAGAAGTAAGTATTGACTTCTCTACTTATGCTTTAGAAGGTATGATAGAACCTCAGCAGCTTATTAAAGTTGCAATGAGAGTTAACTTTGACTTAGGAGTTAGAGTCCAAAGATCTAGACAAGTTATCTTAGATATAGATAAGGGTAAGGCTAAGATGCCTAATAACTTTTATTCTTTAAACTTTGCATACATGACCGGTAAGTATAGAGTAGAAAGCTCTGTTCCTTCTGGTACATTAATAGAAGATGTAATCTTAGATAAGGGTAGTGTAGCATTAGATTCTGATGGTTGCCCTGTAGATACATCTGTATGTATGAATGACTGTGGTGATTACTACCAGCTTATTCAAAAAAGTAAAACTCAAGTAAAGGTTTATGAAAGCTTTGCTAAAGTAAAAGCTGTAGGTCAAGGTGTTTCAGATAAATGCCCTAACAGTCGTTGGAACGATAGTCAGTTTCAAATAGAAATTAGAGATGGATTTGTTTATACAAACTTTACCAGTGGTCAGGTTTATATTAACTACCAATCTCAAATGGAAAGCTCTACAGGAGAACTTGTAGTTATGGATCACCCTCTAGTAAATGAATACTATGAGTATGCTATTAAGCAACGTATACTAGAGAATATGATTTTTGCAGGAGAGCCTGTATCACAGCAATTAAACTTAATTGAAGCTCGTCTAAGAGCTGCAAGAAACAATGCGTTGTCATTTGTAAATACACCAGACTTTGCTGAATTGCAAAAAATCTGGAGTATGAACAGACGTTCACAGTATGACAAGTATGTAAACATGTTTAAGAGCACCCCAACTTTAAGATAAGATGGCAAAGAAGCAGACTCCTAATACCCAGCAAAATACACACACTGATTCTTTTGTAAAAGGAATGGTGCAGGATACCAATGAGTCATTTCAAACTCCTGGTACTTGGGTTCATGCAAGAAATGCAGTTAACAACTCTACAGAAGGAGACTTTGGAACGTTAGAGAATGAGTCTTCAAATAGATTGTGTGCTGAAGTTCCTTATGATATTATAGGGTCTATTCATTTATACGATGATAAGTGGGCTATTTTTTCTACAGATAACATTAACAGTGAGATAGGTTTATTTGATGAAAGTCAGTGCACTTATTCTAAACTAGTTAATGATAAAGTTTTATCCTTTGATAAAAATCATTTGATTAAGGGTGCTTCTAAAGAAAACTATGATTGCACTTGGCAGCTATACTGGGATGATGGTAAGAATCCTTCTAGAACTCTCAACATAGATAACATACCTTACAAGGTTACAAAGAGGGTAGTAGATGATTGTGTTGTAGAAACACCTACCGCAGATTTAGATGGTGAGCAAATTCGTTTAGCAAGACTAATGGATACTCCATGTCTTACTATAGAGCAAGGAGAGATAGGTACACTACTCAATGGTACTTATCAGGTAATGATTGCATACTCTATTAATGGTACTAGAGTAACTGATTATATAGCAGCATCTAACTTGCAGTCTATATTCTTTCATGAGAATTCTGTAGGATCTATTGAAGTTAATATAGAAGGTTTAGATGTTGATAGGTTTGATGAGTTTGAAGTTGCTGTTATTACATTTATTAATCAGCAAACTAGTGCTTCTACATTTGGTTACTACTCTACTCAAGCTACTAAGATTACAATTGATAGTATAGATCAACGTTTAGTTGCCATACCTCTTGAGCAGCTTTTATTGCGTAGTCCAGCATATGAAAAGTCAGATGCTATTTATACAGTAACAAATTATTTACTACGTGTAGGTCCTACAACTAAATTTGATTTTAATTACCAGCTGTTAGCTAATAAGATTAGAACTAACTGGGTATCAGTAGAATATAATGCAGACTATTATAGAGATTCTGGTAGCAATGCTGGCTACATGCGTGATGAACAATATACCTTTTTTATTAGATGGGTGTACAGTACTGGTGAAAAATCTAGTTCATATCATATACCAGGAAGGCAAGCAATTGCTCAAGATGTAGATGAGCTTGCACCAGACGGAGTAGAAATTTGGGAAGCTGAGAAGCAACAGAGATGGCAAGTATATAATACAGCTACAGTAACAGGTCTAGGTGGTGAAACTTTATCAGATGGTGGTAAGGTTGTTAAGCGTGGTAAAATGGGTTACTGGGAGTCTACAGAACGTTATCCAGATAATAAGCCAGAAGTATGGGGTGCACTATGTGGTAAGCCTATTAGACATCACAAGATGCCTGATGATACAGTAACACCTAGACACAATCAAGGTGGTACTAAGATCAATGTATTAGGTGTAGAGTTTAGCAGTATACAGCCACCGGTAGATAATGATGGTAATCTTATTGCTGGTATTGTTGGTTATGAGATTCTTAGGGGATCTAGAAAAGGTAACAAGTCTATTATTGCTAAGGGTATTATCAATAATATGTTTGAGTATGATATACCAGATTCAGACAGAAAAGGACTATATGCTAATTATCCATTTAATGACTTAAGACCTGATCCATATCTAACAAGTGTATTCCCAGAAGACGGTAGACTTAGACAAGTTGGTAGAAATAAAAGTAATGAATTTGCTATTGATACCTATAGTAAAAAAGACTTTACCTTTCATTCTCCTGATACTCAATTTAAACATCCGTTTTTATCTGGTACAGAACTTAGAATATACGGTGAAGTTTCTGGTTTAGCTGAAGGGAAGTTTATAGATCCACATAAGCATCCAAAACATAAATTGCTTTCTGATACTACAATGCTTATTTCAGTATTGCTAGGTCTAGGTAATGCTGTTCAAGGATTGGCAGGTGAAAGTACAAAAACAATAACTTTTCCAAAAGTATCTGGTGGTAATATTAATGGTGTAATAGGTGCAGGTGCTGCTTTTTTTGCGTCTGGAGCAGAAGCAACATTACAAAGTACTGGTATAAACTTTTTAAGTAAACTTACAAGTAATGATACTATTGCAAAAATTGGTAAATATGCAATAGCTGGGCCTTTAGGTGGTGAGTATGCAGATACTACTACTTCGTCTAAATTTAATGAGCTTCCTGGTTATTTAAAGTTAGCTGGTATAATTCCAGCTCTTATAACCTTTATTGGACAAGGTGCTAATGAAGCATTAGATTTACTTAGGTCTGTTAATCCTTATAGACAATATGCACTCCAACATATTAGTCATGGCTTGTATAATAATTTTATTCCTTCTCAAACTGGTGAAACCAGAAGAAAGCTTAATAATGCTATATACATTAAGAATCAAAACTACAGCTATGGTACTAGTAGAAGTATAAACAATTATCTAAGAACTAGATCTGTAACTATAGAAACTGATTCTAATATTTCAGATCCAAATATAGAAGATAAAAGTAAGTATACCTTAAGAAGTGCTGGTTTTTGGGATAAAAGTTTAAAAGCAGTAAAAGCAAAAAAGTTTGCTAATCCTATTTCTTCCAAATACGTAGGTATTAAGATTCAGAATGAGAATCAATATGGTCAACTAGAAAATATTGCTCAATCTTTAACTGGGTGTGTTCAGCTATTACCTGATACTTATCAAGTAGCTAGTCAGTTTAAAACTGATATACTATTTGGTGGTGATGTATATATTACTAAGTATACAGAAAAGAATACTATGTTCTTTTTTAATGATTGGTTAGCAGGTAAAGAGTTTACAGACGGAGAGGAATATGATTATCGTCAACACATTAATGTTCCTTATCCTAGATATTACATTAATACTGAAGAATATAAATTTGATAACTTTGTAGAAGGATTAGGTCAGTCTATTGGAGCAGGTATTACTAACATTAAAAACGCTATTAAGGGTCTAAAACTTTCTAGTAATGATGATGTACAAGATGAAATAGATACTTTGCCTTCTGATTTACACAATTTAGATAGACCTATATCACCAAATGGTTTCTTCTTAGCTAAAGGTTATTTTTATTTGTTTAACTCAGGAATAAAAGAGTTCTTTGTAGAGTCAGAAATTAACTGTGCTTACAGAGACCATGACGATGAACCAAGAACACGTCATTATGACGATAGAGAATATACAGACTTACAACGTATCTTCCGTGCAGATGAGATAACAGCAGGTAATCATTTTAAGTATGACTTCTCTTTATCAGCTGGATATTACTTTACTAATAATGTTAGTATGGGTAATATACAGACAAGAGATTATGATCCAGAAATATCTGAAGATTGTCATACATATTACCCTAATAGGCTGATTTACTCTTTGCCTCAAGAACAGACTCTTAAAGTAGATAATTGGAGAACCTTCCTGGTTAACAACTATCAAGACTTTAAGAGCCCCATAACAGCAGTGAAACCTATTGGTAACGCTGGTGCATTAATTATGCTACGCAGAGAATCTCCTATGTTCTTTGCTGGTGCAGATACTTTACAATCTGAAGCAGGTGTAGAAATAACTATTGGAGACGGTGGTTTATTTGATCCAAGTCAGAAGATTAGAAACACAGTGAATGTAGATGCTTCCTATGAATATGGTAGCTCTCAAAACAGATTAGCAATTAGTGCTACTCCTGCAGGTATTTACTACGTGTCTCAGAATCAAGGTAAAATATTTAAATATGGTAAAGGTCTAGAAGACATTACCGGTGCAGGAATGAAGTGGTGGTTTGCTAAGTATCTACCTTATAAAATTCAAGATTCTTTCCCAGAGTTCAATCTAACAGATAACCCTGTAACAGGTGTTGGTGTTTCTACTATCTATGATAACAAGAACGCAATGCTTTACATTAGTAAAAAAGATTATTCTGTTAAGCCTGGATTTGAAGACAAGCTTGTTTATGATGACTTAAACAGGTTTATGATCAGAAACTCTGTAGTAGAATTAGGAGACCCTGATTACTTTGAAGAAGCTAGTTGGACAGTTAGTTATGATGTTAAGCGTAATGCTTGGATATCATTCCATGATTGGCATCCTGAGTTTATGTTACCAGGTAGAAACAACTTTATGACTGTTAAGGGTAACGGTATATGGATTCATAATAGCAATTGTCAAAGTTTTGGTAACTACTATGGTGAAGATTATCCATTTGAATTAGAGCAGATCATTAATACAGGACAGGCTGTTAGTACTATTAGAAGCTTTGAATATCAATTAGAAGCTTATAGATACAAACCTAACTGTAAAGATGAGTATCATGTACTTGATCAAAACTTTGATAGAGCTGTAGTTTACAACTCTGAACAAGTGTCTGGTATGCTGAGGTTAAACATCTCTCCTAAGAATGACCCTCAAGCTATTTTAGGCTACCCTAAAGTTAATACTTCTAGTATAGATATTCTATACAGTAAAGAAGAGAATAAGTATAGGTTTAATCAGTTCTATGATATCACAAGAGATAGAGGTGAGTTTAGTGGTGTAACCCGTAATGTGTGGAATACTTCTGCTAACGGTTATGTTAGAACATTAAATGACTTTAATCTTGACTACACTAAAGATGCTCACCAGCATAAGAAGTTCCGTCACTACAATAATAGATTGTTCTTAAGAAGAAACGTATCAGGCAATAACAAGCTGCGTATTAGATTGACAAATGCTAAACTAAATTACTCCCATAGATAATGAAAGGTCGGGTTACAAAAACAGGATATAGAAGAAATTCTCCAGACGTAAACAATGATTATAATATTATTCCTTCTAATAGGATTAGTATGATTGGAGTAGACTTTCCTGTACTTGGTATTGATAACTTGGGTAATTCTGAGCTTATGTATCCTGGTAGTGAATATGAATTTCAAGGAGATTACGTTACAGAGTTACCTGCCTATGGTTCTGGTGGCCTCACTCAGTGGTTTGCAGAAGAATGGGTTGACGTTAAAACAGGTAAGAAGTGTGGTAGATCTGGTAAAGACAAAAATGGTAGACCCTACCCAGCATGTAGACCAAGTAAACGTGTAAATAAAACTACACCTAAAACTACTAAAGAAATGTCTTCTGCTGAGAAAGCTAAGTTTAAAAAGTCTAAGACTTCAAGTAAGCGTATTAACTACAATCATAAACGTGCACAAGAAGGTATTGAAGTTGTAGGACGTAATGGTGTAAGAAAAAATGAAGATAATTCTGTATCTACTCATCTAATGGCTAGAGAGTATGTAGATGGTAGAGGTTGGGTAGCTTTTCCTACTCTATTCCAAAATGAAGATAATACTTGGATAGACATGTCTCAAGATAGTAGTTTTTATCCTGCGTATGAGGAAGCTCTTAAACGTGGTGAAGTATATGACTTTGGTGAGAATGTAAAAGCTGCCATTAAGTTTGCTGATGAAGGTTCTTGGAAAAAAGAAAAGTATCAGACAGGTAGACAAGTAGGTCCTCCGTCTTTAACTCCTGGTCCAATTCAAGATAAAGTTTATCCTATGGTAACAGGTCCTGTAGAGGACAGCCTTGAAAATAGAATTGTAAATGCAAAGTCTTCTAAACCTAAAAGTAACGTTTTAGATTTAGATAATACTTTAGACTATTTAGTAGATAGCCGAGGTAATACTAAAGACTTTTGGGGTAATACAGCTGATACTATAGCATACCATGAGTCTTGGCATACTATGAACCCTAAGATGAAACAAGCTGATGATGGTCCTGCTAGAGGTATGTTTCAGTTTGAAGGTCCTGCCTTTAAAACATTTCAAAACCGTTATAAAACTGTAGCAAATGCTTTAGAGTTAGAAGTGGATGAGGATATATTAAAAGCTACTTCTGCAGATCAACTTACTCCAAAGCAACAGTACACTGCATTTTTAGTAAACTTAATAGAATCAGATGCCGTTTTAAAAGACTATGCTGATGGTAAAACATCTATAGAAGATCTTTGGTTGACGGGTCATAAAAATGTAGAAGCTAAAGGAGATAGAAAGTCATTTAGAACAAGCGTTGATAAATCAAAAGTAAAAGGTATAAAAGGTGGTTATGCAGAGCTTAAAAAGCAAGGAGGTCAGTCACTGCCTGATTATAGTAAATATGACACTCAAGAAAGAGCATGGTTTGCTGCACGTAAGGAATTAGGTAAAGGTAAAGTTTTTATGTATGGAGGTGAGAAGCACTATACTTACACACCTAAAGGCCTGTAAATATGGTAGTCTGCTATAAATTTTGTATATTATAATTGAGATATCGTAACTAGTTATGTCTAAAAATATTCCCACAAATAAGAAACTTTATGCTGCAGTAAAAGCTGAAGCTAAAAGAAAATTTGATAGATGGCCATCTGCATATGGTTCTGCCTGGCTTGTAAAGACTTACAAGAAACGTGGTGGAGGTTATAGAAAAGCTGAGCAAGGTATGGAAATACCTGAAGAGTATATGTACGGAGGTGTATCATATGCTGACAGTGCCTACATGTATGGTGGTGAAGACACTGACATGGAAGAGTATGCTAAAGGTGGCGGTATACCACAACGTTATAAAAACAAAGGCTTTACTAAAGTAGGAGCTAAAAAGAAATCTACACGTCCTGGTAAAAAATGGATGGTACTTGCTAAAAAAGGTGATAAGTACAAAGTTGTTCATGGTGGTTATAAAGGAATGAAAGACTTTAGTCAACATGGTTCTGCAAAAAGAAAGAAAAACTTTTGGGATAGAATGGGTGGAAAAGATTCTGCTAAAGCTAAAGATCCATTTAGCCCACTATACTGGCATAAAAGATTTGGTACTTGGGCAGAAGGTGGAGAGTTTGAATCTCATATGATGTATGATCCAAATACTGGAAAAGGTTACATGGCAGAAAAAATGGAAGATCATCTTGAAATGAAAGAAATGGGTTATCTCCATGAAGATGAAATGCAAGAGATGATGCGTGGTGGAGAAAGATATGCTAAAGGTGGTACAAACAATCCTGGATTTGAAGCACTTCCTCCTCAAGTACAACAGCAGATACTAGATAACATGGGTATAGGTGGTGAGTGCTATTCTTGTGGTGGTCAAAAGAAATATCAATTTGCTGGGCAAACCCTTGAAGATCCTTTTACAGATGAGGAAATGTCATTAATGCAGCCTGAATCTACAATGCTAGATGAGGTGACTGTTACAGATACATTTATAGGAGGTGCACAACCTAAGTCTTTACCTAGATTTGATGTAGCTAGTCCTGAGTTAAGTTTAATACCAATAGATTTAAAAAAGCCAGCTACTAAAGAAACAGAAATAGAAACAGAAGAAGAAAGCAATGGTAATGACAAGATGCTTAACGCTGTTGGAAGAATTGCTGGTGCAGGCATGTTAAACAGATTTATTGATAGTGCTAAAGCACAACGTATAGAATCACAGCAAAGAATGAATATGCTGACTGATAACTTTATACCAATGGCTGCTGGTAATAATAGAGGTGACTATGATATAAACACTGGCATCTTTAGACCAGATGACTATGTACCTGTACAATTTCAATCTCAGTTTATGAGTGGCGGTCAAACTAGCATGGTAGATGAGGAGACTTTAAAAGCATTAATTGCAGCAGGTGCTGATATAGAATTATTAGACTAATGAAAAAGATTAAGATCAATAAATTACCTGAAGGATTTAAAAGATTGCCTAATGGTAAAATTGTTAAGTCAATGGAAAAGGGAGGGCAACCTGTTTTAAATCCTACTTCTAGAGCTGCGGCTAATTTAGAAGCAGAAAAGGGAGAGACTGTTGTAGCAGATCTTGATAATAACAGTATACCTGAGCACTATAAGATTGGTGGTAAGAAACACAGCCAAGGGGGTACTCCTCTTAATCTTCCTCCAAAGTCATTTATTTTTAGTGATCATAAATCTATGTCATTAAAAGGAGAAGATCTTAAAAAGTTTACTAATACTAGTAAGAAATCTATGACTCCTGCTGCTATTGCAAGTCTTAAAAAGTTTGACATTAGTGAAGAGAATAAAGTTTTAAAAGATGCTGATGCTGATAAGATGGCTAAATCTACAGCTGAAAGAAACATTCAAGCTAAACTTACTAAGCTAGGGGAGTTAGCAATGGTACAAGAATCTAAGAAAGATTTTGAAGGAGGTATTCCTGAAATTGCTTTACCGTATTTAAATCGTAATGGTGTCACACCTGAGCAAGTTGAAATGATTAACGCTGAAATAGAACAGCGTGATATGATGGCAGATATGATGGCTGGGTATGGTAAGGAGACTTACGGCAAGGGTGGTCAGAAATACAAGTATCAAACTGCTGGTGAGTTTACAAAAAACTATGAAGACTTTGAAAACTTAATTAATACTGATGAGTTTTCTCAGCTGTTAGATGCTACTTATAAAAACTACAAAACTAAAAATCCTAAAAGTAAAGCTACTAAGCAAGAGATGAGAGATGCTCTCATGAACATGCAAAAGCAGAACTATACGTTTAGAGACAAAGGTTTAAATATTGATGAAGAATCTTGGGATAGATACAATAAGGTTGGTAGAAATGCTGCTTATAAAAAAGCTACTAAAGATTTAGACCTAAACTCTCTTTCAGAAAAAGACATTAAACTAGCTCAATTTGCAGCACTTACTTTAGCAGATTTTAAATATAATCCTGATTTTGCAGATAATGATATAGTACAAAGAATGCAGTTTACTGCTACTGGTGAAGAAGGTGCTTTATCTAAAGACGATGGTTTATATGGTGACAACACTGCTAAGACTTTATTATCTCTAGCACCTGCAGAAGAAGTGCCAGCAGAAGAGCCTATTGCACCAGGTACTCCAGAGTATATTGAAGTTGAAAATGAACCTGGAGGTTACTTCTTAGAAGATGGAGTTAATGTAGCTGCTGCTGCTATGATGAGAACTCCTATGGAGTATGGTTATACTCAAAGGTTACAACCTAATTTAGTTGACCCTGTATTCTTGGATCCTGAGAGAGAGTTACAAGCTAATCAAGAGGTAGGTGCAATAAATGCACAAGCTCTTGCTTTACAAGGAAGAGGTCAAAATCTTGGAGCTAATTTATCATTAATGCAAGGTAAACTTGCAGCTAATCAAGCTAATACTTTAGCCAGATATTCAAATGCTAATGCTCAAATTGCTAATAAGTTTGAATTATTTAATACTGAGTTTTTAAATAAAGTATCTGAGTTTAATGCTGGTCAAAATAGACAGCAAAGAATAGATACTGCTACAGTTAATGAATCTAAAGCTGCACAGGATAATCAAAGAAGAGCTTTGCTAGCTAAGTCTTTAAATAGATTTATATCTAACCCTAGAGAAACTGCAATGTTGTCTGATATGTATCCTAACGCTGCTATTAACCCATATACAGAGCAAGGATATTTTGTATCTCCTACAGGTCAAGTTCTTATTGATGAAGATGAAATAGCTGACTACATGAAGCTGCAGCAAAATATTGCAGGCAATATGCCTAGAACTAAAGAGCAGTCTAAAAAAAGTAAAGGGGGTCAAGGTTACAGTTCATTTAATTTAAGTAAATTTATAAAGAGGTAATAAACTTTTTAGGTGTATTAAACTCTAGAAATTTTTTACTATATTATAATATAGAAGTATGGCAACATTTATTCCCAATATACAAGGTAACATTCCAGACTTGGAGCTTTATACTCCAAATTTTGAATTGATGGAAAATTGGTTAAGCGTTAAACAAGAACGTTACAATCAAGGTAGAATGGCTGTAAGTCAAGCCTACTCTACAATTGCCAACTTGCCTCTTACTGATGAAAGCAATATTGCTAAGAAAGATCAGTTTATTAAAGATGCTCAAAATCAAATACAAAAGCTAGCTTCTGTAGATTTAAGTTTAGAAGAAAATGTAATAGCTGCAAGACAAATATTTAATCCTTTATTGCAGGATGAAAATATTATGGCAGATGCAACGTTTACGTCTAAAGCTACGGCCTTAATGCAGGCTAATGCTAATTTTAAAAACAGTTCTGATTCAGAAGACCGTGCTAGATATAATGCTAACAACAACATTTTTGCTCAACTAAAACTTGAAGAGTTTAAAATGTCAGATGCTGAAACTCGTAAGAGCATGGCATCTCAAAGTTTATCATTTGTAGATAATATCAATCTATTTGAAAGGTATTTAGAGATTGCTAAAAAAAATGGGTTTAGCCTTAAAAGAGAATCTAAACCAACAGATGCTGCTGGTAATCTTATGCCTTTTATGGTAACAGAAACTAATGGTAAAGAGATTACTCCATTAGCTTACAGCAGACTAGCTAACGTATTTAATAACGACCCTTACATTCAAGAGTATTATCAGCAGCAGGGTTATATTCAAGTTCAATCTGAACTACAAGAACTAATTCCTCAAGTTGGTTATCAAGCTGCTTTAGCACAAGTAACAGATAAGTATCAATCTACTATAGATCCTTCAGTAGCAGCTAATAAAAAAGCTAAGTTAGAAGAAGCAAGGACAGTTAATAACGCTAAGAAAAGAGTCTACGAAAGCAAGGCTACAAAGGTTGGTATTATTCCAGGTTCTAAAGAACATATGGAATATTTAAAGATTACAGCAGAAGAAGCTGGATTTAGTCAAGAGCATAAATCTATAGTAGACGAGTCTAAGCAAGTGAGTATTGCTATACAAGATATAAGCTCCCTATACAGAACAGCGGGTAAAGCTGCATATGAGACTGACCTAAATGCTGCTGCTACAGATTATGCTATGCAAGATTATAGCATTGGCTATAAAGCTACACCTAACTATGGTAAGTGGGTAGATGCTAGAAAAGATAAATCTACAGGTAGCGGTTCAGATTCTCCTTCTGTTAGTCAGGGTTTATTACCGGGTAGTGATACTGCACCCATTACATATATTTCTGATACAGATACAGATGTAACTGTAGTTGAGACTAATGAAAATGCTTTAAAACAAAAACAAGTAAAACTTAATAAAGATCTTGTAGATTTAATTGGTACTTATACTAAGCTTTACAATACGAAGCACCCGGATGAAATGACAACTGAAAAAATACCTAATACTGGTATTAGAGATGTTACATCTGCATCTGCGTGGTGGGAAAGAACTAGTGAATCTGAGTTAGCTGGTCAAGAAACACAGAGAGTTTTAGACTTTTTTAATAAGCTTGATAAAGAAGGTATACTAGCTTCAGAGTATCCTCAAGTAAAACAAGCTTTAAATAAATGGAAAGGAAAAGAAGCTGCTTACATAAAAGCAGAAAGTACGGTAGCTCAATCTTATAGTAATTCATTTAAGAATGTAGAGGCAGAAATTGCTTTAAATTCAAATGATGCTATGGCTAGTACAGCACCGTTAGTTCGTTACATGTATGATTCAGAAACTGGAATTGAAAGTAAAAAACAATTTGAAAAAAATGTGTTGGATGCTTATAAAGCAGGTGACATAGATCCCATTGTAGCAGAACAAGTTTTGAATCTTAGTAATACTCCTATTAAACCTTCGTTTAATGATATACTAGAGGCTAGTGAAAAGTTAGCTAAAGCTGATTACATGAACTCTTTACCACCTGACGAAAAACAAGTATCTATAAAAAACGATAGAGGTGAAATAATAGGTTACAGAACAGCATGGGAAAATTTATCAGATAATAAAAGAAGTGAACTACTTAGGCCTTATATAAAAGACGCACGAGAAAATCCACAAAGTATTGTAGGTTTAGAAGCAAGAGAAGGTATTAAATCAACTAGACGTCTTGGTAAATTTTATGATCAAGCATTAACTTTAGTGGAAGACTTTTATAAAAGAGATCCTGCATCTCAATCTGCAGTAAGTATGCTTAATCCTACTGCTGTTATTTTAGACGGTGCTCCTGATGCTATAGAAATTATTTCTAGTAATCTTGATGTTGCACCAAATTCTGCTTTACCTAATAAAACAGCACAGGTAGAGCAACAAGTAATGCTGGCAACTTTAAATAGATATTTAGAGTCAGGAGATATTGTGATATCATCTGGAGAATTTAATCCTGAAAAAGCAGAAGCCTTTAAAAAAGGTAAGATTAAAGGAGATAAGAATCAAGAAAGAATGTCTTATTCTGTTTTTAGTAGATTCTATCAGGACATTAAAGTTAAAAATGACGCTAAAACTTCTACAGCAACATCTGATCCAAGAGCTACATTTAAAGTGTTATCTGCTGTTGACTTTGGAAATGATCAATCAGGTGCAATCGTAGAGATAAATTATAATACAGGATGGTTGCAAGGAGTATCTAGTACTGCTGATGATCCTGGTTTTAAATTTAGTGTTGATGGTAATAATAGTAAAGCTACTTTGTTTATACCAGAAGGTGTAGCAGGTATGATGAATTTACCTGTTTCAGAAGACATTGAAAATTTTACGGCATTAACAACAAATGGAATAGAAACTATTCAGTTAAATAATAATGCAGTTCGTATAGAATATGATGCTGAAAATAAACTTTTAAATTACACTTCTACTCAAAAAGAATTTAATCCTAAGACAGGAAAATATAGAACTGTAACTTATGAATCTCCATCTAGCCTAGTAGCAAATCCAATAAATTACAGATATCTTAGTCAAAATCTATATAATGAGTTAATGCTTTTTGAAGCTAACCAAGAGGAGGCTGAAAGATTATATAATGAAGATAACGGTGCTGTATATAGTACGGATGAATTAAATAGGTAATTCCATGGAAGATCAGGATAAGTCTTTGTCATTTGGTAATAATGCTTACAAAGATGCAGCTAAGTTTCAATCTTCCTTATTGCAGGGTACTCAGCAAAAAGCAGAAGACATAAACTTTAATGTTAGAGCATTTGATAATGTGGCTCCTACTAATACAGGAAGCTTATTAAATATTAGTGCTAACATGCCAGCAGGTACTCAAAAACCTGTGATAGATATGGCTCCTACTTATGCTAAGCAAAAGACTTTAGCATTTAATAAGGAGGCTCAGAATGTTGAAAGATATACTTCTCACCCAGCTTATTCAAGGCTTGGGTTTTCTACTTTAAAAGATAATGAAAGTTTTTATAACGCTAATACAGCGTGGACTGGAGACTTTGTTAGGGCTTCTAAATACTTTTTCCCTGTAATGGGTGAAGTATTCTTAGATAATTTTGGAGGGGGTCTAAGAATGTTTGGTAATTCTGGTACACTTGATCCTAGTAATATTGCGTATGATAAGGGGGAGCTTATGACTCACTCAGCTAAAATGGCAATGTCTACTAGAGGAGGATTAGGTCAGATGGCTGTTAACCTTGGGTATAATATGAATTATACTTTAGGTATTATAGGAGCTATTGCTGCAGAAGATTTATTGTTGGCAGCAGTTGCACCAGAAACTTTGGGTGGTTCATTAACTATGGCTGGTGTCAGAACTGTAAAAGGTTTTGGTAAAGCTGTTAAAGGAACTTTTGAAACACTTAAAAATGTAGACAAGCTTAGAGATGCACTTTCTGCTAAACAAATTTATAATAGAGTTGCAGATACAGGAAACGCTTTAACTAGAGCATTTACTCCTAATACTTATAACTTTATTAAAGGAGCGTCTACTCAATCTAAGGCTGCTACTTCTGCAGGTAAGGCTGCAGATGCTGTTGCTAGTTTGGCAAGTATAAAAGGATTTGGTGCTGTCTATCGTGATTTAAGAATTGCGGGACTATCTAATGATGAGTCAATGGTTGAAGCATCAGGTGTAAGACAGGGTATTAAAGATAGATTAGTAAGTGAGTATGTTGCTGCTAATGGTTTTATGCCATCAGGTGAAATACTAGCATCAATGGATAACCAAGCTACAGAAGCTGGTAATGTAGATTACTGGGCTAACCTTCCATTTATATATCTTACTAATAATATAACATTTAATAGTTTGGCACTACCTTATGGTAATGCTGCTAAGACTATGAAAGTGCGTGCAGGTAAATCTAAAAGTGTTTACAGTACTATTACAACAAAGGCTGGAGAAAAAGCTGGAGGTAAAGCAGCTGGTGTAGGCTTGAATGTAACAGCTCAAGAATTAAGTAGGGGGCAAGCATTTGTAAAAATGTTTACTGATAAAGACATGGCTAGATATGCATTAGGTAGTCTAGGCTCATATTTCTCTGCAAATATTAGTGAAGGGGTTCAAGAAATTTATCAAGAGTCTGCATCTAAAGCTATTGAAGATTATTTTGCTAAAACTTATTTGCGTCCTGAAATAGCAGGAATGAAGCTAGCTAAAAAAGAAATAGCTAGCGGTCTTGCAGCACAAGTTTCACAACAAGGTTTAGAAGCATTTTTAGGAGGTTTCTTAGGTGGTGGTATAATATCTGGTGGAGGTAATGTTATTCAAGCTGGTAGAGAAGCTATAGAAGCTGGATACCGTAAGGTTAATAAAAGTGCTTTAGAAAAATATGAAGCATCTTTAGAAAAAGATAAAAACTTTAATTCTGATCTTGTAAACTTAATTAACTCTGAAGGTGCTAACGTAATTGAAGCATTAGCTCCAGAACTGGTTACATTAAAAGCTCAAGCTGATGCACAAAAAGGTATGAGTATAGCTTTAGAGTTAGATGACCGTATGGCATTTGAATCTATTAAAGATGAATCTTTATTTACCTACATATCGGCACTATCTCAAAAAGGGATTGTAGATAACTTCTTAGAGGCTTTAGATAATCATAAACAGCTATCTGATGAAGAGTTATTACAAGCTATACCTGCAGAAAACAGAGCTGCTGCAGAAAAAGTTATTGATGATATAACTAAAAGAACTAAAAGCATTGTAGGTACACAAGCTTATGTAGATAAGACTTACGGTAATTATTATGCAGATGCTTTATTAGATCCTAATATTACAGGTGAAGAAAGAAAAGAAATGCAGATAGCTGCAGGGGCTTTTGAACTTGCTAAACAAACACTAGTATACTCTTACCACAATGATAAGAGATCACTAGAAAGACTTTCTGAAATAGCAGAAGCCGCATCTGATGATCCTGCTGTAGCTTCAATGCTAGCTTCAGATGTCAGCCCACTATTTAACATTAGTGCTGATAACAAGGGTTTAAGTTTTACTTTGGAAAGTGAATTAAAAAGATTAGCTGATGAAAAAGCTGCTCTTACTGCTCAAGTTGCTAATTTAAAGGGTGCAGAAACAGAAACTAAAGAAGATAAAGTTTCTAATGACAAAGCTATAAAAGCAGCAGAACAACAGTTATCAGATGTAGCTAAAAAAGAAGCTGTCTTTAGTACATATGAAAAAGCCTTTAATCAATTTAAAACAAATCTTGAAGCTGTAAAAGGTAGAGCAGATTTAAATAAAGTTGAAGGGTACAAGGAATTATCTTTGGCTCTTAAAAATGTACTTAACTACTATGGTAATAAGACTAACTCGTCTGTAGATGGTCTTAAAGCAGAAAAGCTTCTTAAGCAGATTGTAGACTACAATAGAGTAGAAGAAATGAATACAGCTTTTAACCAGGCTGTAACAAATTTATCTGATCCAGAAAATTTCCGTAAGTTTTTCTTAGAGATTAATAAGCAGTTGTTTGATTTATTTGCAGTAAATCTTGCAGATCAGTTTGCAGCATTAAATGGTGCTACTGTTCAAGATCGTAAAGATGTTTTAGAAGACCTTGCTGATATAGGAGTGGTAATATTTAATGAAAGTATTACTGATGCAAGTATACCAGAATCTGAAAGCAGCTTGTTTAAGTTTGTAAATGAAGGTATTATTCCTACTAAGTTTTTAGCAGATCCTAATAGTGATGATGTAAACTTAGAATCTCAAGTAATAGAAGGCACTGAAACATGGGATAAGATTCAAGATATTTTTGATCGTTACAACTTACTTCAAGAAGAAGCTAAGAAAGACGCAGAAGAAAAACTTAAAGGTGAAGCAGAAGAAACTGTAGAAGAAGTAGAGGAAACTCCAGAAGTAGAAGCTGTAGAAGAAGAAACTCCTGAGCAAATAACTTATGAAGAAGCTCAGATCAGAAAAGAATTTAAAGATCAGCCAGAAGTACTAAAGGGTCTTTTATCTAAGCTTAATGAGGAGTATACTAAATATAGAACTGCAAATCCAAAAGAACGTATTTCTACTCTTTCTCAGTTTATGAATGGTCCTGGTAGAAGTGTTACAGAGGTAGAACTTCAAAAAGCTAGAGATGCTGCTAAAGGTTTTAGAGAAGTAGAAGAAGTTGTTGTAGAAAATATAGGAGAAACTATAGAAGAAGGGTTCTCTGATATTAGTGAAGAGGAGCGTAAAGAAGCTGAAAAAGAATTTAAAACTCTTAGTAATAGAATCAATAGAAGCAAGAAAATTACTACCTTGGAAGCTAGACGTTTAGATGTTGACTCTTCATCTATTTTAACAGATGAGCAAAAGAAAGTATTACGAGATATGATTAGTAATAAGATGGCTAGTTTAAATGCTAATGCTACTGAACAAACTGTACCAGAGGTAACTGAAGAAGTAAATGAAGATTTAGAAAATGTATCAGATACTGTAGAAAGCAATGCAGAAAGCATTCTTTCTAGTTATGACAATAATCCAGTAGATGATCCATTTGCAGATGATATCTGTTAATTCATAAAAGTATAAAAATGAAGTACTGTAGCTTTAGCCAAAAGAATGTAACACAGGCAGTCAATTACACTAATAAAAAATTGACTGAAGTTTATCTTGATAAGGATGTAAACTTTTCTTTGAAGCCTTTTATGAAAGCTTCATATAAGGATTTATTATCTATTCAAACAAAAGACGGTACTCTGTTGATGACACCTGAAAAGGCTTTTACGTTTGTTAAAAGTTTTCCTCAGCTTTTAACAATTGCATTTACTAGTAAAAGATTTAAAAAGCTTTTAAAACCTAGCATTGCAGAAATAGCGGATTTAGAAGAATTACTTGACGGAAAAAACAGTGCTGAGAAACTTATTGAATATCTAGGAGTTACAAAGACTGGTGAAGAATTTGTATCTGAAGAAGAAAAAAAGAGAAGAGCCAAAGAAGCACAAAAGCGTCAGCAAGAAGAACAAAATAATAAAGGAAAAAGAGAAGAGCAAGCACCTCAAAATTATGAGGTTAGTAGTAGTTTAGATCCAGACACTACTGCAAATAAAGAAAGCAGCTTTTCTCCAGTATCTACGGCTAAAGGAACTGCGGGTCAATACATAGATGATCCTATTGTAAAAGCTAATGGTCAGTTTAGAAGAGGTATTGTTAGGGAAGAAGTGCCTAACAAGTCTTCATTATCTCCTGGACAAGCACGTCAAAAAGTATCTATAAGTAATTCCAAGTATGAGTTACGTTTAGTACATGGTAGTACTATATCTGAAAAAGATAAGGTAAAGCCTGAAAACGGAGCAGATCTATATTCTACAGCAGTTGTAATTCTATACATAGATAAACAAACAGGAAAGCCTGTCAGAATAAATTCAGAAGGTGAAGTAACTGAAGGCGGTGATTATTTAGCTCACTCTTGGTTTAGAAGACCTAGTAAGGTTCAAAAAGCAAGTGAGGAAGCTGCTCTTTTGCATGCTGATGTTTACTCTACTATAATGAATGATCCTAGTACAGAGTATACTTTACAGATTACTGGAGGATATTTAGGATATGCTGGAGATGGGGTTAATAAACAACAGATTGCTTATTTAGAAAATCAATCAGGTCCTTTATCAATTAATAAAATTGTAATTAAAGATGAGCAGATTGTTAAAAGGGTTACTGATGAAGATGGAGTTGTAAAAGAAGTTCCTGGTGTAGATGCTAAAGGTAATCCTATCATGATGTCAAGAATGTTCTTAGACATTGATGGTTATGATTATTTAGCTTTAGTTGAATCTAATGCAATAGGCTTTATATCTAATAAGATAGAAGGAGACACTCTTTTCACTGACACTGTTAAGTTAGTTAGCAGTGCTCTAGATCCTGAACTTGTAGTAGATGCTTTGAATGGTTGGTTGCAATCAGAAAATGCTCCTCATGTCAGCATTAAAGACGGTAGATTATTTTTTAGCCGTAAAAATAAATTTGTAGATGAGTTAACTGAAGCAGAGGTTTCAGATATTATTTCTAAGATCTTTCTAAATAACGTTATTACATTAGATAATATTACGATACCTAAAGTAGTAAATGATTCTATAGAATTTCAATCTATATCAAGAGAGGAGTTTATACGCAAGTATTATAGATTAAATGCTGCTACGTACTTTAATTCTAAAGGTGGTCAGGGATTGCAAACAGCTCATGCTGATATACAATATGCTAGAGACTTTTCTGCAGTTAGACAGGTTACTAAAGCAAAAGTTAAACAGGCTAAAGAAGATAGTACTCAATTGATGCTAGGCTTTGGTCAGACTAAAAAGACAGAAGCTCCTCAACAATCTCTTACAGATAAGCAGAAAAAAGAAAAGCAAGCTAGAATAGAAAAGTTAAGAGCTAAGCGTGCAGAAATACAAGAAAGATCTGAAAGACGCATTTCAAGAGGAGACTTATTAAATAAGTTAGATAGCTTAAGTAATGCTGCTACTGCAGAAGAAATTAAGGCCGCAGAGGAATGGTGGTCTACTCATCCTTTATCTAAGTTTGTTCCTCTTAACAGAGCGTTTGGTATTGCTAACTCAGGAGCTTTAGCAACCTGGGGTAGTAATGGTATTACTCTTTATGCTGGGTCTAACTTTACTGATGCATATCATGAAGCATGGCACGGGTTTTCACAACTAGTACTTACTAAAGAAGAAAAGGTAAGCTTATATAATGAAGCGTCTAAGATATTAGGTAAGAAAACTTTCTTAGAAATTGAAGAGGAGCTTGCTGAAGATTTCCGTAAGTACATGTTATCAGATGGTAAACGTGTGTTAGGTAAATCAAAAGCTATTAACTCTATCTTTAAAAAGATACTAGAGATGCTTAAGGCTCTCTTTGGTAACAGATCGTTTATCATTAAAGGTTTAGAACGTACTCAAGCTTATGATGCGGTAACAGAAATGTATGAGAACCTTAAGTCTGGTAATATAGTACAAGAGCGTGGTGCTGAATGGGACAATGCTATGCTTATTACTTTAAATAAAGGTATAGAGTTAAAAGACGGTACTACTATTTCATCTGCTAATTCAAGGTTTGTAAAAGAATCAATGGATAGTGCTATAGTTTCTATAATGGAAAAGATGGATGCTGATGTTAATGTACTGTTTGAAGATCTAAACAACATAGAGCTTCTATATGAAGAAGTAAAAGATAATTTAGAGCTTGCTAAGATTGATTTAGAATTACAGCTAGATGAATTAACATTAGCTGAAAAAGATCAAGTTAAACAGCTAGAGCTTCAAGAAAGTATTAACATTCTTGAAGATGCTATAGAAAGTTATGGGTCTGTTTCAGAAACTAAACAAGCAGGGTCACGCTTTAGCACTGTCTCTTATCATTTACAGAATTCTGAATTAATGTCTGTATTTTCTCAGACTATTGAAAATGCTGATGAAGCTTCTGAGTTAGATGATGCAGAAACTTTAGATGATCTTCTTGAGGCTTATGATAAATCTGGTAATGAGTTTTCACAGTTAGAGCTAATGGATAAGCGTGTTAAATTGCTTTTATCTACAGTTCCTGAAAGAACAGCAGATGGTCAAGTGGTTAGAGATAGATTTGGATTTCCAAAGATTTACAGCTTCGGTAAAGTATATAATGATGTACAGACAGGTCTAGCTAATGTGTTTACAAGAGAAGAACTTTTTGATAAGCTTACAGCATTAAGAGAAGAAAATACAAAACGTAAAGATTCAGGTCGCAGATATAACAATGTATATGAACATATACTAGATCAGATAGGTGCTATTAATAGTAGTGACCCTATTAAGCAACTGCTTAGTGGTAAATTGTGGCAAGCCTTTAACTTAGCATTTATTGCTAACAAGCAAACGTTTGCTACTGATGATGCCGGTACAGTTAAGGTTGTTATTAAAAATCCAGAAGGAGATACATCAAGAATTAAAAAGCAGCTTCAAGGTCGTTTTGCTAATGATAACCCAAATGGTGTTAACTATAAGGAAGTACTTAGCAAGTATGAAAAAGAAGACTTATTGCGTTCTGGTAAACTGTTTGCTTTTATACAAGACTTAGGTATACCATTACAGTACACTTTAGAGTTAGATGCTTATTTAAGTAGACCTGAAGTAGTATCAAATTTTCAGCTTCTTTATGCTGATGTAAAAGATAACTTAATTCCTATACTAGGGAAAGGAGCCACAAAGATTACAGAACCTGTTAAAACATTAGGAAAGGCTAGAAAGAATAAAACTAAGGGTATAGAGTATAGCGGTCAATATGGTACTATTAATAGTTTACTTAATTACGTATTAGGTCTTACTCCAGGTATGTCAATATCTAGAAAAATTGCAGCCGATGGTAAGAACGTATATGACTTAAGTTTAAATAGTACTCAATCTCAAGTAGTAAAAGCAATTAATCAATTGCAAACTAAAGATGAGATTGAAAGTAATAAAGCCTTATCTCACTTAGATCCTAAAACAAATCCTTATGTTGAAGCATCTTTTTGGATGAAGGCAATGTTTCCTAATGGAGCTAGACCTAAGTCTAGAGCTGTAGAGCTTGTTATTCAAAGTGCATTAGGAGTGTTTACAGAAAGAACTGCTCAGAAAAATGCCAACCTTACTACATCAAGTAAGATTATATCAGATTTACATTCTATGTTTTTGAGTGGTTACTCAGAACAATTTAGAGCTTCTGATAAGAGCACATCTTACATGCTTAATGTAAACGGTACAATACCAGGTGCAATAGGTGCTAAAAAAGGACTATTTATAAAAGCATCTAGAAAAAGCATTCAACCTGCTTTATCATTTTTTAAAGCTAAGTTAAAAGCAGATATTAAAAATGCTCTTAACAATAAAGATGCAGACACTAATATTCAAAGAGTAGGGAAAGAGCTTGGTTTATTCAGCTCTATATTTTCTAATGAAGTGGAAGGTTTACTATCTAAAGATCAGGTAGTAACTGCACTTATAGAAGAAGGTCAGAATTTTGAGGATTGGTATAAAGAAAATGAAAACGCTTTTGCAAATACTTTAGAGGCATATTTTCAAGGAAAGGTAGATGCTTTATTAAATGAAGTAAACTACGATAAGATTAGTAATCTTATTAATGAAGATGTAGCACCTGATCTTGAATTAAGTCAAAGAGAAAACGTAGAGATAGTTATTAGAAATATGATGATTAACAACTGGTTAATCAATTCAGAAATTGCTGCTCTATTTGTAGGAGATTTAGCTCAGTTTAAAGATGCTAATGATTTTACTAAACGTTATGCCGTAACATCTACAGGTAAACTATTTGATACTGGTGAAAGCATTCAAGAGTTTATTAATTCTCAAGGTAATCAATATGCAGAACAGGTTTTAGGTTTAAAGAAATCTGAAACAAAACAGTATGATGGTACAGGTAATACTGTTATTCTTACTGATCTAGATAATAATGTTTCTAAAGATAGCAGTGTTCTTTCTTCAAGTTTTGTAGAAACTCTTATAAAGTATGGTGAAGAAAACAATGTACCTAAAGAAAAGATTCAAGCATTGATAGATGACTATAAGAATAACTATAATGAAGCAGATGCTCAGGCATTTATAACATTAGATTCTTATAGACAGTTAGCTATAGCATCACAATCTTGGGACTGGAAAAATCATGAACCATTATATTTAAAGATTGTAAAAGCTGCGGCTGAAGGTGGTGAGATTACCATAGAAGATGCTATTGCAGCTAAAAAGTTTTTTGCAGTAAGAAAGTATCAGTACTATGGTCCTATTCTTAATGCAGAAATAGCTGGTAAAAAAGCACACGCTACAGCTCTTCACAAGTACTCTCTTAAGCCTATCATACCTACACCTAAAGGACAACCTAAAAAGGCCGCAGATGTTATTCATGATGCTATGGTCAAGTCAAAAGTAGACTATGTAGTATTTGAGTCTGGTAGTAAGGTTAACAATGTACATGAAAAAGTACAACCTTATGAATTTGAAACTAATGATCAAGGTCAATCTATTAGAAAATTAAAGGATGAGGGTCAAATAGCTACAGATTTTGCTAGCAATATTAATGTTATACACTTTAATTATCTTAAAGATGTAACTCTTGTAAAGGATACATTTAAAAGTAAAGCTACAGCATCAAGTCAGTTAAGAAACTTATTACCTGTTGGCATCTATGAGAATGGGCAAATAATTCCTGGTAAAGAGGTTGCAGCTGAAGCTTATGAAAGATACTTAGATAGCATGGCTAACTACTTAAATCTAGAGTTAAAGAAGCTTGAGGATGTATTTGCTGAAAGGAATCCAGAAAGTATTAGAAAAGTAGTAGAGCGTGTTAAAAGAGATCTAAATAAAAGAGATGCTAGTGAAGAAGAAATTGAAGCAGTAGATGTTTTATTGCAGAATGGTGGTAACATTAATGCTCTACCTAATGCTGATAGAATAGAAACTATTATTATCAATATCTTTAACAAGAGACTTGTTAGAACTAAACTTAAAGGTGAAGCACTTGTACAAGTATCTTCTGCTTTTATGGAAAACTTAGATGCTCCGTCTATAGGATATTCTAATGATTTACGATTCTATACGTATCAGTCTGGTAGCCAAAAGATTATAGCTGCTCAAGCTAAAATAGCATTACAAGGAGATTTTGTAAAGCTGCTAGCAATGAGTTATAAAGGTAAACCTATTAAGACTTTGGCCAGACTTAACGAAGCAATTAAAGATGAAGCTTGGTTAAGTAAAGGTAACAACCGTAGAATGATTACTATTACTGGTGTACGTATTCCAGTACAGGGTCATAACTCTATGGAGGTTCTAGAGATTGTTGAATTTTTAGATCCTGCAAATGGTTCTGCTATTGTAGTACCATCAGAGTTACCAGTTAAATCAGGTGGTGATTTTGACGTTGATAAGCTTACTTTGTTCTATCCGCGTATTAATGTTAAAGCAACTGTACCACAGAAAACAGATAGAATCTCTAAAAGAAATTTAGGTTACTTAAGCCCTACTCAAATAGAGAAGCTTAGTAAAAAGTATCCTGCAGCGGGTATTAATTCTTACACTGTTGATACCGTCATAGACTTTATTAAAGATAATGAGAAAAAAAGTATTGACAGTGAGTATGAAGGTGAAACGGTATATACGTTAGATAGTCAAGACATGGCTATACTTGATATACTAATGGCAGAGAATTTAGTTCCTGAAATTAAATATGTAGTAAGCTTAGATAAGCAAGGTCAAGGTGGTGCTCAGAATGATATGATTCAGTCTATTACAGACATAGTACTAGATAAATCTAACTACCTTAACTTAATTAAACCTAATGATGTTAACCAAGTAAGAGAGAATTCTAAGTCTTACAATACACTAGCAGGTCGTAATAAAGCTGCTACAGCTGATGAAGCTACTGTAGGTACTGCTTTAGATTACAACTTTAATGTTAGAAAGTTAAAAGAAAACTCTGTAGGTAAGCGTACTCTAGGTATTGTAGCTGCTAACAACGTTATTATTTCCTTACTTTCTAGAATAGATCAAAGTTTACCAAAAGTAATAGAAGGTAGAGACAATGGTTTATTTGAATTAAATACAAAAGATCTAATGCTGCCTGTACCAAAAGAAGGTTTAGGTAAGAATACAGATTTAGAGGGCCAGAATTTAAAGACCTCTATTGTAGAGCAATTGATTAACGGTTTTGTAGATATTGCTAAAGGTGCTTGGGTATTTAATATTGGTGCTAACTATCAGTCTACTCCGGTTTTATTAAGTATGATTGCAGCTGGTGTTAATTATGACTATGCTGTAGCAATGCTTAACACACCTTTAATGAAGAGATTGTTTGAGCTAAAGGCTGAAAAGAAAGATCCACTATTTTTATTAGATGATCCTCTTCTAGGAATGAGTTCACCAGAACTTCAAGTTTTAAAAGAAATAAACTTCCGTGAAGATATAAATTGGGTATGGGCTCACAGGTGGACTAAAACAATATTAAATCAGAGTAATACAGCTCCTACTACAGAAGAGTTGTTAAATGATAAAGATGGAGAGCTAGCATACGCTATGTATTTACAAGCTAAACCAATGCTTGATCAGATTAATAGTTTACTTAAAGCTACAAAGGTAGATACGGTTAAAGCTGCTAGTATTCAAGATTCAATTCAAACTGTTAAAGGGCTAGACAATCTTAGTGATTTTACAGGTCCACTAGCTGCTATTATATCTGATACTTCTGTTCAAGGTATTTATGAAAGAATAAATAGAAACATGGTGTCAATGCTTAAAGACTGGTTCCCTGTAAGTGCTTTTGATTACAGTTCATTTACAGAAAATTATCAGACTTTTGGTAAAGAGCAGCTTATGTATATGAGCAAGAAAAATCGTTCTGCTTTATTTAATAAGTTGAATAGTCATTTTAAATCTTATTTATATCAAAATCAAAACACTACTACGTTTGAAGATCTTAAGTCTGGTAAATCAAAACTATTTTATAATAGCAATATAGAATTTACTGGTAAAATAGATACTCCTGTTGTTTTTGTTGAGGATTCTAATACGCTACTTATAAACTCAGCATTACTAGAGCAAAAGTTTTTTGACCAAAAGAAAAGTAGTTTTAAATCATATGAAAAAGAAAATGGAGTTACTTTTAGATTTCAAGGTGACTTTATTATTCATGAAATGCAAAAGGCTATTATTAAAGGTAGTAGACCAGAAAGCACAGATGAAGAAGTGACCCATAGATCTTTAATACGCAGTAAGTCTATAGATGTTTTATTTAATGCTAATAGTAATTATAATATTGCAGCCTTATTTAATTCTGTAAAAGAAGAAGCAACATCTACTGCAGATAGTGACTTAATAGAAAAGATCAGAGTTTATACTGAAGGCTCAGCTGTTGGGCTAAGAATGTCTTACACTATAGAAGACGTTGCTGAATATAAAGAAGACCTCCGTAAGTTATCTCAAGGGGGTGGTGCAACTGCAGTGTTCTTTAGATTATTGTCAGAAAGAATAGCTATACAAGATAACTTTGAATCTTATGAAGGTTCTTTAATGCCTTATCTTTTAGACAGAGACTTAGCTGTTAGTGCTAGTAATGCATTAAGTTCATTTACTAAAATGTCTGATTCACAAAAGAAATTAATAGCTCAAGATTTCTTATCAAAGTTTAAAAGAATTCAAGAAACCAGAACTTACCTGGGTGTTCAAAGAGAAGTAGAACCAGGTGCAAAAAGCAAAACAAAAGTTACTATAGGAGATCTTACTTATGATTTATCAGGAGCTGTGACTACAGATGAGAACTCTAGATATGTTGCTACAGTTATGGTTAATCCGGAAGAATCACTTAGTTTAGTTATTAAGTTTTCTAAGTCTGGTGAGATAGTAGAATTAGATCCTACAGCTACACCTAAAGTTCACAGAGACTACGGTATAGAAATGGGTTCTAAATCTGATTTAGCAGTTAAAGAAGAAGCATTAGAAAATACTATACTCACTGATGAGGAAGTTTTAGATGCAATCAAAAAATGTAATATAGCTTAAGTATGAAAGCATGTCCTAATACCTCCCTGCAAGAATGGAAAAACTTAGTAGATTCTGTAGGTGAAATTGAAGCATATCGTGATTTCTATGAGTCCGGTACTATTAGATCTATTACTGATGTAGAAAACAAAATTGATTCAAGAAGTATTGAAGAGTCTAATGAGTTAGGCCCTTCTGTATTCTTGAACAATGAGTTAAGATCTTACAATAAGTATACAGCTGATGCAATGATGTCTAACTTGCTGGAGAAGCTTAGTGAGAATACAGGCAGAACTTATAGCATTCTAACTGTAGATGAAGCTACAGAGTTATTAGAGCAGCAGGGTAAGGTTTATAGTGGTCAGAAAGGTTTTTATCATGCAGGTACTGCTTACTTAATTAAAGGGAAGTTTAATGAGTCTACAGCTTTTCATGAGTTTAGTCACCCTATAGTAGATGCTATTGCTGAAGAAAATCCAGCATTGTTTGAGAAGCTTTATAATGAAGCAAGAGGTGTATCTAATATTGCTACAGTAGTAGAAGAACTCTATGCTGAAGCTGATGAGGTTACCAGAAAGAAAGAAGTAATTGTAAGAGCTCTTACTGAATCAGTACAGCTTAATGAAAACAAGTCGTTCATTGATAAAGTAATGTATGCTATAAAGCAGTTCTTTAGAAAGCTGTTTGGTAAATCAGTAAATGTCAGCAAGATGTCTGCAGATACAAGTATTGCAGGGTTAGCTGAACTAATAAAGACTGAAACATTTGATTACACTTTTGTACAAGATGTAAATGATTCTGTTATACAATTTTTACAAGATGAGGTTGCCTATAGAGAAGCTTTAGCTAAACAAGATGCTAATGCTATTAATGCTCAAATAGGTGAGCTAAAAAATATTGCTCGTATTTCTAAGAGGTTTGTAGAAGATAACCCAGAAATTATACCTGCTATAAAAGAAAGTGAAAAGAGTCGTAATCTTATAGAACAGCTATTACAAGATCTTGGTAAAGCTCAAAAGGTTACACCTGATATGAAAGCTGAAGATGTTATTGCAAAAGTTTACAGAGTAAACCTTGGAGTACTTTATCAAGGTATTAGAGATGCTCAACGTATAGTAGGTAATTTAGAGACTTTTAGTATTGATACTAAAAAAGATTTAAAGCAGGACGACTTAGGTAGAGTAATGGCTGTAAGTAAAATTGCAGAGAGCTTATCTATATGGGCTGAACATATGAATAATTTAGCTACACAGAATGGAATTACTTCTGATAATGCATTTTTAGTAGATTTAAATGAGATTATTAATAAAGCTACTCAAGTAAAAACTAATGTATATACATCTCTTTTAGAGATTTCTACAGACTTTGTTTACAATAATCTTTCTAAAAGTCTTATGGCAAATGGTGCTAGCAGATGGGAAGAACAAATGGAAAGAGCAAGAGCTAAAAATAGTAAAAGTGCTATAGAAGCTCTTGAAAAAAAGAAGTCAACTTACTTTATTACTAGAGAGGATATTAAAAAACGACTTCAAAATAAAATGGGAGATGCTCCTCTTATTTCTACTGTAGAAGCTTATGTGCGTAGTGAAGATCCTGTTGTACAAAGTTTTGCTAAATGGCATTTAATGAATGTTTCAAAAGTAGAAAACAAAGCTCAGTCATATTTAAATGATATGATTAATGAGCTTTATGATGAAGCTGTTAAAGTTGGTTATAAACCAGGAAGTGAATCAGAGTTTTTTGAAAGCCTTGTATTCTTAGACAAAAGCTTTAGACCTAAAGAAGTTAAGCCTCAATCTGATCAGGTTAAAGATTTGATGTCTGTAGAAGAACATAAGGTATACACTTTTTTAAATCCTCACAAAGATTATAAGTGGTTTTGGAAGCAGATAAATGAAGAATTAAGTCTAGCTGTACAAGAGAATAATGAAGAGGAGTATGTTAGATTAATGGCAAAGAAAAAGCTCTATATGAAGTTTATGCACAATGCTAAAACTAAAGAGCATAGACAAGCTGATGAAATCTTTGATACTGCTGAATACGGAGAGCAAGCTTATGCTGCTAAAGAAGAGGCTATTGCAAAAATTAAATATGCTGATGCAAAAATTAGCGTATTAGATAATGGTGTTGATGAAACAGATTTGTTTGCTGAAAAAGAGCAAGCTCTAAAAGACTATCAAAATTTATTTAGAATAACTAATTTAGATGGTACTAAAAAAAGTAAAGAAGAACAAGAGGTTGCAAAGGTTTTAAAGGAGCATAGAAGTTCAGTATCTGAGTTTTATACTTATGAAGAAATACCGGGTTTATTTGAAATAGAGTACGAGCGTTATATAGACAGTTTATATGAGGCTGAACTAGATCCACAAGGTGATGACTTTAAAAATTTACGTTTAAAGTGGATAGAAGATAATACTGAGATTGCTTTAAAAGATGAGTATAGGGAGCGAGAAAGCAAAGCCTATGAAAGATTAAAAGAGATATCTAAGCTGCTAGCTTCAACGAGCATGTCTAAAATGGATAAGCTTTATGAAGAACTTCAAGATTTAACGGGTGGCTTTAGAGATAACAACTTACAGATTGAAGCTGCTGATCTAGATCCAAAAGTACAAGCTAGAATTAAAGCTATTGAAATTGAATTAGAGAGTATTAGAAAGGAAGAAATACAATCTAATAATCTTACTAAAGCTCAAAATGAGTTTATAAGTGAGGTCTATGAAAAAATAGAAGCGGGTACTGCTACAGATGAAGAAAGAGCTGAGATTAGAAGTATTTATAAAAACAGAGTTAATAATGATGATACTACTGCATTATTAGCAGAAAGAGGTTCTTTACTTCAATTTGTTAGAGGTCTTAAAAACAAAGTTTTTAGTGAATATTATTTTGAAGTTTGGCAAGAACATCTTGATAGAATAAAAGAAGAAGGGGAAAGTAGCCCTGCTTATGTTTTATTTAAAAGCGGTGGCTATTTAGCAGATCAAAAAGCTGGAACACAGATTAATTCAGATCAGATAAAAGAAATGAATAATGATACTAGTGTTATTAATACTTTACTGCAAGATAAGCTTTTTGCTAAATGGTGGAATAATAACCATAGAGGTATAAAGAAAACTGCATATGATGCTACATTAGGAGGATATAACTCATCTATAGTTAATGAGCCTACCAGTATCTGGACAGTTAAGATACCAAAGGATAAGTACCTAGTATCTACTAAGCTATCAGGAGAAACGTATTACAGAACTCCTAGAGCTGTTAAATATAAAAAGAGAGTACTTGCTAATCCTGTAGAAAAGATACCAGGAGAAACAGTCTCTGTGTCTAGAAGTGATGACTGGCTACCAAATATTTCAGTAAAAGAAGTAACTGCTAAAGATGGTACTGTAATACGTAATCCATTTATCAATGATGCATACTTTGAATTAAAGCGTACTAATCCAGCTAAGTTCCGCTTCTTAGAAAAAATTAAGAAATGGCATTTAGATAGTCAAGAGCGTGTTTCTAATGTAGGTAAACTAGGATATGAGGTCCCACGTTTTGAAAGAGATACCTATGACAAAGTTCAGAATCTAACTAGAGCAGGTGTAGTTACAGCAATAAAAGAAGCTGGTAAAGATATCAAGCAGAGTATAGCTGGTGGTCAAAGACAAGATGTAGAGAAAGGTTTAAATCTTGATGTAAGGCTTTTAATAAATGAAGGACTGGTAGGTGATGATCTTAATAAGATTCCACTACATGGTATTAGTAAGATGGATAATGAGCTTGTAACATTAAACTTGTTTAAGTCTCTTGCTAGATATGGTACCTCTACTATCATGCATAAGATGCTTATTGATACTAGTGATACTGCTCAAATGCTTCTTAAAGTTTTAGAGGATCCTAGATCTGCTTTAGAAAGTGGTAATAAGATTAAGAAGAACGTTGCTACAAGTTTTAAAAATCAGGCTGCAGTAGTATTGTCAAGTGGTAAAGGTTCTAACTCTGTAAGAGAATCTTTAATCAGATCTTTGTATGAAAGAGATTGGTTAGGTCAGCGTTATGCTAATACAGCTGCTGACAGAGCTGCTCCTAAAGCAATGGATACTGTAAAGAAAGTAGGTACGGCAATGTCTAAAGTTGCAGCTAATAGTTACTTTGCATTTAATATTTCTTCTGCTGTAAAAAACAGGTTTGCAGCTATTGTACAGAATAATATAGAAGCTGCAGCTGGTCAGTTTTTAAATTTTAGAAGTCTTGGAAAAGGTAAATCAATTGCATCTAAAGCTACAGTTGAGTTGTCTGCAAGCATATATAATAGAGGTACTAAGTCTAGACACGTACAGATTATACAAGCATTTAATATAGATGGTCAATTAGATAAGACTGCTGATCCATTGTACAGAACTTTAGGTAGAGATTCAGCTTCTGGTAGCTGGGCTTTATCCGCAAGAAAGTTAATGGAAATGAATGCTTCTTTAGAGTTATTGTTTGCCATGATGGACTTTCAAAAGATTACATTAAAAGATGGTACTAAAGTATCTTTATATGATGTGATGATTTTAAAAGATGGTAAGCTTTCTATTAGAGAAGATGTAGAAGAGTCTTGGGGTCTTGATAGTGATAACTTTAATGACTTCAAGATTAAGTTCCAAGGTGTATTTGATAGACTACAGGGTAACTATAAAGACATCAATCAGCCAATGGCAGACAGATACTTCTTGTTTAAGCAGGCAGCTTTTATGAGAAAGTTCTTTATATCAATGTTCCAGAGAAGGTTTTCTAGAGAGCGTCCTCAGTCTGATCTTAATGTATATGAAGAAGGTTACTACCTTACATCTTTATATTATGCTAGAGATTTAATTATGTACTACGCAATGGGTGACAAGTCTTCTGTTAGTCCTGGTATTAAACGTAGTGCTACTGAGACAGCAGCATTAAAGCGTTTAGGTGTTGATGTAGCATCTCAGTTAGTTATGGGTCTATTAGCTCATTATATGCTTAAGTTTTTATTTGACTATGATGAAGATGATGATAAGCTGAAATCAAAGTCTAAATTAAGAGCAGCTACAGGACCACTTCCATTCTTAGGAGTTGCTGATGATGGTAGAGCTTTTGATCCAGTATCATTTATGGAGTTGCATATTATCAACCAGCTGATTCAAACTAATATTGAAGCAAGTTCATTTAACCCATACTCATTTAATAAGTATGGTAACTTGTTCTTAACTGGTCAAAGTATTTATAAGCAGCCGTTCTCATCTTACGGAGCATCTCTTCAACAGGTGTATAATATAGGTAACTTAACCTATGATTACTTAGCAGGTAACTCTACCGGATTCTATACAAGACGTGTTGGTCCTGCAGAGTGGCAACAAAAGCACTCACCTAAATTTGTAAATTCATTATTTAAAACAATTGGTTTAGGTGGTGTATACAAAGACTTAGATGCTGCAGTACGTGTTGAGTCAACACTAGCTGTTCCGGCAATGATTAAGAGATAATAGTGTAATATCTCAACATTTAACAAGAGGGGTTTTTATAAGCCCCTCTTTTTTTGTATTTTATATATGTAAGAACCAACAAATTACATCATGTTTAAAAAATTAAAATTAAAGTGTATGGCGTTTGCTGACATCTTTAAAGACGAAAATGATTACAATGAAAAAACCATCATTGGATTTATGTCTTTTGCAGTTATGGTAGTCTTTGCTACAGTTGACTTGGTTACAGGTTACTTTGGTAAAGATTTAGTTATTAATGAAGGGATCTATAATTCTTTTGTAATCATTACACTTGGTTCATTTGGTATTGCAGGTCTTGAAAAGTTTGCAAAAAAATGAAGTTAGAAGTATTAAGAATTAGCAGTCAAGACGACAGCACAAACGGTATTTTATTTGATGTTACAGAAGGAAGAAAGTTTTTATGCTACACTCTTGAAGATGAGTATAGAGAAACAAAGGTTATGTCTGAAACACGAATTCCTGCTGGCACATATAAAATCACTCTTAGAAAGGTAGGAGGTTTTCATGGAAGGTATGAAAAGAAATATGGGGAAATGCACAAGGGAATGTTATGGGTACGTGATGTGCCTAACTTTGAGTATATCCTTATTCATACTGGTAATACTGACGAACACACTGCTGGGTGTCTCATTGTTGGTAGCAGTCAACAAACGAATTTTGGCTCTAGTGATGGTTTCATTGGTGCAAGTACTACGGCGTATAAAAGAATTTACCCTGCAATTGCTAAAGCACTTGAAGAAGGTGAAGAAGTAACTATTCAGTATATAGATTACGATACTGTATAAAGCTAGAGGTATGAAAATAGAAGATGTAAAAGAATTAGAAGATCTATTTAAAACTAAAGAGTTTAAAAATCTTTCTTTTAGATTACGATTGTGGTATAGATTTCAAATTGCATTAGCACAAATAATAAACTTATGAAAAACTGGACTTCTGTTAGAGCCGTTTACTTATTGATGTCTGTAGTTTTAACTACAGCAATCTTCATTGAGTCTTGGTGGTTAGTAGCTTTTGTTTCTACAATGCTTCAGGTTGGCGTATGGACCAAGTTTTGTCCAAGCAAATGGCTTTTTGAAAAGCTAGGGTTAAAGAAATCTAAGCTATAGTGGGAGCTTTAGCTGGTATATCTTTACGTAGTAGAATTTGCCTACTATGTTCAACTATAATTATGGTTACATTTTTTGTATTCAAAAGTTTAGTTGTCTTTAAAGTTATACATCACAGCACGTTTACACATTACTTTGAGTGGCTTAGTGTTATTGCCTTTATGCCTCCGTTTTTTACGGTAGTAAAAGAGTTCTTAAGTAATAAAGCTGAGATTAGAAAGGATCTTAATAAGAAGAACATCTATTTAGAACATGCTGCAAAGATCATACGTCATGACATGCATAGTGGAATTAATACTTATCTACCAAGAGGGATTAAATCTCTTAATAGAAGGCTTACAGATGAGGATATTAAGGAGTTAAAGATAGGTGCACCTCTTAGATTAATTACAGATGGGTTACACCATGCTCAAAAAGTATACGCAGGTGTATTTGAATTTACAAATCTCGTAAAGGAGAATGCACAGTTAAATAAAGAATTAAAAAATATAAAAGAAATTTTGTCAGACTATCTTAAGCTGACTGCATATAAGAATCAGGTTGTTCTTGATGACAGTTTAGATGTGTCTTTTGAAATTAATGAGCCGTTACTATGTACAGCTATAGATAACTTTATTCGGAATGGTTTAAAGTATAATGATAGTGGTACGAAGTATGTAAAGATTAGCATTAAAGATAGCTTTACAGAAGGCTTAAGTATCCTAATAGAAGATAATGGTAGAGGTTTGACTTCAGAAGAGTTTATAGAACTCAGTAAACCTTACGTAAGAAAAGAAGGACAAAAAGAAAGTGGTACGGGATTGGGACTTAATATCTCAATTGCAATTTTAAAAGAACATGGATTTAATGTACGAGCTCAAAAAAGAGATGAGGGAGGTACTAAAATAATTATTGAGATATGATTGATACACTAATGCTAATAGATGATGAAAACCTATTTCATCTGGTATTTGAAGATGCCTGTAGCATGTTAGACATAGCCTTGTCTATAGAATCACTAGACAGCTCTGATGAAGCTGACAGAATGTTTAAGTCTTGGTTCCCGGATAACGGTGAAGAAAGACCTGAATGTGTTTTTGTTGATTTAAATATAATAGGATCATCCTTTGATGGTATAGAAATGATCCGTAAAATAAATGAAGATTATGGAAATGGTTGTGTTATTGGCATTATTTCTAGCAGCAGTGATAGCGGGGAAATTGAAAAAGCTAAAGCCGTAGGTGCACAGTTTTGGATTATTAAATCTGATGACATTGAACCAAGACTAGAAGAGTTTAATAAAGACTATCAAGGTTATGTCAATAAAACTAATCCGTTTAAAGTATATAGGTGATAAGTTCTAAAGACACTATTAAAGAAGCCATTAAGAAAGCTAAAGCTAAGAAAGTTTTTATAGAAGGAAGCTTTGTTAAGTTGTTGGCTAAGACTTCTGATCCTGAAGTTAAGGATTATATTGAAGAGTGTAAGAAGAAAGATTTATCTCAAAGGAGGAAGCGTTTAGATATAACTAAACAAGTTCAAACTCAGAATAAAGAATTAGAAGCAGCAAACATTTTAAATAAAAATTTGCTTTTAGATCTTGAAGATAAAATGAAAGAGTTGGAAGACTCTAAAAAAGAAGCTGAGAACTTACGGGATGAAGCATTGAATGACTTAGAGGTCATGCAAAAAAAGACTCAGTTTGAGTTGATCTCTATTATAGTAAAATTAGCATTGGGTATTATTGTTGGTGTAGGATTACTTACTACAGTATTGTATTTGTTTATACTTGCTAAAGGGTATGATTCTAAGATAATAGAAAGTACATGGTCAAATTTATTTGGTATATTGTTAACTAATTCATTCAGTATAGTTGGTACCATTATGGGTGTCAAGTATGCTACAGAAAAAGATTAATTATGGCAGCAGCTAGATCTCACAACGATGAGGTATTTAAAGCAAAGAGAAGACCTAAGAAGCCTATTAAATTTAATATAAGTCTCAATGAAGAGCAGAAACTTGCAAAAGCAGAAATACTTGAAAACCCAATCACTGTCTTACAGGGTATGGCAGGAAGTGGGAAAACTCTGGTGGCAGTGCAAACTGGGTTGGATCTCTTATTTACAAAGCAAATTGAAAAGATTATCATTACCAGACCAACAGTTGCCAAAGAAGACATCGGTTTCCTTCCTGGAGATATCAAGGAAAAGATGGATCCGTGGCTTGCTCCTATATACCATAACTTGTACTTACTATATGATAAAGTTAAGATTGACAAGTGTGTTGAAGAAGGCCTTATAGAAATTGTACCGTTTGCATTCATGAGGGGTAGAACGTTTACTGATGCTCTTATCATATTAGATGAAGCTCAAAACGTTACTATGAATCAAATGGAAATGATGCTTGGCCGTCTAGGTAAAGGTAGTACTATGGTTATATGTGGTGATAAAGCTCAGATAGATCTACGTAATAAAAAAGATTCTGGCTTTGGCTTTCTATATACATTAGAAGCTCAGGTTAAAGGCTTTAAAGTTATTACTCTTAAGACAAACCATCGTCATGAAATTGTTGAACCTGTACTTAAAGTGTACGAAGATTATAGATAATGAACTGGACATTAGAACTTATATTTCACTGGCCTCATGATAGGTTAGCTATTGGCTTTGAGGCTTTAAGGGCTAATGAAGAAATACCGTGGACTACTTATCAAGTATTCTTAGGTATACTAACATTACGTATTAATGTTTTTGAGGAAGAATAACGGGAAAGAGAGAGCTTATAACGCTTAATAAGCTCTCTCTACATTCTCTTCCCGGCTTTTGTAATCCATAACCGCTATGATTATTATGTTGTACGCGTTTTAATCTTTTTAAACTGCTTTACACAATCTTGGGATACAGTATAAAAAAGACTGGATTACCTTCAAACCCTTTAAGCATAAGAGTTTTCTTTATGTACAACTTCCCTTGTATTTTATCTTAATGTTTTTGCAATAAACAATATTGCAATAAATCCTAGTAGCATTATCATATCTTAAAAGTTTGAGACCTCTAAGATAGTAAACTTTATTAGTTTAAACTATAAGGTCTTCAACTTTCATGTCAGATATACTTACTATAATTAGATCATATGATTCTAACTGTAAGCTCTCTGCTACTTTTCTAATGTGCATTTTAACTTTGGCGTCTGCTTCAGAAACTAATTTAGCTTTTACTATATAAGATAGGCTAGCTGGCTTTTCAGATTCATCTGTTACTTTAATTCTAACTTTGTAGAAGTTTTCTTTTTGTTCCATAGTTATTCTTTTAAAAGTGCTTCAATTAATATGAGATAGTTGATGGCATCACCAAACTTTTCATCTATCATTTCTTTAGTAGGTTGTCTACCTGACTCTTCATACTCTCTTATAATGCGTCTAACAGAGTATAAGTGCTTTACTAATAGTTCCCATCCAATGGCTGGAGAAGTGTTGTGTATGCTTAGCTCAGATTGTTCTTTAAAACTTTCTAGTACATCTAGTTCAGTACCGTATTCACGATTCTTTTCAATAAGAACTCTACGGCTTTTTTCAACTCTCTCGTTATGCAGTTGGTTAAATTCTTCTAGTGTCATTGTGTTGTGTTTTTATTATAGGCAAAAAAAGGGGAGCAAACTAAAAGTCTGGCTCCCCTATATTACTTTGGGCACAAGTAATGGTAAGTGTCAAATGTAATTAAAATAAATCAAGCTGCCTAACCTTTTGGATTATCCCGTTGATTTCTTTTTCAATTAATTGTTTATAGTATTGAGTATCAATATCATAGTCTTCCCATTTTTTGTCCTCTATCACATTGTACATAGTTTGCAGATACTTACCTGCAACTAATTGCTGTTCTCTTCCATCTGGGTTAGTCTTAAAAAGCTTCCCACCTTTCTTACTAACATAGTATCTAATAGTCTTTTGAAGTTTTTCTACTTGATGTTCTCCATTATTAATGGATCTGATTTCAAGTTTCCAATCTCCTTTAGCTTTAGTTCCTATACAGTAATCAAGTATGTTCTTATTTCTAGCTAAATACTCTTCAGGTAATTCACCATGAATAAAATATTGGTATATAGCTTTTGCAACAACAAGTTTAGATTTGTTTTTATGTAATGCTAGATTACTGTATTCAAACCTGCCCTTACACTTTGCCGTAGCATGTAAGAACTTACCTCCTGTTGCTTTATAAAGATCATTTGGTCTATCTTTTCTAAGCTGTTTCCATTTGGAATAGTCTACCTCTTTCCAATCATATACTGCTATGTAGTTGTTTACATCAGCAAATACAATCTTCTGGTATTTGTCGTGTTCTAAGTTTAGATTTGTTATGTTTTCCCAACGTTCACAAATTTCATAATACTTTTGCTCATACTCTTTTGGAATAATTGTTTCAAGACCATCTGTATTCTGCATGATAGGAGTACAGCCTGGAATCTCTTCACAAATCATTTCATACAACATTGTCAAACTAAGTTGACCGTTGATAGTAATACGCATTGTAAATTCAGGATCATATAAAAAGCTATTTGCGTCATTGCTGAGGCCATAAGTTGAGTTAAGAATAATCTTGTAAACATAGTTCATAGGATTACTCTTAGGTATCTTCTTACGCTCATCAAAGAACCATTCATAAAGCTTACAGAATTCTTCTTTAGGCAAATGTTCTGGTGACCATTGGTTGCGTATAGCAAGGTTAGGATAATAAGAGGTAACATCAGAAGACATAATAATATGATCTTCATCATTTTTGTAAACACCTTTCTTATTAGCACCATGTACACCACCCAATCCGTAATCAGTTTTTACACCTTTGTATATTACAGAATGAGATAAAGCATTCTTAGTTCCTGATTTATTACTTGGATCAGTATTTAGAATCTTACTCTTAAAGAAGTCTAACAGGTCGTTAAACTCTTTAGTTTCAAACTTTATGTAAGGCAAGACAAGATCTTTAATCTTTATCATTGGCCTTGGTGTACGCATTTGTTTAAGAACCTTCTTTTCTATATTCAGGTTATCACTTAAGTAGAAACTAAACAGTTCTTTACTTATACGTGGTTCAGATGCACTGTACAAATCAATATTGTAAGTATCTGTTAGAGTAGCTCTAAGTGCAATTTGTTGCTTGCTTATTTGCATAATAGCTTTAGTGCTAGCAACATCATTAACACAATACTCTATAACCATTTCAAGATCAGCTGCATTATCTATAGAATCAGTATGATGAATTGGCATGTCAAGGACATTAAACCAATCCATACTATACTGTATCCACTTTAATGAAGACATCTTAGCTGGGTTATCCCAATGATTCAATTTAAATACATCTATTTGACGTACTCTCATTTTGTAGGGACTGTACTTAGGCCACATCTTATTACGCATAAGATCAATTGTGTCCTGAGCAAACTCATAAATTTTACCAGCTATGTATCCTCCATCAAATAGCCTAAGCTCTTTGTGATTATCAAGAATATATTCTGTAACCTGGGCATCAAATGCTAAACCGTTGTATGAAACATGCCACTCATTGTTTACTATATTTTCATTTAGGAACTTAACAAAATCTGGAAAGTCATTACGTAATTTACAGACGCTAAAGACTTTGATCTCATCTTCCTTATAATGTTCAAATACAGCTACAAAACAATCAGATAATGTTTCATAATCCATTACCCAGTGCCTACTCATATTATTCTACAATGAGAGAGCTTCCTGGTAATGAAGTTAAGCCACCGGTCTTTTGATTGATATTATCTTCTGCAGGTTTCATATACTTTGCAAAGTCATAAGTGTCTGCATTAACTGCAAACTGGTTTACAAACTCACGTGTTGAATCAAGACCAGTAATAACAATCTCGTGGAATGTTTCTACTAGACGTCTTTCTTCTTTGTAAGCTTGGCCACCGTTACGCTTCATAAGTTTTAATTCTTGAGGATCTCCGTTATCATCAAGCTTAGGTAACATTTTATAAGTTTGCTTCTTTTCTCTAGAGATAGCAATTAAAGTACCACCTGTTGGTTCAAAGATTACTTCTACCCATGGGCAGTCTGTAGATAATGGAACAAGTGCAAAGGTTTTGTAAGGCCCCATATAAGAGTCTACAAGCATCATATTTAATGGAGCTGTCCAATTAATTTGGCTAGCTTCTCCGTAAGTTGGTGTTTGTTCTGACATTTTTTTAATTTTAATTGTTAAGTTGTAAAGTTAGTGTTTCTTTTTTAAGATCAGGTTTATCACAAAGTTCTATTACTTTTTCAAGATCATTTTCAGATACATTTAGCATTTTAGAATACTCATCGTAATAAAGTTCTGGATAAAGATAGCTTTCAATATAAGCAGTCATTAAGTCACCATCAGAGTAATAATCCAGTATAGGTTTTTTAGCATCTTCAGAAAATTTAGAATACTTACCAGCTAAAAAATGATTATAGCTAGACTTAAGATGACTTAAATTAAATACATAAACGTAATGATCATTGCTTTCAAACCTATCCATAAAGTATTGATTGCTAAGCAGTTCCTTTACTTCAAATTTTACAAAAGATTTAGAATTATATTTTTTATACTGCAGTATCAAAGCACTACTTGCTGGATGTATGTCATTATTTAAACCTGTATAGGTTTGCAATGGCTTATATCTAGTTGTAGCTGAAAGCTTTAATTGAGGATAAAGAAATAAACTACTCTTTTGTATGTACTTGGACGATACTTTATTTATCATAACATAAGTCTTTCAGAATTTGCAAGCTCATAAGGTAAGTCATATCTAACGTTTTCTATGTGCCAAGTAACTTTATCAAAGGCTTCTTCTGCTTTTGATATCCAACTTGTAAGTGTTTCGTCTGATACTCCAAAATTATAAACCTGCTCATACTTATCTATTACCCAGAAGCTGTAAGATATTTTATCAAACGGTATTTTATAAATACGGTTTACTAAGATAGAATAAACTCCAGCCTGCAGCCAATAATTGTAAAAGTCTATGCTCTCATTAAATGTAGTTACAGTTTTACCTGTAGTCTTTACATCTATAATTTGAGCATTTCCAAATTCATCAATGACTAATCTGTCTATAATACCCTTCATGCTAAAGTTTCCTTTGAAGTTTTTAAACTCTAAAGGAATCTCATTGTACACTTTATAAGCATCTGACTTAGTTAATTCTAAGTGTTCTGCTATATTGGCGTAGTCTCTCATTACCTGAGCGTATGCTTTACATTTTTCTACAGTTTCAAAATCAACAAGATCTTTACCAGCACGATTAAATAAGAATGTAAAGTATTCCTGAGCATCTGGGGTACAGATTTTATCAAGACGCTTACTATCTTCTTTAAAAGATTGGTAAAGATTCTGGTTGATTAGCTCTTTAAGAATTAGATCATGATGATCATTAAGGTCTTTAGAGCTATTTAAAACTTGATTATGTACTGCGTGTAAGATTTTAAGAATGCTTGCTGTAGGAACCTTCCCAGGAGCTACAGTAAACAAGTTATCAAACTCTTCAGGTTGCAGGATAAAACAGTGTACAAGTTTACCTTCAATAAGGTATGATTCAATCTTCTCTTCTCTTTCATTAAGTATATAATGAGAGTAAAAGAGTTTAGGACTGAATAGCATTTTGTTAATTGAACTATAACTTAGATCTGATTTCATTTAATTCTGGTGTTAGTTTTATATTATCTGTAGTAAGTGTGAAAGCACCTCCTTGTGTAACCATGTATATTTTGTTAAGGTTTTCTACATGACTTCTAAGAACTTCTTCAAGTCCTATTGGCGTGAGTAAACTCTTTTTACACAGATTTTGAATTAGTGATGCATAAGAATATGTTTCTAAATCACGCAGCTGATTTTTAACAACTTTAAAAGCTGAGCTTACATAAGCTTTAGTACTACGAATAGCTTCTTCATTATTTAACCACAGTACACCTAACAAATCTAAATTCTTGCTCCAGTTATAATTACTCATTAAGGTTAATGCAAGTTCTTTATCAGGATCACCACCTTTCAGCATAACTGATATCTTTTGATATGTTTCAAAATCTATACAATTATCTTTACTTATCAAGTTGTGAAATTGATTTTCAGTAAAAACCTTGTTACGCTTTTTAAATAATCCTGAAAGAATTTTATAATCAGAAGCAGTAACATAAGCAGAATAAGAGTCTGCAATTAGTGAATTGTATAATTCAGTTTCTTCATCATTACTATCTCTATCTAAAGTGTAAATTATACTATTTACTAAACTATAATTATCTCCATCAAAAATTATACTCTCATCTTGTATAGAGCTGTAAGCTTTAATAAGCATTTGAGCTGAAAGAACTTTTTCTCTAGCGTATCCATAATAGTTGTTAGCTGTGCGTATTTCCCAGTTTTCTAATATAAGATCAATTGCTCTTAGAATATCCTTTCTGTTTAATACTTTACCAATTCCTCTACCATTACTTGGATAGTTAAATAAGCTTTTTATATAAGGCGTACTTAGTACAATCTTATCTGCTTTATCAATATTTCTAGTTTTAGTTGCATCGTATTTAATTTTTACTTCATTAATTAAATCTCTAGTAATTAAAGATTTAGGATACACGTAAATACTATCTGACTTTTTTAAAACAGTTCTATAAGAATCAATCTTTTCTAAAAAAGAATCACTAGCCTCTTTTGGAACAGAACTTACAACATATGCATAAGAGCCTTTACTGCCCGATATTAGTCTTACTTTTCTCATTTCTATTTTCCTTTAAAAGATTTTTATACTCGTCTTTCATTTCAAATTTTACAAACCAAATGTCTGGGTTATGTAAAACACGGACTCTGCTTTGAAGATCTTTATGTAAATATGCAAACACTTCAGGTGTCAAAGATTCTCTTCTTCTACAGCGTTCAAAGAACTCTGTAACGTCAAGATGAGAATACTTATTATATACCTCATCAATGAATTCTCTGATAGACTTCATTCTCTTATTGAGATACCAGACTCTACCACCTACATTAAGTTCTCTACAAAATTTCCAAGCCATAAGCTCTGAAGCTTTGTAATCAAACGTACTAATCATATGATTTGCTAAAGAAGTATCTTCTAGATTACCAGAAGCAATCATTCTAATTACAGCTTTTATGTTATCATCAGTAAGATCTGTAATAGAACCGGTTGCAATTCCTAAATCATAAGGTGTAACTATTTTGTTAGAGTAGTTTTTAATAACTGCTAAAGCTACTAAGGCCTTATAATCATAAACTCTTTTGCTTACATAATTCCAATCATCATACTCAGATACCTTTTTGTTTGCCACTAACAGTTTAAAAACTGAATTCCAATTTGGATACTTATTATCAGAACTTACTAATACAGTTTCATTTGTATTCAGTGTATTAGTTTCAATACAATTTTCAAAGTATACTGCAGTATCAAACACAGTGTTGTCTATAACAAAATGATCAGCTTTATCAGCATCTTTTGTTATTCTACCCTTTGCCATTTGAATATAAGCTTTGATATTACTGTATGGTGTTTTAGTACCACCTACAATAAAGTATCTGTCTTTTGCATTATAAGTAAAAGGCTTAGATTTAATATCTGATTTCTTTTGAGCAATAGGTCCTACGCCATATCTAGCTCTTCTTTCAGATACATCTAAAGCACCACCTGTTACTGTGTAATGTCTGAAGACGTTGGGGCTGGCAATAGCCAACCCCTCAGTAGTTAAGTCTTGAATTGTTTTCATTATTCAGTTATCATTTTAGAAATTGCTGGATTCATTACCAGCTTTTGGAACTTAGTACGGTTACCATTAATAATAGTACGTGCAATCATGTACTTGTTATCTATAGTAAAGTAATCAGAAGTCAAAAGCATTGTAAGTCTATCAATAAGATTCTTGTCTACAGTATTACTCTTTGAATAAAGCAATGTGTAGTTAGCAAGACGTGTTGATAGAATAGATGTAATTGCTGCAGATAACTCTCCATCACTGTCTTTAACAGAGCTAGATAGTTTAGACTTCATAGTCTTTTCTTCAGCAGTTAACATCTCTTTAGGATGAATTAGCTTATCTAAGTTATTGTGTATAAACGTAGTAAATGTAGTAGAAAAGTCTTCTCCTACAGAGCCTTCACCAATCATCTGAACCATAGGTAGATGTTTAGAAAAGTCATCAAAGCTTGAAATAGCATTAAAGAAAGTTGTAATAGATCTTGCATTACACTCTGCTGTTACCATTTCTGGATAACGTAGCATGAAGTTAATACAACGAGAATCTACACCTGCTTCTTCAGCCCATTCAGCCCATGTATCCACATTAAACTCTAAGTTTACAGAGATGAAACGAGTCTTCTGTGCTGCATCAATAGAGTTAACCATGTAGTTACCATCATCTGGATTAGATGTAAGAATGATATGCCAGTCTTGTGGCAATGACCAAGAGATATAAGTCTGTCTGTCAACTAATTCCATAACAGCCTGAATAAATCTAGGGTCTGCACGGTTCCAGTCATCAAGTAAAAGAATACCACCATTTTTCTTACCAGCAATCCACTCTGGTGGTAAGTAAGCAGTACGCTTTTTCTTAGTCATTGACCATCCGTTATTAAGAAATATCTTAACAGCTTCAGCATCAACCCATTGACCCACTTTCTTAGATGCTCCAGATGAAGCATTACTAATAGCGTCAGCTGCATTAATAGATGAAAAGTTTAATGTTTCACCTTTCTTTACTGCAACTTCTTTAGCCATGTAGTACTCCTTAGTAGAGAAACCTACCAAGTCACCTAGCTCCTCAATCTGTGCAAGATTAAGTTTTACTAGATCTAAGTTGTGTTGTTCTGCAATTTGATAGATACTGGTAGTCTTACCAATACCTGATTCACCAACAACTTCTACAGCTACAGGCTTTTTACCTTCTGACTGTAGTTGTCTGTTAGATGTAATAATGTGTTGTGCAAACTCTTTGAGTTCATTTGAATTTAAATTTACTTGTGCCATAGTAATTTTAGTTTAATTTAATTTTGTAACCGGGTAGGTCAGGATTAATTCTTGAAAGTGATGAGTGACACCACAATGTTCTTTTAGGACAATTATCTGGAGGTCTTGCCTCACCATCTGTTAAATAAATAAGAGTAGTATAGAGTCTACTATTCTTATTATAGTAATCAATTACTGGTTGAAAAGATGTACCACCTCTTCCATGTACTTTAAAATCTTTCTTAGGATTAAAAGCTTCTACACTTTGAATTTGTGTATCACATTGAATGATGTCTACATGACTACCGGTCTTACTAATGTGATGTATTTCATTAAGGAACTCCTTAACTTCATTATCACTTACAGAACCAGATGTATCAATAGCTACTAACACACTGTTTCTATATTTAATTTTAAGACCTGGATTATCAGGATATCTTTTACTAGGCTTACGTCTTAGTATTCTTGTATAAGATTTAATAGACGCTCCAACAAATCTCCTTAGATAACCTTTCCAGTCAAACTTTGCAGGCTCTACATACTTTAGTCTTTGAATAAGACCTGATAGTTCACCTGGAACACTTCCACTATGTTTTTCAAGTTCATCTGCAATTGTAACTAATTGATGATCAACTTGTTTTTGTATAAGCTTCTGTTCAGCTTCACCAAGATTTTCAAAGTCTTGCCAATCATGATTACCAGGACCTCCTTGTGAAAGCATGTCTTGTAAATCTTGATCTCCATTATCTCCTTTATCTCTTTCTTCTTGTAAAAGCTCATAGTACTTTTTAGTACCAGCTTTAAGAGGAAGACTTAGATTAGGAAAAGAATCCATAGTAATACCTCCTTCTGGTAGCCAGTTAGGATGTATATACTGATTGATTTCTAGATCTGCAGCTATATTAAATAGCTCTTTGTCTGCGTAAGAATCACGCATAATTAAGTGTCCAAAGGCAATATGAAGTAGCTCATGTTTAATTAAACCTTTTCTATGTAAGTCACTAAGACTTTCAAAGAAATCAGGATTAACTACAAGTTTTACTCCAATACCATCTTTAGCAACACCAGCTGTAGGTACGTCACGGTTAAAGGATCTGTTAAGACTTGACATAAAATGCCCATAGTAGGGCTCATCAAATAACAAATCCTTACTTACCCGTGACAGCATTTTCATGTCTGCCATAGTATGTAAATTAAAATTAGTCTAGTATACGAATGTATACTCCAGGGTTTTCCTTATCATAGCTGTAAGGCCTGAAATAAGGAATCATAATAGTGCAGTTGTCATCTTCTAACCAACCGTGATGCACCATTTCATCTTGAATAGTTTGTGCAGGATTTATATAATCAAACTTATGTCTACTACCTCTAATAAATTCCATCTCTATTTTAAGAGGGAGGTCTTTACCTTCAATAGCTTTTAAGAAGTCTTCTTTATATTTCTGCCAAACAGGTTTTGTAAGTGCTTTCCATTTCTGTACACCTTTGCTTACAACAAAATATTTACCAGTCCATTGACGACTGTTCTTTGATGAGGGGCAATTGTAAGGAATAAAAAACTCTTTCATTTTACAAAGATAGTGCTTTTCTAAGTATGGGTGTAAGTGTTTCTCTTACAAGGTCCATACCTTTAACAGCAACTGCGTCTGATAGATCTTTCATTATAGGTAATAACGCTGTAGGTATACCATATTCATTAAGATATTTCAATGAAGATTCTTTACCTGCTTTATCACTATCAAATAATGTTACTATGCCTTTGTATCTGCTTTTAAAAGTGTCTATATACATGGGTTTAATCATGGTATTTTCACTGTCTGGAGCAATAGTTTCAATATTACTGTAACCTAGCTCAGATAAACACATACAATCTTTTAATGAAGAACATATAACTAAATATGGTTTCTCATATGTAAGTTGATTAACTCCTTGAAGATAGTCTTGCAACTTCATAAACTTGTATTTTTTATTATGCGGCTGATAAATTTTATACAATTCATCATCAGCTGTAAAATATCCATACATGTTAGAGTGGCTTATAGTAGAATATCTTTTACCTGAGTTAGTCTCAGTTATCATTGTAATAGATTCTAAAGGCTTAACGTTGAATTGGTGTAATGTATCACTACTTATACCATAGAACGTCCAATAGTCTTGATCTAATTTATTCCAATCTCTTGTAATAATATCAGATACTTCAAAACTGGTGTGATCAGAATACTCTCTGTTAATTTTACTATGTCCATGCTTGGAAACATACTTATTATAATCAGTAAGTATTAATTGTATTGCTTGACCACTGCTTATATTCCTAGTAGCAGATAGAAGATTTACACCATCTCCTTGATTATTTGTAGAGAAACATTTGTAACGATAATCATTACGTGCTTCTACAAAATAAAAATACATTGAAGGTGTTCTTTCTGTAGGATTAAACATTGATGGCACCTGAACTCTCTGCCCATTTAAAGGCTGAGGTAAGTTCCAGTAGTATTCAAATATCCAGCGTGAAGGTATTTCACGGATGTCATCAATAAGGTTCTTAGTAGATATCATAGTAGCATCAGTAAACTTATAAAAAATTATTAGATAAAAAAAGAGGGAGCTAATTGCCCCCTCTCTTCTTTGCTTTATGAACTACTAAATCTTATAGAGTAAATCCATTTCCTTTAGGAGTACTATTACTACCAAAAGCATTTACTGTTTCAGAACCTTCTGCTTTCTCAGCTGCTAATTCTTTAGCTTTCTGAGTGATATAAACATCTTTCTCTTCTGAATATGCAAACAATTCATCAGGGTTAGTACTGAAAGCTTTACCAGTTCTGCTTTTAGGTTGAGCTAAATCTAAATAATACTTGTAATAACCATTAGAAGCTGACTTCTTAGCACCTACAACCATGTGGATGTATTCTTTATCACATATAACATGCTTAGCCATAGATACAAATTCTTCAATAGTATTTGCTTCAATAGCATCTAACTCATCTTCAACATTTTTAGCCTTAGCTAAAGCTTTAAGAATGCGTAAGATAGAAACATCACGGTCTATTTTAGTACCATCTGGTAAAGTGCGGGTAGAATAACCGTAAGGGTTCAATGATACAATACCAATTTGTCCTTCAGCTATGCCTGCACTAGGCTCATCTCTATTTCTTTCCCAACCTTGTAAACCTTCAATTGGTTCTGTTTCAATACGAACATTTACATTTAATCTATCTGGATTATTTTGATCAACATAAGGAGGAGTTTCTGAATAAAGATCATAGATCATTACTTTGTGAGTTCCTGGCTTAATTAATGGGCTAGTCTTACCACTACCACCTGTTGTGATTCCTTTTGTACTTAACATTTTCTTTTGATTTTACTAATTATTATTCTTCTTCATTTTCGTATCTAACGATACACTCTTTAACATACTGCAAGTCATTAGGTATTTCTTTATCAAACATACCGTCAGGAGATTTACATGTATTTTCACCATTGTTAGTGGTTTCAAATATATGTTCAACACCTTCTTTAGTGCGCTTAACTTTAGAAAACAAGACTGTAGAAAACAAACCCTCTAATGTAAGAGCATTGTCAATCATTTTACCAATAGTTTTAGCTTTAATTTTTCTACGCCCATCTAAGTCTACAGACTCTTCAGCATGAGATAGAAATACTACAAAGATATCATCAGGTAATTCAGTTACAGTAAACTTAATGATGTCATAGATTTGTTTGGCAAGCTTTACAAACTTGTCATAACCTTTAACATCAGCTTGGTTCATGTATTCAAAAGCCATTAAATACTGAAAGTCATCTATGATGATATTCTTAATGTTAGGCTTTGCTTCCAATAACTGTGTAACACTTTGAGTCAAACCTAACGGAGTATTTTGTTTACTCATGTTCATGGTTTCACCTTCATACTGATACCGTTTTTTCCATCCTCTAAAAGGTAGAGGTTTATTAGCTACATTGTAGATAAATGTTTCCTCTGGGTCTAGGGTTTTGATAGCTGTAGATTTACCACTACCTGATTCCCCAATTACTAATACTGCTTGTGCCATTAGATATTGTTTTCACGATTAATAAATTCATTTATTCCTGGGATACTGCTAATAGGCTTTCTATGAACTAAAGCATATAGATCTTTAGCAGTAAGCTTATTAACTAATGTATCCATACCTTCATCTTCAATTGCTTCTGAAAAAGCTGCTGAAGCTTCAATAGGTTCATGCTTAGGTTTAACACCTGATATAGAACTCATATCAAATAAAGGTAGCTCTGGTTCTGTCTTAGGGCTAAAGCTTTTCCAAAACTCAGCACCTTTACCTACAACTGTAAACTCTTCAATAGGAATAGCATACTTAGTAAATGTATTACCATTACTATTTATTACAATCTTTTCATAGCCTTCTGAAGGATCATTCCAGTAAGGATTGTATGTCCACTTGTATAGGCTAAAATCATCAGACTTTGAAGGACTCATGTCTCTCCAGTTTACATTTACAACGTAAACTTCACCATACTTTTCAGTTACACTAAACTCATTTTCAAAAAATGAAGCTGCAGTATACTGTTCCCCATTACCTTCTTTACGAATAGTCTTAGTAATGAAATATGGGTTAATGTTCTTGGCAGTAAAGTAATCACTGTACATTTTATACAGCTCTGCCTTTTTAATTTTTCTTTCTTCTGTTGTCATTGCACAAATGAATTTTTAAATTTTGATGTTTGATCTTTCATTTTGTCTTCAGCTTTTTCTGGTTCTTCTGTCATTTCAATAAATTCATAGTTTTCATAGTTAGCATTCATGTGTATTATAAACTGTTCTCCAGACCTGTTCTTAAGTACGTGGCACGCCACATAGTTTTTGTTTTCAGGTATTATAATTTTATCAGGACCGTAAAGTCTTAAGTTAAAATCACTAGGCCTGTTAAGAATCATTAAGAAATCAGCGTGGTGCAATAATGCATCAGCTGTAGAAATATCTGAAGTGTTAGGATAGTTTTCTGCTCTACCTGGTATCTTACGATTACCTTCTTCAATGTTTCTATTAAGCTGAGAAAGAGTAAATATAATTACGTTATACTTTTTCTTTAGCTCTGTCATAAGATCCCCGTATGCAGCTATAGTCTGATGAGAGTTTCTATTCTTACTTTTCTTAATTAGTAAGCTATGATCTATAGAGATTATAACTTTAAGATCTCCTTTTTTATCAAACTTTTTAAAGCAGTCATCAACGACTCCTTCTATTTGTTCAAGAGTACATGGCTTTGCTATTAAGCTCCAAGGAATCTTATTCATTTTTTCTATGACAAGTTCTATTCTCTTACAGGTTTGCTTATCTACTTTGTTACCGTTAGTACTAAGAAGCATGCTCTTATCTTGTTTCAGATGAGCTTGAATACTTCTATAACCTGTAGACTCAGTAGTCATCTCAAAACTAAAATCTAATACACGAATGTTATCATATGGATTTAAATTAAATGCAGCATTTAGTATTTGATCTTTGATAAGTGTTTTACCTACTCCAGATCTTGCACCAATAACTACATGACTTTGCCACTGGATACCTTCAACTCCTTTATCATTAAGTAATGTAAATGGTGTTAGTAATGAAGGAGCTTCTCCGTCTCTTCTGTCTTTTATGTATTTGTAAGAAGCTTCAAGGGCTTCTCCAATAGTTGTTGAAAGTTCATCTAAAATCATATCTTATCGTCTGGATTAATTATTTCATCACAATAAGTAGCTAAAGTACTTCTATTGCTTTTTAATATAAAGTATGTAATGTTCATTAGTATATGAGTCTTTTGATTTTCAATATGTTCTCTAACATATTCATCAGTTGCTCTTGCTACAGTATTCATATCATGATCATACTTTATAAAAAACTTTCTAAGGGTTTGCATAATGTCTTTCTTATTAGATCTTAGCAATCTACCTTCACCATTATCTTTTGGAAAAACATACTGAAGATACTCTGCTAGCTCTCCAAGTTTATTTGAATCAAAAGTTTTGGTAGTGGTTTCATCATTTAGAAAAAATAGTTCTGACTGCTTTACAATAGTCTTAGCTTTTTTAGTGGGTAGCCATCCTTCACCATTTTTTATTAAAATGTTTTTCTTATGTAAAAGATTAGGATCTACTTTTAAATCCTTAAAAATTGCAACTTGATTTACATAACAATAAGCATAAGCATACTCACTTGGTGTTAAATCTTTGCTTGCTAGGTATGCAAGAAATTTAATTTGACTCATTATATAAGATTTTTATAGCGTATGACTAATTCATTTAAAGATTTATTACGTTCGTAAATCTCTTTAGCATTCTTATTTGCATGATCTCTTAAGGTATTAGCTTCTGAAACTTCTAACTTAAGTTTAGCAATAGTTAGCTCAAGTTCATTTACTTGCTGCTTATATACTCTTACTACAGATGTGTAATCCATAGAAGTTTGACTTAGGTCTTGAATTTCTACATGCCTTAAATCATATTCATCAAGAGCATCTTTAACTAATTTCTCTACTGCTAAGAAAATTTCTCTATAGCTTTTATCATATTTATAATTAGCCTCATGATTTTTCTGAGCATGAATAACAGTTGCATGATTTCTTTTGAATATTCTACCTATTATTGATAAGGATATGTTTCCATGTACTCTTATGGCTACCATTGTTGAATGCCTATACATGACATTATATCTATCTCTAGTTTCACTTACCGAATAATTTTCTTTAATATTAGCCCAAAGGTTTTCTAAAGCCGCTTGTTCAGTAATAACTTCAATGTGATGCTTACTATATTTTTTTCTCATTGTTATTTAGTTTTGTAGGATAAGTGGCTCATCTTTTGTATATTATTACTAACAGTAACAGCTAGTAATGTTATGCTCTTTACATAAAGAGTGAGCCTATAAAGATAATAAATTGTACACATGAGTGCAAATGATTCTTCAGTTATAACAGCAGTAAAAGCTTGGGCTTTACCAGCTGTTTTTGCTTTTGCAGTAGGCATGTTAAATACAAGCCTGCAAGAAATGAAGCAGGATATTAAAACGTTACTGGCTCAGTCTGAGAGAGATCAGGTTAAAATTGACTATCTTGAAAAAGAAGTTCAAGCATTAAGAATAAAGTTTGATGCTGTATCTCAAAATGAAAACCAAAATCATGAAGACACAATTCTCATCCCTCAATTTTTTGCCATTATTCCTGAAAAGCTGCTTGATTCTGACAGCATTGCTACTCCTTCAGTGTAATCCAATAAAGCAAGTACTTAAAGATAAATCAAAGTTAGATATTGTAGCCATTGAAGTTATACGTCAAGGTTACTGTATCAATGATACTGTTGTAGAAACAAGAGTGGATACACTATATCAATCTGACTCAGCTGCTATCAATTCTATTACTTTATATAAAGAAATTGATACTGTTTTCACAGATGGTACTACTCTAAGCATAGATTCTGCAGGAGTTTTATCAATAGGCTGCCCTGTTAAAGTTCAATATAAAACAGTTACTAAGACTGAAACAGTACGTGATCTATCATTAGAAAGCATTCTTAAAAAAGATATACTCATACTTGATTCTTTAAAATCTGACTTAGAACTTACAGTTAGAGAACGTAATATACTTATTAAAGAAATAGAAGGTGATCTAATTGCAGCTCAAAGAAAGTTTAAAGTTTTTGTATTTGCTTTAATAGCTGTAGTAGCTGCAGGAGCCTATCTTAAAGTAAGAAAGCTGTTACCATTTTAAATGATAGAAGGGATTGCTCCCCTCTACCACTTAATTTCTGGCAACTCCTGTGAAACCAGAATCTCATTAACTTTATTAAAGCAATCATTATGTTCCCAAGGAGTAATACTTGGGTCAGGTGCTTTAACAATGTTGTCTGTATTATCTATAAGGTCTTCCCAAAAATGTGCTTGTTCTCCTAATAGTAGATATACCATGTTAGGTTTATTACTACTAAGATGATCAAGTAAATGAGCTATAAAAGGTTTCCAGTACTGCTCATGTTTGTTTGGTTTACTTATTTGACCCGTTAAAGAAGTATTTAAAAGCAATACACCCTCATCTCCTAAGTATCTAAGACTGTTGGTTTTACATAAACTGTTTGGTACACTTTCACCAATAGCTTTTTGAATATTTACTAAAGATGTTTTAGGTCTTACTAATCTGCTACAAGAATATGCTAGGCCATCTGCTTCATGTATTCTTAAATAAGGTTCAGACCCTAATAAAATTACACTGGTGCTATCATAAGATGAAGTTTCAAATGCATTGAATACATTCTTAAACGTAGGTGTAAATCTGTTGTTAAGATCTACTTCATTTTTTAAATTATCCAGCAGTGTAATAAACTGATTAGATTTAATATGCATTCTAAGAGCTGTATTCCAACCAGTTGGTTCTAACTTTTTGTATATTAGCTCTCTAAACTCCTCAGAGTTTATTATATTAGACTTAACGTTATTCATGAATTATGCTTATTAGTACTATTAAAGAAGACGATATCATTGATATCCAAGTAAACGGAAGCTTTTACGCTCGTGTTCAAGCTCTTATGTTCTATCTATTAGATGGTAAAGAACCTGAGTTTGTAACTGAAGTTTTTGAAAAAATTAAAAACAATCAGATTGATGATGAGTATGTTGCTCATTTACAAACAGTTGTAGTTCTTATGCGTGAAATAGAAGAAGAAGCTAAGAAGCAAGACAAGATTACTGAGAAAGACGTTGAGGAAACTAACGAAGATTAATTCCTACAAAGTCACCAATTTCAATTACTGCTTGTATAGCAAGATTAATTTCTTCTTTACTGCAGTCAGCAAAAGATTTAGGAGAAGCAGAGCTTGAATAAAGTCCTGCTTTTCTTTTTGTCTCTAGCTTCATGTCTTCAAAGGTACTACCTGTAAATGCAGATAGATCTCTAATAGACTTATGTATTTTAGCAAGCTGGCTATTTGTACTCTTACCACTAGCATCCGTACTCATAAAGATTTCAGCTTGAGCCCCTTCAGGAAGATTTTGTATAAAATCATTATACGCTTTTTCTTCTGTAGTATTTCTAAATAATAGTTTACCGTCTGTCTTTGTGAGTGTTACTTGTAAATTATTCATAGTCTTTGTAGGTAAAATTTATATGATCATAATACTTAATCTTTTTAGAGTCAAAACTCTTTAAAGCTTTCTTAATCCACATCATGTCTATAGTATTTTCATATGCTAAGATGTGACAGGTAGCTTTATCATTAGGGTTTAATCTAAGGAGTCTACCAATACGCTGAGCACTTTTAGTTTCATTACCATAAGCATGCAATATAACGCCTGCTTTTAAGTCAGGTATAGTTACACCTTCACTTAGCTGTAGAACGCAGCTTAAACGTCTTATATGGCCTTCTTTAAAGCTTTCTAAGTTGTCTTTGCTATCTGGATTACTAGAATGATAGCTGTAATTACATAAAGTATCTGCTTGATCTTTAGTATTTGCAAAAATGATACACTTGTCATCTATTTGATTTACAAGAGCTGAGGTATATCTTTCTTTAGTTTTGAAGTTCATCATAGATTTCATTCTCTGAACAGAAGCTATTGCTTTAGCTTTACCTGGTGGAGAACTTTCTACACGACTACTCCAAAAGTTATATTGAGCTACCTCACTAGTTTTAAATGAACCTCCTGTTTTAGTTTTCACATACATGTTGTCTTGAGAACTAATGGGCATAGTGTGTATTATGATCTGGTAATCATTGAGAATGTTATTTTCTGTAGCATCATCAACTCCAAACTTGTACATAACGGGACAAAGTTTAGAAACCATTTCATATTTTTCATTGCCTCTTCTTTCTGGTGGAGTACCGGTTAAACCAAGTATACCACCTTTATGAGACATCAAATAAAAATCATGACTATACTTAAGACTATGACATTCATCTAGATAGATGTAATCATATGCTTCTTCTTGTTTCTCTAAAGATCTGTAAGTAGTAAACGTAATACTATCAAGTAAGTATGATAGTTTGAATTTTACAGCATCAGCTTTCCATGATTCAAATATTGAAAGTTTGGGTGCTGCTACTAAAAATTTAGATTCTGGCTTATAAACTTTAGCCATGTGTTGCAAGCCTATGAGTGTCTTACCTACGCCCATAGATATTGCAAGAGTACAACGGGTGTTATTTAGTGCTACCTCTAGGGCTTCTTTTTGTATTACTTCCCGTGTCTTCATTTAGTTTCTTTTTTAAAGTAACCTCACCATGAGGATTTAATTTGATACTAGGGGTTTTAATTAAGTGTCTTTGTAGAAGAACAGGGTTACTGTTGATCCAAGTAATAATAGATTGTGTTTTATCACCTATAGTCAGCTTAGCTGTTAAGGTATATTTTACTTTATCTGTTATTCTAAACATTAATCTTTACGTTTTAATCCAAGTTCTAGTAATTCTTCTTGGGTTAGTTTATCATGAATTTGATTATGGCAAGATCTACACACAGTTTTCCATGTAGATGTTATCAAGTAGTACTTACTTCTGTCATTGCCAAAATATGTGTGGTGGATATCTGTACCTTTAACAGTACATTCAGGTAATCTAGCTTCACAAAAAGGTTTCTGTAATAAGAAATCTCTACGCAATTTAGTATATACCTTATCTTCTGAAGCCTTTCTAGCTGATACCTTGTTTAATTTAGGAGCATCATCTGTTTTAGCTCTTACTTTATTCCAACAAGATCTGCAATACAGGTCTCTTCCTTCTCTTTTCCAAATGAATTGTTCAGACTCACAGCCTGCACAAGGTTTTTTTCTTTGTTGCATTAAAATAAATTTGAATCATCTTCATCATCATCAGCATCAAAATCAAAGTCTTCACCATCCATTAGATTCATAGGGTTATCAACTACCTTTTCTATTCTTTCAAGTAGATCAGGGTCAGTATCCGTAATGATTTCAAATATGGGTTCTAACTTTTCATTGAGTTGTTCTAATAATAAAACATGAGAGTTATCTTTTAAGTCTTCAATAGAGGGCTTAGTCTCAACACCTTCTTTGTTAAGTTCTCTAATAGACTCAGCTACCTGGTTGTGTACAGTTATGTACTTTTTATGTCTTAAATATAAAAAAACGATCTCTTCAGGTGTAAAACTATTGTATTCCATAGGTTTTAATTAAGACTTAAAGATACAAAAAATATAGAGGGGAGTTTCCTCCCCCCATATATAATTATAGTACGAAGTCTGTATCTAGATCTTCTTCTATTTCTTCTATCTCATCTATAACTTCTTCAACTTCAACTTCTTCATTTAAAGAGTTATCTACTTTAGAATCTGTAGCTTCTGTTTCAAATGCTTCAGAAATATCAGCAGGGTTAATCATTGGCTTTACATTGTTACCAGCTATGGCAGCTATGATTTCTTCTTTGTTGTCATGTGCAATAAGAGTATCTTCCATTGTACCTGATCTATCATATACTACACGAGAGTAAATAGGTTGACCATCTACTTTACATACTACACCACTTTCACCAGCTACTTTAGGTTGACTATAGTCACTAAATGGTTCTAATGATTCTTGACGTACAAGTTTACCTGGCATTTCAAATCCTGCAGATAATCCTGAATTTTGTAATTCGTTTAATTTACCTTTAAGTAGAAAAGAACGAGTCTCTGTACTTAACCAACCATCTGAGTTAAATCTAGAAATAGTTTGTCCTACTCTTACGTATCCATAGTCTGGATTATTAGTATTTACATTTACTACTTGACCGTCTTTGTTTTCTTGTACTGTTACTTTGTTGTTCATAATAAAATTTATTAAATAAAAAAGCCCCACTGAATGTGAGGCATGAGGTTAAAAAATAAACCCGTAAGCAGTTCTAATGGTATACTTACGGGTCCTTACCATTGCTTAAGGTAGCAGGTTATTATATGTCATCACGTTGAAAATCTTCATCCATGAGTTTCATGTCTATATCTATATCAGTAAGATCAGGTTCTGTATCCAGATCTTCCTCAATATCTTCATAGGCCATGTATTTACCATCCAGTGCTGAACCAGCAAAAGGATTCTCTACCGTATTACCTAAGCTTAAGCGTGTGAATTCATTTAGCTCTTCATCTGTCATAGACAAATAATGATCTAAACTAATTTCTATTACTTTACCGCTAGGCAATTGGTATAACATTATACAGGCGTTTAAACAAAAATAAACTTATTTAATACCTATACAATAGTTTAAAATATATAGACTCTAGAGTATAGCTAAGCGTCTAATATTTTTTGAAGATTTGGTTTAAAATATAGAGCACCCTTTAATACTTTACCATCTTCACGGTATATAGGGTTGCCTTCAATATCTAATTTACTCATATTAGATGAATGAACTTCATCAAATAAAGCTTCAATCTTATCTTCTAGTTGGTGTTTAGTTACAAAACCAAACAAAACATAGAGCATATCAGTAATAGCATCAGCTATTTCTAATTGATCATCAGCTTTAGCTGCGGATACATACTCTTCTAGCTCTTCTAAAAGAAGATTAAATTTAGTAAAAGGTGTTTGCATGCTAGCATCAATCTTAAATGCTTTTTCAAACTCTTTTATCTGTTCAATTTGTTTTTTCATGTCTACCAATATAAAAATACATGATCTGATACGACAGCTTTACTGTTAGATTCTTGAGCACTAAAACCTACTGAAGGCATAAAGTCTCTTTCATCATCGTAATCATAATCAAATACGGTTAAGAAATTAAAAGTAATGTGTCCTATAGTCATAGGGAAAACACTTTTAGCAGCTTTGATATGCTCTTCATCTATAAAATCTCTGTAAAAGAATGTAAGAGAGTAACCTTCTTGGCTACCATTTTCATCACCTACTGAGCATGTGCCAAAAGAATATCTTTCATTGATCTGTTCAAACTTTAAGTTTAAAGCTTGAGATAGTTCTTTACCAACAGCTTCAAAAGCAACTTGGTTTTTAAGAACCATGTCTGTTGGATTATCATAATTATGCCAAGGGGTCTTCATCATAAATTTCATCTAAAGTTAAATTAACTAATTTTTCATATCCTCTGCTTAACTTGTTGATAATCACTTCATTATCACCTTGTAATAAATACTGGTTAGGCATTATAAGAAAAGATTCTAATTTCTTTTCAAGATTATTAGTAAGATTCTTTACATCCTGCCTATAGTATTGGGTTGATTTGATATCATCAAGAGATTCCAGTAGTAGTTGTGAAAGTAGTACTGTACGAGTTACTTTCAAGTGGTGATCTTTACTTCTTTGGTTCATTCTGTTTCCATTTATAAATTAAGTAGCCATTCCAAGCTACTACTACTACAATTCCTAAGATAATATCAACCATAGTCCAAAAGTAATATCAATTACAATAACAATCCAAAGTAATTTCTCAATTAAAATTGTTCTTTTGATTTCTTTCCTGGTCTTTTCTATGTCCATAATGAAAACTGCTAATAACTAATCCTGAGCTAATTAGGCCACATAAGATTAAAAGTATTCCTAGTAAATAATCCATAATTAAAATATTAAATGGATGTGGGTCTACCACAATGAATCATTGCTTTTACTCTTTCTTGCTCTAACCAAGCAAGGTGTTTAAAGAATTGTTTAATCTGTTTCATTTCTCGTTGGTATTAAAGAATTCAGATAAGTAATCATATAAAGATATAATTTCATTATTATTTAGTTCACTAACTTTCTTCATTAATGAAGCTCTTAACACCTCTGTTTCTTTATTTTTATCACTCATTTTTCTCCGGTATTAAAGGTTGCGTTGTAGTAATCTTCAAATGTTAGAAAGTTAGGCATACCTCCACGTTCTATGTCTTCTGTATCGTATTTTCCTTGATTGTAAGCATTCTTAATCTCATTCTTATGCATATCTTTTG
>Ga0209137_1000230_pt1 | contig 61560 bp, 85 predicted proteins | sample SaaInl5LU_22_DNA_FD_184642 | JGI IMG/M metagenome (GOLD analysis project Ga0209137, IMG submission 184642) | Marine microbial communities from expanding oxygen minimum zones in the Saanich Inlet - ESP_105LU_22_DNA (SPAdes) (version 2) | ecosystem: Environmental > Aquatic > Marine > Intertidal... | reverse complement strand
TTGACTCCTGGGTACATCTTTCTAAACTTTTGCGTGTAGGAAGAAGTCTTTGTTTTCTGTCCCTTGTCCGTCTTGAAATCTTTGTAGTCTCGCTTGAGCATCTTTTTGTAACGGGTCTCGACCTCCTTGAGGGTGGTGAGCCCCCTGAAATATTTAAGGGGTGCGTAGATTTTACCCTCCTTTTTACGCAGTTCCCCCACCTTCTTGGTAATCTGAGCATCGCTCAGAGGCATCTTACTTTTTCCTGAGATATTTTATAGCCGTCTTTATGTCAGGAAAAACGGTTTGCCCCAATTTCACGCGACCCGTCTTTTGACTAAAGTACCCCTGGTAGCCCTCGAAGACGCAAGTGTGGAAATCACCCATATAAAAATAGCAACATTATTTTAAAAAGGTGGGATGGGACTCTCGATCATCATGGGGAATATGTTCTCTGGGAAAACTTCGGAACTCATTCGGAGACTGAAGCGACTCAAGGTTCTCAGTAAACAAATCATGGTCATCAACTCTGCCAAGGATACGCGTTCCCCAGATGAAGTTCTGAAGACCCATGACAATGTCAAGTTTGACTGTCACAAAGTGTTCAACCTCATGGAACTCATAGACACACAAGTGTTTGGAGATTCCGAGATTATCGCAGTCGATGAAGCACAGTTTTTCCCTGACCTGCTACACTTTGTTCGTTTCTGCCTAGATGCGGATAAGGAAGTCATCATCGCAGGTCTAGATGCCGATGCGTTCCAGAGGAAGTGGGGTCAGATTCTCGATTGTATTCCCCTGGCGAGTGAAGTCACCAAGCTGTCAGCCCTGTGTATGCGTTGTGGAAACGGTAAGCCTGGTCCATTCACAAAGAGAATCGTTGAGGACACCAAGCTCGAGCTCATCGGTGGGAGTGACATGTACATCGCGGTTTGTCAGAAACACCTGTAGACATCTAGAATGAGGACAACCCTCCTACCTTGACCCCTCTTGACAACTTCATGATATTTGGCGTGGTCAAAGAGGAAATCTTCACCGTCACGATGTTCGTGCGCCCCCTTCGTAGTATAGAGTGTGCAATCACCACCACTCTCTATAGTAAGATGATAGCGTAGAAGCCAATTTGATTCAGCACGATGTGGTGGAATGACCATGGGTCCCTCCGCTACAGCAAACATGGCAGTCTCTTTGTGGATTGAGGGAATCTGGTCGATGAGACTTTTTAGCACTGGAAAGTCTTCAACCCTGTAGAAGTAGTACCCATCATTCTTGTCGAACCATGCATCTGCTTCGTGGAAGAGATGTCGTCTCAGAGTGGGTGAGACTCTCTGAAATTCGTCACGTATCTTCTCATAGTGTGCCTTAATGAGCCAAAGTCCTGGTGGTTCAGGTGTGGACACGACACTGAGTATGTCGACCAAAGCATTTTGCATACCCATCAGGATACGTCTCGGGTTGTTAAAGTACAGGCGGTCTATGGGTGCCTTCAGATAGTCATGAAGTACCAAACCCAATGGTACCAGGATGAGAGGCCACATTATTTTCTCAGTAGATAATAAAAATGCCCTTTTACGGACAACGTTCTAAGTACGTCACCCCCGAGCCCACCGAGGAGGTCGACACCGTCGAGAAGCGCTTCGCCATGCCTGCGCTCCCCAAGCTGACCATCGTTCAGATTATCCTCGTCGCGACCATTGCCCTCTATGCCTACACTTCCCGTAAGATGAACGGTGTCGTCGTCTCGAGCCTTGCCCTCACCGTGGCGCTCCTCCACATCTACGACCACATGTACCGTGTGAAGCGTGGCCCCGAGCGCCTCTTCTTCCTCCCCAAGAAGGAGGGCTACTGCAAGAGCTGCGCCTAAAAAAGTGTGTGTACACTATAAGTATGCGCGTCAAGATTATTAGAAGCCCTGATCGTAAGAAGAAGTTCAGAGCCATCTTAGAAGACGGCAGGACTGTTGACTTTGGTGCCAGTGGGTATTCCGACTACACCAAACACAAGAATCCTTCACGTATGCGTTCCTACGTGCTTCGTCACGGTGGACGTGTCCCCAAACGCACCATAGCTGAGAGGGAACCCAAGAAAATTCAGAACATGATGTTGGACGTCACGTCAAGTGATAAGGAGGATTGGAAGTTGAGCGGTATCGACGGGGCTGGTTTCTGGTCCCGTTGGTATCTCTGGAGTTTTCCAACCTTTGAGGGTGTCAGGAAGTTTATGAAGAAACGTTTTGGTGTGGTGATTACCTATTGATGAGTTCATTAAACTCTTCGTCAGTCGCTATACATACACCCACCATATCATCAACCTCATCAAAGCCAACAACATACTCTCGAAAAAGTTTGTTTTTGCCTTTTGTACCATTTAATGTAAAAACGTTATCACCATACTCTTTCAACTCTGTCTGACCCAAAAATTTACCATTTTCATCTGTATTATCTTTCACTTTCACACAAATCTCCCCATTTCTCAAACTAGATAATTTTTCTTTCGCCATCGTTATGTATTCAGCCCTATCTTCGGCACTTAAATTAGACATGTCTGGTTCCGCATTAGGAAACCTGGTCTTGATTTGAGTTTCATGGTCGTTAGTAAAATTTTTCAGTTCTGCAACAATTTCCTTCATTTCCTTAGCTTTCGTGACTTTCAAAAAATGGGGTTCTGTTCCTGGGATGAGACCACCAAAGAAGCCACCAGCCCCAGCTGAAGAGGAGCAGCAGGAAAGTACAAGGAGACCAACAGCAACACCTGCCATTTTAATATATGTGTACATAATAATAATAATATGTCTCAAATGATGCCCTTTATTGTTATGGGTGGACTAATGATGTGTAGTTCCTCATCTGCCATGGCTGCCCTAATGATGGGTGGTGAAGAGGGTGATGGCACTGGTAGTACCAACAATGACCACGATAAACCAGTTTTTGGAAATACAGTAGTTGCCTATTTAGAATGTGACTACAAAGGTGAAAATAAAGTTGAATTTGGTGGAACACCTGATTTTGTAGAAGCGGAGGCGGGGTATGAAATCCCACTCAAATCCATTGTGATACCAGAGGGATTTACTGTAGATACTTATTCAAACGATAGTCGAGAGGATGTCACTATAAGCGTAGATCCTAATTCTTCATTAGAACAGGGTGGAGTTAAGAAGTCTTATACAGGACCACACACCGAAAGATGTGTGTCGTTTAATCGGATTCGTGTGAGGAAGGAGTGATTACTTGGACAACCCCTTCTTATTATAATCTACACCTAATATAAAATGTCTAAAGCTCTAGTTATTACGGTTATGATACTTATCCTTGCTGCCTTAGTTGCGACATTTATGATAAAGCAAAATTTCGATAGAATTTATCAGATAAAACAAGAAGCTTACACCGAATTTAAACTAATTACTTTTTCTGAGTGTGGTTTAAGGGGGAATAAAGAAATTTATCAATTAAAAAATGACACTGATGTTATTTACGGTAATGATATCAAATCATTTGTCATTCCAGAAGGATTTAAATTACAGACGTTCCCAGAAACTAAAACAAAGGGTTCGAGCTTTACTTACAAGGGTCCAGAGTTTGTAAAGTGTGCTGACAGAACTATCAAATCGTTTATATTTTATAAGGGGGATGGTACCGATTCAGGAGATTCGATGGAAAGTCCGTAATTACTTGGACAACCCCTTCTTTTTCAGAGTGTTCTTAAGTTCCGCCATGAGTTTCATGCGCTTGTTGTTTAGCACAGGCCTCTTTGGAGCCATGGGAGGTGGAGGTGGGGGTGGTGGAACACCAGAGACCCTCGCAGTGGTAGCCGCCGGTACGACACTCTGGCACATACGAATTACCTTCTGAGCATTTCGAACACTATTCTCAAAGTTCATCGTAATTTTGGCGCGAAGTTCCCTCGTTGTGAGCTTAACACGCTTCCCGTCAACATTCTTGGTGACACGTAGACCCATCTTCTTCGCCTTATTTTTTAGGTCTCTGTACTGCATTTATTAGTACCAGAGAAATTAAAGATATGGGACGAATCTCCAAGTATGGGGGATGTCCATGAACTGAAGACGCTCATTCACCGAGTGCTACTTCCTAGGATTAAACAACTCGAGACTGAAGTTGCATCACTGAGAAGACACACATGGCCGTACGTACAGGGTAATAAGGAATCGAATCAACTCGACGACATGCACTCCAAGTTGGACTTTCTCAGACACTTGGATGATTCCACGATTCGGGAACTTATTCAACTCAAGTCAAAAGTATCTGAGAGTGCCAGCCTGTCACTACGAGAGTACGACGTGATACGACAGCATTTATTATCTAGGTAACTAGTAAATGATTGGAGGTTTATTCAAAACTTCTGGAGAACCCATGGGTAACACACAACTCGGGATGACCATTGCATCTCTACTTTGTTCTATTCTCGGTATAATGCTCATCATGAAAATGCCAATGAAATCACCCCCACTATTAGCAGCGTGTGCCGTTTCATGCTGTTGCTCTTCTAGTCAAAGTGCATCACTTGTAAACGATGTACAAAAACGTATGAAATCTGAGTCCGAATCTGAATAATTAGAAAAAATCATCTGTTCGATACATTTTTACGTCGAATGAACCTGTTTTGCCAGTCACCGAAACCGATTCATTTCCGTACATTTCCTGACACCCAATGTCATCCATGCAATCCCTAGAGTCGAGGCTCACTGGGACAGGGTACAGGTTTTCACCACCAGTTGTGGTGTAATAGTGGTACCTATCACGACGTCCACGAACCTCCTTTCCATAAAGGGGGAGAGGCTCCTCACCCTCACCAACAAGGAGTCCCATCTGTTGCATGCGACCAGGTTTGTACTGCTTGATGGGAGGCTCCCTAAACTCAGGTGCGCGACGACGCTCTTGGGAACGCTCCAGGCGTGGAGGTACCATAGGAACGGGAACTTCCACAGGAACCTCAACAACTTGGGGATTATACCACATGTACCCGATGATGGCAAAAAGAATCGCGATAGCTGTCCATGTCAACTGGGTCTTGGTCTTGTTCTTCATATGTTATACACTGAGAGATTTACTTCTTCTTGTTAATCATCTTTACCACCTTCGCATTCTTGTTCGCCTTGAGCTTCGCCTGGGTCGCCTTCATCTTAGCGACAGCCTTGTTGAGGTTCGCGGGGGTCTTGTTGACTGGAGTGGGGGTAGGAGTCTTCTTGACATTATTACGCACACCTGGCTTCATCTTCTTCACCTGCTTCTTGTGTTCCTTCTTGAGCTTCTGCATAATCTTGGACGTGGGCATTTTACTATAGTTAAAGACTTTTATTCAGATAAAGACATGAAGATACTCGCCATAGATATCGGGTATCACAACATGGGTATGGTACTGGCGAATTCGAAGGCGGGTCCAAAGATTGAGGTGGAGTGCGTAAAAAAGGCGAGTCTCGCAGACTATAAGTATGTATACTCGAATGATATAGTGGATTTGATACCCTTATTCGTTGAAGACCATAGAGACCTTTTCGACGCAGCTGAGAAAATATTGATAGAGAGGCAACCACCTGGGGGCTTTACAAACGTTGAGATACTTTTGCACTACATGTTCAAAGACAAGGTTACCCTCGTCTCACCAGTGAGTATGCATGTGCACTTTGGTATGAGACACCTCAACTATGACCAGAGGAAAGAGAGAACTGTATCCATCGCTGAAAAATATATCGATGGAGACATTCCCTATGAGAGAAAACATGACATCGCAGATGCCTTATGTATGATTGTGTATCACAACTTTAGAAACACAGTACACTTCTTCGACAAGTTTAAATTTTCCTCACCTATAGTAAATGCCGACTGCCAAGCAGATTCAGAACGCCAAGAAGACGCTAAAGCCGACCCCCAAACCGAAGGGGAACAAACCCAAACTCCCGAACAAATTGACTTACATCGTCATTTCTGCTGACCCCAAGGTCAAGCGAGACCGTGAGTTCCTTAAGACAGTCAGGGAGTACATGAAGAACCGCCCTCTTCGCACAGAACGTTAAGTGCGTTCAAAATATTTAAAGACTATACGGAAGTATAATTAATGACATGTTTGATGATGATAAATTTAATATTTATGACAATTTTTTAAGCAAAGATGAATTGAGTCGTATTGAAAAATATTTTGAACAACCTATTTGGCAATTCGGACATTCATCAACGAACTCCGATAAATTTCCCCAACAATGGTTTGTTGCGTCGCTTAATCATTTACATGTTTTTACAAAAATTTTAAAAGAAAGAATTGAAAACCTCGTTGGTTCTAAATATTCTCTTCTTAGGGTTTATGCGAATGGACAAACAATAATGAACGGAGGAAGTTGGCATCAAGATGCAGATAATTCCGAACATTTTACAGCTTTACTGTACATAAGTGACATTAATAAACATAACGTAGACCAAATACATGGACACACCGAATTCAAAACAGAAAATGAACACGTTATTTCCATCGAGCCATTAAAAAATCGTTTAGTTGTTTTTGATTCATCGATATTTCATAGGGGAAACGCACCAAATGTACCAGGATTTTTAAGAATATCTATAGCATGGAAATTAAAGAAAATCTCTTAAATATACATACACGATGTCGATTGAATCATCTATAGAAAGGGACAAGAATAGACCTACTAATCAAATATTTGTGTTAGACGATTTTATATCTGATGACAATTGTGAAACGATTGTTAGATATATAAATGAACATGAATTGGTTGATGAAGGTGAATATAATCACGAAACCAATGTCAATGCTAAAGTAATGCCACCTGAACAAAAAATAAAATCAAATATACATGAGTTGATTGTGCAAGGTATTCATAAAATTAAGGAAATTTTAATTACTAAATATGGTATCGAAATTGAAGGTTGTGAATATAATCAATTGAGAAAAATATACGGCTCCACGAAATATCATGAAGATGGTAATTACCAGGAAGGTACGACCAGGGTTTTGTCTATGATTACAGCTCTTAATAGTGATTATGATGGTGGAGAATTGGTATTTCCGTGTCAAAACTTCACCATAAAGTTAAAGAGAGGTCAGTGTATATTATTCCCACCATATTGGACACATCCACATTATACGAACGATTTAAAAAACAATACCTTCAGATATACGATAAACACTTGGTTAATCAAAAGGCTCATGAAGAACCGCCCTCTTCGCGCAGAACGTTAAGTGCGTTCATTACATTCTCGAACATATCGAAAATCTCACCTGTGTTTCGCCTCTGAATCGCACCCTTGAGTTTTTCGATGTTGTAATCAAACGACTTCTTCTCCTTATCAATCTCACCCAACTTGGCTTCTAATGCAGCAACCTTGTCATCAATGAATTTTGTAGTTTTTTCTATGGTTGTATCCAGCTTCTCGATTTCTTTGATGTACATGTTCTTGTGCCTCTCGAGAATTTCCCTCTTCACCTCCGAATCGCTACGGTCAATCTGGGCATCGAGACGTTCAATCTTTTCCTCGAATGCCTCAATACTCGCCACATAATCGGACTGGTAAATCTCCCTGGCATTTTTCAAGCGAATAATCTCGTTGCGAAATTTGGTATCCATACTGATTTAGTTTGTCTTTTTAGCTTTAAGCAATTCCTTGAACTCACCAACAAAAGTATCAAAATGCCCGAGGCGGTATTGAACAAAAGCCCACAAAGCAAAAAAGAGGGACTTTGTCAACCGATTGACATCATTCTCTTCCATCTTGTAGATGGGACCAACAACACGACCCATGAAAGTTTCATCCTTATTCTTCCCCGTGACATACATCTCAGCCTGTGTCAATGCACATGTATCGTCATTCACAGACCAATGATAGAAGATGAAGGGAATCACAATCGAGTAGAACTCTAGACTACGGCGGTCATTTGTGAATGGAATAATCAGGATCCACAAGAGAAAGATGACGTGAATGAGGAATATTATGTTCATCTATTATAAGATGTCAGAAGAAATTAATATGGAAGAAATGTGGAACGAGTACCATGAGAATATCTTGCGTCAGTGGGGTGAAGCCTCTGCGTGTTACAGGTACATGCATCATCGTTCTTTCCTGATGTACAAGAAGTTGAGTCTGCGTTTTAATTTACCCGTCATTGTATTGTCAACCATTACTGGCACTGCAAACTTTGCTCAGTCAACCCTACCAGCAAGCATTCAACCCGCGGCCCCATCCATCATTGGTGGCCTAAACCTGGTGGCGGGTCTCATTGCAACAATCATGCAGTTCCTTAAGGTGAATGAATTGATGGAGAATCATAGAACATCCGCGTTAGGTCATGGAAGTCTTTCCAGGAATATTCGACTTCAGTTGGCTTTACCACGTGACGAACGTAAAAAGGAGGGTCTAAAATTCGTAGAAGAGTGTAAGGCGACATATGATAGTCTTTTGGAGCAGTGTCCCGCTATTCCAAAGAAGATTCTACTAAATTTCGAAAAGGAGTACCCGATTGATGGTGTCTTCACTAAACCCGAGATTCTAAATGTGCGCCCTATACCTGGTCTTAAGCTCCCTAAAACAGTGGAGCCTATCCGAGCCATTACGAAGGACACTGTGTTTGAGAGGGTTGGTCAGTTCTTGGCACCTAGAGAGGAGGAGTATGAGGAAGAGGAAGAGGAAGAGGATGAGGAAGAAGAGACAGACGTCGAGCAAGGTACAACAAAAGAATAAACATGATGGCATTCGTGAGTACACTACATGCAACGTATGGTAAAATTTTCCTTTTTAAAGGTTCTACGATACGTTTATGAAGTGCGTCATTCTCAAGCACCAAATCTATGGCCTGATTAGTAAGGTCATCGATGGATTCCTTCATTAAAGTAGTTGAGCAAAAAAAAGAACCCGTTGTGACGACAATTCACACAAAGCAAATTGAACTCATTCGTAGATACATCCGTGAAGGTAAAAACGTGTTCATCTGTGGTGGTTCTGGGGTGGGTAAATCCTATGTTCTCAAGGTGGTTCTGGGGAGTCTTAACCACGTCGAGCTTCAAGCTGAACACCTCAAGAGTAAATCCCCATTTCTCCAATTTATACGACCATCGACGAAACACGTATTCATTGAGGATTACGACCCTGTGTTCAAACCCATAATAGAGAGAGTTTCCGATGGTGACCGCCTCTCCCGAGGTTCACTTCTGGTGACGACAAAAAACATGTGTATGTATCCAAACTTCGAAACAGTGTTCATACCAAAACACAAACCCGAAGTTCTCATGACACTCGTCGAAGAGAGGGGTCATGATGTACACACCGCCGCTGTACGTTCATTGGGGAACATCCGAAACTTCTTCACATACATGGAAGGATACGATGAAATGGATGACTTCAAAACCCCGAAAGAGTTCATCACCGAAATTTTGACAGACCCTGGACCAATAGAAATTTATGATAGAATCGCTGAGCATGGACATATGTGGGACATCTTTCAGGAAAACTACGTCGACTCGAAGGGTGTTGACATTCCTAGAGCTTCGAGTGCCTTCTCGGATGCTGATATGTACGATAATGCCATGTATTTGAGTGGCAACTGGCACCTCATGCCCTATTTTGTCCTCCATGCACTCACCATTCCAAAGAGCGCCCTAGGTGAACCCCTCGACAAGGATAAGATTCGAGCTGGGAGCTGCTGGACTAAATTGGGAAACTACAAGATGCGTAAACAAAAGTACGACGACATTCGTAGAAAGTCCCGAATGGGATTGGGTACAGAAGAATTATGCCTCTTAAAGAAATATGCGGAAAAGGGTGACTTAGAACCACTACTCCACTATGGAATCACCCCACAAGATTTTGATGTCATCAATCATCTCGCCGTCGGAAATGGCTTAAAATCAAGGGACGTCACAAGAGTAAAGAAAGCACTCAAGAATGCCTACGACGGAAGAAGAACCTGAAAATGAGGAGTGCGTCAAGGTTATCGGTAACGAGATTCTCTTCTACGGGAGTGTCGACCGAGAAAATGCCCTTGAGTTTGTCGAGAAGTTTAAGAAGCTTGAGATTGACCTCCTCAAAAAGAAGGCGGAGCTTGTCGGTTATGAACCACAAATTCGCGTTCATGTCATGAGTGAGGGTGGTGACATATTTTCTGGTCTCAACATCATGAACGTCCTAGAACGTTCGAGGGTTAGGGTTGTCACAATTGCTCAGGGGTCGTGTTGCAGTGCCGCAACATTTATCCTATTGGGTGGTTCAGAGCGTCGCATGGGAAGGAATGCGTACGTTCTGATTCACCAGATTTCTACCGAGTTTTGGGGTAACTTTCAGGATTTGAAGACGGAGATGAAGTCCACCGAAAAGTTTATGAAGATGCTCAAGAAGATGTACCTCACGAAAACGAGAATTCCTGAAAAAAGATTTAAAAAACTCATGAAAAAGGACTTGTACCTCTCACCAGACAAGTGCCTCAAGTATAAGATTGTCGACGCTGTTGACTGATTGTCACCGAGCGCTTGTACAGGTAGAGAACAAATAGCACGATAAATATGATGCAAAACGTGTTAAGATTCCATGGTATTCGTGTACCCTCTGGAGGCTTAAGTCGTTCCATCCTACCATAATTTACAACTGGTATTCCAGACATCTATTTAAAGTTGAGAAATTAATTAAAGTCATAATGGAGCGTCTCATTCGGAAGGATAAAAACGGTCGTGATAGGTTCACGGACATTCGTGTTGAAGATTTGGGCAACGGTACAGCTGATATCATCAAAAGCACTGGTGTTGTTGGAACGGATAAAGTATCTGTGTCTCGAACAAATGTCAAAACTGGTTACGAAAAGGCTTGTGCGAGAGCGCAAACTATGTGGAACAACGAGCGAACGAAGGGTACCCAAGTGTTACCCATGTTGGCAAACAAATGGGAAGACCGTAAGAAGTACATCACTGAACCCTTTTATGTTCAACCCAAGCTTGATGGTGTTCGTCTCCTCGTGTCCAAGGATGGATGCTTTTCGAGAACTGGGAAACCTGTGCAGGGTGTAGAACATCTCGCACGTGGTCTCAAAGATGGTGAGTACCTTGATGGGGAGTGTTACGCACCCGACAAAACGTTCGAAGAAATCACGAGTATGTTCAAGACAAATCCCAAGTCCCTCGAGTTCCATGTGTTTGACTACTTCAATCTGAACAAACCCAATCTAACTTTCGAAGAGAGAAAGGGGCGAGTCACAGTCGACACCTTCCTCGTCAAGAAGACGACAGAAATTCAGAGGTACCACGACATGTTCGTCAGGGATGGACATGAGGGTATCATGATTCGTGAAGCCTCAAGTGTCTATGAGGTTGGAAAGAGAAGTAACTACCTCTTAAAGTACAAAGCGTTTCAGACTGAAGAGTACACCATCGTAGATGCTAAGGAGGGGTCGGGTCGTGAGAAGGGTACCGCCATCTGGGTGTGTCGTGCAGGTGAACAGCACTTTTCTGTGAGACCAGAGGGGACTCTCGAATTTCGGAAACAACTTCTGATGGACAAAGACAAGTACATCGGGAAACAGCTGACTGTGCGTTTTCAGAATCTCACCGCCTTGGGTGTCCCACGTTTTCCCGTTGGTGTAGCAGTTAGAGATTATGAGTGATGTGTAATAAATGAATCGCATTGCAATCGATATCGATGAAGTTCTTGTCCCGTTTCTCAGCCCAATGGCGAAATACCATAACAAAACAATTTCCAAAACCAGGTACAGCTATGTCTATCGGGATATTTTTGACATCACAGAAGAAGAATCTCAAAAGATGGTTCAAGAATTTTACAAGTCCCAAGCTTTCATCCAACTCGTACCCATGAGAGGGGCACAGAGAGCCATGTACAAACTTCGTAGAAGTGCTGATAAGCTGTATATTGTCACTGGACGCCAAGACGCGGTAAGGGAAGAGACTGAAGATTGGATTGATACATTCTTCCCCAATATTTTCGATGACGTGATTCTCACGAATAGTTACACACCCCACGAAGTGAAAAAGTCTGACATCTGTCGTGCACTCAACATCGGTCTCATCATCGATGATAATAAAGGAATTTGTGATACATGCATCGAAAATGGTGTAAATGCCCTTAACTTCATAGGTGATGAGATTTACCCATGGTGTGAAGAGAGTGAAATAAGTATAAAAGGGTGGGACACACTAAAGTTATAATGTCTCTCGGTCTCATCGGTCTCGGTTCTATTGGTGGCAACCTTGCCCTAAACATCCAGAAGTCCCACGAACTCAATGTGTGTAACCGTTCACCTGAAAAAGTTAAGGCGGTCGTTAAGAAGTCTTCACACGTAAAGGGTTACGAAAATGTTGAGGAGATGGTCTCTGATATGAAAGAGCCTCGCACGATTATCACAGCTCTCCCACATGGAGAAACCACGGATGCCATGGTAAAACAACTGAGCTTGGTGATGTCCAAGGGTGACACTATCGTGGATTGTTCGAATGAATTTTATCGAACCTCGAGGAACAGGGGTGCATTCTGTCAATCCAAGGGGATTGGGTACCTTGGCACAGGGTTGTCTGGCGGTGCTGAAGGTGCTCGATTGGGTCCCGCTCTTATGATTGGCGGACCCCAAAAGACGTTTGAGGAACACGAAGACCTCTTCAAGTCTTTCGCCAAGAGTTATGCATACATGGGTGAGGACTATGGTGTTGGTCACTTTACCAAGATGGTACATAATGGTGTAGAGTATGGTATGCTACAGGGTATTGCTGACGTGTATGCATTCTGTAATCAGGATGGCTACTACATGGGTCAGGTTCTCAAGAGGATTGAAAACACCGACATTTATGGCTACCTCACCAAGTCAGCGATGGATGTACTTCATGAATACGATTTCAACAAGATTGCTGATATCGGACACATGAATAACACAGGTCTATGGTGTTCAGAGATTGGTCTCGAGTATGGTATTCCCACTCCCACGATTAACTCTGCGGTGAATACACGTTTCACGAGTCGACACGTCAAGGCGGTAAACACAGCGAACCATAAAAATTGTGCTATCGACTTTGGAGTTGCAGTGGATGCGTTGCGTTTTGTTTTCGCGACATCCCTACTCGAGGGCTATGACCTAATGGAGACTCGACACGTATGTGATGAGAGTATCAAACAGGCATGGTCTTCTGGAACAATCATCGAATGTCCAATGATTGGTAAGGACTATCGCACCATCATTGAAGAGACGGCTGAAAACGCACGAGTTATGGTGATGTACTGTGTTGCCGCGGGTATTCCATGCCCAGCTGTACAGGCAGCACTTTCCCAGTATGATTTCATTCATGAAAGGTCGACATCCATGAAGTTTATCATGGCACAGCGTAACTATTTCGGTCAGCATGAGATGATGGAGGCGTGATCCCATAGATAGTCAACTTCTTCCTCTTTTAGGAAAAACTCGCTGTTGCCACATTTGATTTCTCTGAGTACATTTTCATACGCACAACCACCCATATCAAGTTCCCATTTATCATTGTCATTCGTGAGAATGTATTTGTCACCAGGGACCATCTTGGCTAAGTCCGCTTCCAACTCAATACCCTTGTATGTCGTTCTAATTTTGCATTCCGTAGGCGCTGTACCTTTGTATTCCAAGTTTCTCGCAATTTGAATTATTTCTGGCGGCGATGCCGCTAATTCTTTTAAGATTTCTCCACGACTTCTAAACGTATGTTTCGCGATAATTGTCGCAAACAATAGGACACAATGACTTTGATACATGTCCCCCACAATACCCACAGTATCAAAGTAATTAATCCTCTCATTCATATCACCACTCTCATGTAACTTGATTTTGATAGACTCAAGTTTCTTTGGAGTCTGGATGTGTTGCAGAACCTCTTTACCGAGGTAGTGGTCGTTGTACACCACTTTTAGGTTGTTTTCCTCGATGAAGTCTTTGATTCTCTCAAAGTCATACTTGGAGTGACCATGTGGCTTTTCGAGGATGTAGGTCGCATCGACGAGACCGAGGTAGGGTTCCACATTTTCACAAAAGTTGTGTGTAGGGATAGACATGTACGCCACAACATTGGGAACATCTCTCAGGTGTTCCAAGTTCGCCACTTGCTGTCTAGAAATGGGAGTGTGAGGGCAATCCAATTTCTTGAGAGCTGGAATGATTCGGGTTCTCGCCAGATGTCCCCTGGCTCCGAACACGAGGCAGTGATTCATCTATTACTTTTTCCTGACATTAAAATAATGTTCGCCCTCCTCTGTAAACCCATCGCTGTTCCAACACCCAGTGGAAATGCCGTCCTTCGTACCAAGGATTGTCGTATAGCGTACGTAAAGCCATCTCAAGTTCAAGAAGGTGTCTATGAACTTGAGATACTTGAAGCACCTCCAGTAAACGTCAGCGAGTCAGATTAATCAGGACGCCCGACTTTGGTTTCATAAAAATAACTTCGTCACACTCACCACCCTTCATCACCATCTGTGCCTCACCACATGTAGTTCCAGGTTGTTTGTGACGATCACATGCAATTTGGGTTCTCGTTGTTATATCCAACCTCTGACTGTACCCGATGAACGTTCTGTCGACAATACCATCCTTGTCGAGAGCTTCGACCGTCGCTTTCCAGGAGTACTTTCCAAACTCCCAATACTTCGTATCATCTACGGGTGGTGGTGGAGCATCTAACGCAGAAGAACGAGCTGGTCGCTTCCTCCGCGAAGCTGAGACAAGGGGTGCAAACAAAAACTTAACAACAGTTGCCATTACCATAGGTTATCGTCTCTATTTTAAGCCCATGTAGTTCCAGGGAATGTGAAAGTGTACGTGTCAGCTTCGGTAGATATAGCAGGTGTTTCCTCAACCACAGTCGTACCATCTGCGGCGAGAATCTGAGCCTTGACACCTATAGCCCGTTTTTTACAACAACTAGTTCTGTTGGTAATCTTAATCTTACCAATCTCTTGAACAGAGCCCAAATCAACTTGTAAGAAGTCAAACTCTGTAGCTGTGCGACCCTTTGTGTGAGCAAAGTTCGTGAAATTTCCGTCAGTCAGATTCACATAGCCGTGTGTAGAAGAATATTCAGAACTACCAGTCACCGTCTTATTCGCAGCTAAGCTGGTTGTACCAGCTGGAGCAAACACCTCAAGCTCGGCGAGGTTGAGAATCATATTTTTATCGTCAACATTACCTTCCGCATTATTATCCTGGGCGACTGTATGCACTAACTTTACGTACTGACCACTTGGGATTGTGGGGGTATCATCCTGGTCGTTGGCACCACCAGCACCACCATCGTCCTCACCCCCACCCCCACCCATCATTAGGGCAGACCCAACACTGGAAGAGAGGCATATCACACCTAAACCTGCAATCATAGCCATTGTACCTTTATACCATATCCTAACATTTTTTACATGGTGGAAAACACCATCTAAAAAACTCTCCCAATCGGGTTCGAACCGATGACCTCGCGATTAACAGTCGCACGCTCTAACCAACTGAGCTATGGGAGAATGGGTCCCCTCTATCCGAATCGAACGAATGACAAATGGAACTACAGTCCACTGCTCTACCAACTGAGCTAAGAGGGGGTGGTAGCTCCCACGTGGATTCGAACCACGGGTGGTGGATTCAAAGTCCACAGTGTTTACCAACTACACTATAGGAGCCTCGGATATATTATTATTAGTTGGTTCTTCTTTAAGCCCGTTTATGAACTTCATACACGTGAGTGAGACGGAGAAAAGACCAGCAGATGTATTGGCGACAATCATCGGAACGACATTGAAGTACACAGAGTATACCAGACCGAGGCAACTCGCCAACATGTTGAGGTTCAAGAACGCATAATTTATCGCATGTGTATCTTTGGTTCGGTACACGTGAACGACCTGGGGTACAAACATGATCGATATGAGTATCGAACTTGTCAGACCGATGCCATCTATGACACTCTCCATTACATGACACTATTTTCTAATGTTTAAGTAGGTATGGTTACACTAATCATCTTGGTACTTCTCATCATACTTGTCATGTTCATGATGGAACCAAAAAAGAAACCTAGTGACTACGATTATAAGTGCTTCCTACTCACGGTGAAAGACCAGAAGGAGAGACAGGAACGTTTTTATAAAAGTCACCGAGAAGAAATACCAATCGAAACCATTTACGGTCCAGACACCAGAATCGTCAAGATCGCTAGTGAGTATGAGGACATTGTAGATCCAGAATATTATGAAAAGGCGATAGAGATGCATTACAACCCTGACATCAAGAGACCTGATATCACCTACTTCAACCTGGGAGCTATTGGGTGTTTTGTGGGACACATGGAATTCTATGACAGGTGTTTCAAACAGGGTCTCAAGTATGCTGTAATCTTTGAAGATAACGTCATCGTCAAGTCGAATCAGTTATATGATGAGATTCAAAAAGTCATTGACGAAAAGGGTGATGACTTCGAGATGTGTTTCTTCCACTGCTTGTCGAGACTCCCCGATGAGAAAGAGGGAACTCTCGATAAGGTCAAGTGGATATCAAGTACAAAATGCTACCTCATAAACGTTGAAAACATGAAAAAGTACAAACGTCACTTTTACCCGATGGACAATCATGTAGACATGAAACATGAAGACCTCATCGCCAAGGGGGCGCGTGTCTACTACAAGGATATGCGTGAACATATGCTCATCGATAGAACTCACAAAAGTCTTATCGGTCACAGTGAACATGGAAAGAAAGAGTTCTTCTCTAGGCAGTTCCCAGATGCCACCCCAGATGATGTCAAGTGGGGATACTAACGCCATGGAATGTCTTGTGGTCTGTAACGACACGCCACTTTGAGAAAATCCGTAAATGCACAAAGTTCTTCCTCTGTAGTGATGACGTTCAGGGTATTTTCGACATACCTGTTGTATCCCGCATGCTTACCCGCGTGTATGAGACGTCCCTCCCTCAAACGAAGAACTTCCTTCCCTCGCTCTGTGGGTAACATGACCAAGTTGGAACTTGCATTCATGTCGTAGCCAAACCTCTTCACAGTTGGATGTTTGGCATGCTGCCTCGGTATGACGTGGTGGTCCTGGACAAGACCCTTGTTATGGAGACCCCAACGTACCTTGAACATTTTACGCGCCACCGACCCGTACCGCATCCCTTATTAGTATACAGCATTTTTACATTGGGGAAAACCTAATGTAAAAATGTTCCAAACGGGGCTCGAACCCGTGACTTTGGCGTTATAAGCACCACACTCTAACCAACTGAGTTATTGGAACAAAGGTGCAACTCGACCAATTGAATGGTCGTCGTGTATAACGGAACACATGTTATTTAGTCGTCACTTCTTTAAGCAATTTCGAGATAGTTCTCGAAGGTCATCTTTGTGTTACCACCTATGACAAAGTTACGAAACTTCTGAGCATCTTCAAAAGCTTCTCGCGCAACTTTCACAGACATGATGGTGTCATACGCACAAGCCTTGGTATCTCGAATGACGAAACCAGGGTTCATGACTTTAATATCCGTGTAAACGTATTCCTCGAGGAAATCCATGACATCTTGATACTCGCATGTCTCTGCGACGACCACTACAGCGTACCCTTGGGTCTCATAGTTGTTTTTGATTTGGTATTTAGAAATGTTGTTTACGGTCTGTTTATTAATCACGTCAGTCACTTTAGAATACTTGGCGAACGTAGCCTGTGTGGAGAGTTCGGTGACTCTGTGTCCAGGTGCTTCCACAAAGACGATAGAGTTTGTAGTAGTTGCCTCTATGTAAGCATAGTCTATGTACTTTGCAAACTCTTGAACGGCTGTTTGAAATCCGATAGATTCCATACCCGGAATGTCATTGAAAATAGTCTTAGCGATACCTATGATGTTTGTATCGACTCTATCATCGAGGGCGAGTTTAGCAGCACTCTTCATGGATTCGTTACCACAAATACAGTACAAGCGTTCAAGGTCTTCCATACTCCTCATTGCATCCTCGATGTCAACACTTTCACACGAGACACGCAGGATAGAACCCGCACCTTCTTCAATATTTTTACGTGAAAGCTCCATCCGAGCGTTATTGTTTAAACCACGGAATCCCTCATTGAAACCAACGATGCGATTGTCCCGAGAAGTTTCATAGATGGTGAGGGAGTGGATAAGATTATTCACACCTGGACATACACCACCAGCTGTCAAAATTCCGACGTTCATCTGGGTGATACTCATCTCATCTTTTTATATTGGTATATACAAATGTTGAAATATCTCTTGATGTTTCTCTTCATTTATGTGTTACTGTTTATCATTAACACAAATGACGTGGAGAAGAAGATGTTGTATCAGCTCATGATGCATGGTGATTATCGACATGTGTCTCAACATCCTGTTGAGTACGATGTGGGTATCGGTAAATACCTCATGGCTCCATTTTACTTTGACAGGAATAGACTCACCAAGGTGTCTGACGGAGAACTTTTCAATGCTTATTGCTTCACCAAACCTTATGCGAAAATGCAGCAGAACTTACAGAGTAAGATATTCTGGGATATGTACCTCTCACAAAATGGAATTGACGTTCCAAAGTTGTACGCGACGACAAAGCCTTTTCACGTGTACGATGACCTTGACCCTGAGAAGGAGTACATCTCAAAACCTGAGTACGGTACAACAGGAAACGGTATAAAACTTGTGAAGGGTAAGGATGTCAAACCCACTGAAACGAACCACCTCATTCAAGAAAAAATCGGAAGTTGTGGATACGATGGGTCTCGAACCTTCCGTGTCATCACAACCCATGACGGTGAAGTTCTCGTCATCTACGAATTTAAAAATGATGACAAAGTGACGTCTAACTTGGTAAAGGGTGGTACATCTAGGGAACATGTACACGTTCCAGAAATAGAAGACACGGTGGAGAAGCTTCGTCAACTTCATGTGCGTGATTTCGATTTCTGTTTTACGATTGGTTGGGACTTGATGGTCGATTGTGATGGGGTCTACGTCCTCGAGGGAAACTGGCCTTGTGGTCTCTATGGACATGTCAATAAAAATGACGCGTACATTGAACGTGTCAAGGTGAAGGCGAGAGAGTTTTACGCCCTCAACAACATGTAAACGTCATACAACATGACAGCTGCCGTAAACACGACGTAGTGTGTCGGAACTTGACGCAGAGGTTCATTATCTTCGCACACTACATCCTCCATAGCAGACAACATACAGATGGGTTTGTCCTTCACCCTCTCTGTAACGAACCACGACAACGCCATCGTCGCGTTGAACATCAAGTTCGAAATGTAATCCTTCAAGATGAATGGACTTAATATCGAGTAGGTCATTATGAGTACATGGAAGAGGAACACCAACTCTGTGGTGAGCGTCTTTTTCTTACATGTCCTCGGAGTGCGTGTAAATCCGTACATGCTATCCACCACTATAAGTAAAAAGAAAATGATGGGAATCATCTAACATTTCCTGATATTTTTATTTATTTCGGGACAGGCGTCAGTCATGGGGACGTAAATGTTCATCGTCGTGTCATCCATACTCTCAAGGCGCCTCTTAGTCTCATTGGACGCAAACATAGGGTCATATTTGTCAGGAACTTTATTGAGTTGTGGTTGATTACCCAATCTGTAGTTGAAGTACATGAGAATATTCGTCATCTCATTGATGGTGGGTTGAGTGGATGTCGCACGGTTGACATTTTGGAGTGTCTTTAGCACTGGAGACTTGTTGACGTAGCTTGTGTCAACCATTGTAGCAAATTTATCGAAAGTCTCTTTGTTTGGATACACCTCGAAAAACTGAATCAGTCTTCGATTGTCATTAGTGTTGAAGAAGATGCCTCGGTGCATGAGGGACGCATTGAAAAGGAGAAGGTCACCAGGTTCAATATCCACCGTGATGACATTCTTTAGGTCATGGGCGGCGTGAATCACAGAACCATGGGTCTTGTGGTGGGACTTTGGAATCAACTGCATCCGACCCTTGTCCCCGTAGAGGAGAACTGTATGACACGGGATGGGTGTGTTTGTCCTCGAGACATTCTTGAGGTCGTTGTGAAGGAAACTGGCGTCAATCTTATTTTCTTGGTTACTGACACGATACTTGGTCATCACAGGTTGCCATCCAAAAAGTTCTCGGAGACAATCCTTCACGTCATACACAACGGGGGAGATACCCTTATAGTTGACATCCTTCTTACCGACATTCTCCCTAAACTGCTCGATGGTTTCGGGTTTCACACATCCACGGATGACCATGAAACCCTTCTGGTGCAGCTCTTCATTAACATCCTCGTACCCTTCTGGATACTCCCAACTGTTGTCAAAGGCTGGTTTCTTACGCATCTCAATCCATAGTAAGTGAAGGATGAGTAGCACAAACAAAATGATGAGCACCTTCATTTACAATGTATGTATATTTTATTCCAGGATTTAGGCTAACTTGGGGAGGGCGTTGGCGGCGTTCATCCTCATCTTGGGTACGGTCTTACCAAAGTCAATCATGCTCAGAATCTCACCCATGAGGATGAACTGCTGGGACATAACGATTATCTTAGCCATGTTCGTCTTGGGTCCATAGTCACCGTAGCCCACAGTACTCATGGTGGTGAACGCAAAGTAGAAGGGATCAATCATACTCTCGAACCCAAAAGCTTCAGGGTCAGCCTGGTGGATAGCCGTGTAAATGAGACCATAGAATAGGGTCGTCACGAGTATGAGTATAAGCTGCTGCATTATACTATACCTCAACAGAATTTTGCCGAGGTAAATCATGACTCCTCCTCTTAAAGTTTAACTTTCTCACACTCGTAACCCATCTCGAAACTGGATTCGCTGTGGAAGATATGGTTGACGCCGCGTCATCGCTCATGATAATACTGAGACCATTGCAGACATCGGGTTTATTCTCTCTATCAGGAAATTCAATATTGAAAGCCTGTATAGATATGGCTGGTATATCAGGTGCATCATCCAGGAGTCGGTCGTATTCTTGTCGCGCCTTCTGTACAAATTCAAGTACATCCTCTCTGTGTTGGACATCAAGGGATAACTCCATATCGATATTCCTGTAAAATTTGGAGTACTGAACACACATCACAGAGTGTGACTCGGCTAGATTCGCACTTTGACTAAACTTACTTATCGAAGTCAGAATGCCACCGAGAACATTGAGGAAGGCGAAAAAGTATTGAACCACGATGATTTTCGTTTTTGTACTCGAGTCTACATCGTCGTTCCCACTTGGATTGAGGACAGCGAAACCACCGACACCTGTGATACTCGCGATAACTATACTCGGATAGGAGAGGTAGTCGTGTTGTTTCTTGTAATAGAGGCGTGCATGATTATGAAGCCACCTGTACCCCGCCGCCTTTTCTGCCCAACGTACCAAAAGTTGTTCCTGTTTCTCACACCAAAAGTGTTTAACAGGTTGGGCATCTATATCTTCCTGACCCATTACGTTACCTGGATATTTTTTGCACACTCCCTCGCGAGAGTGTCGACTGCTTCATTCTGGGGATGACCATTATGTGCCTTGACCCAACGCCATTCAATCATCTTCACCTTATCCCTGAGTGTATCGATTTGAATCCAAAGTTCCTTATTTTTTACGGGTGTCCCTGCGGAGGTCATCCACCCGTTCTTCTTCCAGTTGATAATCCATTTGGTGATACCATTCTTGACGTAGTTACTGTCCGTGAAAATACGCACCTCCTCGATGCCCCTCTTCACACACTCCTCAAGGGCTTTCGCCACGGCGGTCATCTCCATGATGTTATTTGTCGTCTTTGCCGCGGCACCGCACAACTTCATGTCTTCACCTATGGCTCCCCATCCACCAGCTCCAGGGTTTCCGAGGCAACTTCCGTCTGTGTAGATTTCGTACATGGTTTGTTATTGTCTTTCTCTTTTATACTAGGTTGAGGCCTGAAAAACTTATTGTATGGACACCCCGAACATCTTCTGTGCCTGACGGCACAATCAATTCGAGTCGGTGGTTTCATGCACGGGAGCATTTTTTGGATTATCCTTATATTCTGAAGCCTTCTTAGGTGTCTTACATATCACATCACCACAATGGTCTCTATTCTGATACACGGAGTTTATAGATGTAGCCAATTCATTACATGTCTTGAGTGACCAGCGACCCAATTTGGGTTTATCGATTTCAAAGAATCTCCTAAACATTTTACGTTTTAGAATGTCTGTTACACATTTTAAAAGGTAATTTTTTATACTATTTCTCAAAAAACTAAGACAGGATGCTTAGTTGGAGAAGGCGAGACCACCCATACCCGACTGGATGCGGAGGACGTTGTAGTTAACAGCGAACATGTGGAGGGCAGTGGCAGCGCTGTCGGACTTGCGCTTGATGGCAATCTGCGCGTTATCGATGCGCGAGAAGTTGCAAGTGCCGGTGGGCTGGTGCTCCTCGGGCTTGAGCGCGAAGGAGTACGAGTACACACCGGGGTAGGGGCAGCCAGTGTGGTGGTTGAAGGCCTGCACCTGGTTGAAGTACTTACCATCCTGCTCCTTGAAGCGGTCCTGACCGTTGAGGACAAGCTTGAAGGTGTCAAGGGGACCGACAGCCTCCTCGGTGAAGGCGACGGTGGAACCGGCGGCACCAACGGAAAGCAGGGGCGCACCCGAGAAAGAGGTGGGCACGAAGGTGTTGGACTCGGAGATGGCAGTCACGTTGGATTCAACAACGATGTTGGTGGTGTCCTCGGTGAAGTTCCACAGAGAAGACGCCGAGGCGGTGTTGGAAAGGCACCACACAAGCTCCTTGACGGGGTGGTTGTACGAGAGGCGGACGTTCTGGGCGGAGGTGTAGCCAGTCACGGTGTCAACACCAGTGTGCTGCACCTGCTCGATCAGGTATTCGTGACCCTTCTGGGCGAAGCGGCGACGCTCCTCGGTGTCGAGGTAGATGTAGTTGGCCCACACCTTAAGGGAGGACAGGTAGGTGGTGAAATCAGACGCGAGGTCGATGTCAACGCGGACCTCGTGGTACTGGAGGGCAATCAGGGGCAGGTAGAGACCGGGGTTGCGGTTGAAGAAGAAGATGAGGGGCAGGTAGACCTTCTTGCCGGCCACAGCGGCGGTGGTCATCTTACCATAGTTGGCCTTCTTAGACTCGTCGAGGTAAAGCTCGGAGTACATACGCCACCACTTCTGGTAGTGCTTGTCGATGCGCTGACCACCAATGGACAGCTCGACGTTGTTGATGGCACGCTCGGCGACCCAGCACCCAGTCTTCGATGTGACGGCGGCGTTAGACTCGAGTTCGAGGTACATATCACCGACAAGGTCACCGTTGCGGGCGACGGTCACGGACACACGACCAGAGTCGGAGGCAGTACCGTTGACGGTCTGCTCGATGTTCTCCATCGCGAAGTTGGTGTGGCGCTTGTATTTCGCCTGGAAGAAGGTCACCTCGGGGTTACCGGTAAGGTAAACATCCTGGGCACCGTAAGCTACGAGTTGCATGAGACCACCGGCCATTGTGAGAGTTTTTGTACTATATACGGAGAAAATAATTTTGGTGGAACGCGCATTTCCCGACCCCAATTTTTCTCAGTCCAATATAAATGTCGACACAGCCTGAGGAAATTGTCAATGAAATTGTGGAAGAGGATGAGATTGAGGAGGGTGAAATCGTCACCGATGATGAGGATGAACTTGAGGACTTTGAGGATGAGGATGAGGAACTCGATGATGGTGTGGATATCCCAACGCTCATGACTTCTCTACTCGCCACCGAGGAAGGGGACACTATCTGCACCGCCCTGGTCGATATCGGTCAGCAAATCCAAGTCCAAAATAAGATCCTCATAAAAATTTTGGCTCAACTCAAAAATTGATTTAAGGAAAAGAATCGTATGTATTGTAAATGGAAGATACCCACTTCATCGATAAGGAACCCAACAGGTATGAAGCACTCGCAGAGTTGCAGAAACAGCAAATCCAATCGATGAATGAGGAACAGGTTATCAACCTGATTGAAAAGTTTGAAAACGCATGGGATCTCCGAACTGGTGACTACAGGAATGCTCGTGAACTTGGTTACCGTCAATTTGTTCATATGGACAACTGGGACGAACACAATAATCCCATCCCCGAGAAGATTGATATCCTGGCAGTCAAGGGTATGCGAGAGAAGCAGCGTCGTTTCCTCTCAGAACTTAAGCAACGCCTGAGTGACCTGGGTGTTGATAAGAAGGAGGCTGACGATAGTGGTGCAACTTTGGGAAAGCGCCTGAACAACGTCTTCAAACAGATTAAGGATGGGTACGAGAACATCAGGAGACACTACATGGCGTATGAACGTGTCGTTAATCCCACAGCTGTTCCACAGATTACCTCAATCTATGACTCTGCTACTATGGATGATGACGAGATTGAGAGTTGTGCACCTTACCAAAAATGTCTCATTTTCTGCCTAGAGGAAGCGTACAAGCGTGGCTATCGCAAGTATAACAATCATTGCTACGAAGAGATTAAGACTATTGAGGGTTACCGAACTCGTGCCTGGATTCCCAAGTTTGAGATTGGTAAGTTTGTCCGTTCCCTAGCTCCAAAGGAGGATGAGTTTTCCATGTGGAAGAACTTTACAAGCCGAGGCTCTATCTTTCGTGACGTGACGGAAAATCTCTCTACGTGCAACGACGTTCAGTTCCCCGAAATTGAGAAGCGTCGGTATGTGTGGTCTTTCAAGAATGGTCTCTTTGTGGGGAAGGAGTGGGTTCCTGAGCTGGGTGAGTACAGCTGTCGATTCTATCCATATGATAGCAAGGAGTTTGCCTGTCTGGACCCAACCATCATCTCGTGCAAGTATTTCGACCAGCAGTTTGATGACTATTCACACTTGGAGAATTGGCAGGATATCCCAACACCCAACTTCGACCGAGTTCTTCACTATCAGCAATTTGAACAGGGTGTGTGCGACTGGGCGTATGTCATGGGTGGTCGCCTCTGCTACGACATTGGAGACCTTGATAGTTGGCAGATTATCCCGTTCTTCAAGGGTATCGCAAGGTCTGGTAAATCCACTCTAATTGAGAAGGTCTTCCAAAAGTTTTATGAACCAGAGGATGTTGGAACCCTCTCGAACAACATTGAGAAGAAGTTCGGTCTCTCGTCCCTGATGGGGAAGTTTATGTTTGTCGCCCCAGAGGTGAAGGGAGACCTTGCACTCGAACAGGCGGAGTTCCAGTCTATCGTTTCTGGTGAAAGTGTATCCGTTGCGGTCAAGAACAAGTCAGCTGTATCCCTGGAGTGGAAGACTCCAGGTGTTCTCGGTGGTAACGAGGTTCCCAATTGGAAGGATAACTCTGGTTCAGTTCTTCGTCGTATTCTCCCATGGAACTTCACGAAGCAGGTGCGTGAAGCTGACCCCCTCCTCGATAAGAAGCTTGGTAAGGAACTTCCAGTGATTCTCCTGAAATGTGTCAGAGCGTACATTGAATACTCGAACAAGTACAGAGACCGAGACATCTGGAACGTCGTTCCACCGTACTTCAAGAAGATTCAGAAGCAGGTGGCGATGGTGGCAAACACATTGCACCACTTCCTGGACTCGACGAATGCAGTGATGGGCAAAGACCTCTTCGTCCCACAGAAACTCTTCATCCAAAGTTTCAATGCCCACTGCAAGAGCAACAACCTCGGTGCGCCACGTTTCAATCCAGACTTTTACGTGGGTCCATTCAGTACCTACGACATTGAAGTTAGGAATGAGGCGGTGACATACAAGGGTCGTGCGTACCCTGTTCAACCAGTCATCTACGGTGTAGACATCGTCGAAGAAGACCTCATGACCATGAACAACCACTAAAAAAAATCGTCGTCTATAGTATGAGCCAGAAAATTAAAGAATTTGTCAGGCAATCTGGTGTCGAGGTAACCAACTCGAACTCGAATGAAAATAACAACTTTGCTCGGGAACTCGAAGAAGACCTTCTCCGAGCAGACCGTGAGCGTACCATGCGCAGGGCTGGGTTCCGTACACCCCCACGTCCTCAGTTTCGTCCACGTCCACGTCCACGTCCAGAACCACTCGCAAACGAGTTTGCTGATGTGAACGAAAAAATGATTGAAAACATTTTGAAAGAAATTGATGAACCAGTGCCACCGCCACCTCTTTCCAATAACAACATGAGAGAGTTGTTCGCTCCCACAAATGGACTTCAAATTGGTGCGTTAAACCCAGGTATGTTTAACGCCACTGTGAACCGTGAGTTTGGTAAAGAGAATCGCATCGACCTCACAGAAATTCTGAAGAAGAGACCCCTCCCACGAACTTCTATTGGGAACGGTCTTTATGTAGACACCAAGGAGATTAAGGGGTGGTTCGGGCAGTTTAAGACTGGATTTTCCCATACACGCAATTACGGTATGCAGGGAAACCTGAACAAGAACTTTTTCAGTGTTCAGATTACCCTTGAAGTCTCTAATGGGGAGGAGACCAAGGGTGCCACTGTAAACATTTACAGGAATGGTAAGATTCGTTTCTCGGGTGGTTTCGTGGGACCCAATATTGTCAATCAACCCGAGCGTATTAGACGTTTCGTTGTAGATTCGTACACGAATAAAGACTCCTTCTTGTACAACCCCTTTTCGTACAACAATCTGAGTGGGCAGTTCAGAATCAATGGATTCTTTGACAACATGGAAGTTCTTGCGTCCAGGTTCAGGAAGTATGGTATGACCCGTGTGTCCTACGAACCAGAACTCTCCCCCTTTATCTATGCGTACTTTGACAACGCGACTTTCATTCTCTCCAAGACTGGGAATGTTCAGATTTCGGGTGCTAAAAACCCCGAAGACATGGTAAATGCCTATGAATTTGGTAAGAAGTTTATTCAGGACTTGAACGCCGATGGACAAATTCGTGTCACTGGGGTCTTTGGGGAGGGTGTGAAGGCGAAGACCAAGACCAAACCTAAAACCAAGGTCAATACCAAACCCAAGGCTACACCATCCGTGCGTATGAAAAAGTCTGAACTCGTGAATATCGCGCGTAAGATGGGTGTCGTCAACTTCAGGGCAGTCAGGAATGGTGCTACAAAAGCTCTCACCAAGGAGGAACTTTATAAGCGCATCCAGAACAAGTCTGGAAACAAGACTGCATCTTTCAAAAATACCAGCAAAAACAAGAACGTCTCTCTCAGTGGGTCTGGAAAGACGTTCCGTGTTGGAAAGGTTAAATGCGAAAACTTGTCGAAAAAAGAGCTTACCAGAATTGCTGTGATTCTCAAGATTAAACCCAATACCAAGGAGACTAAGACGTCTCTGTGTAACAAGATTGAAAAGGTCAGAAACAATCTTTCGAAGCCCAAGCCCCCACCTCCACCACCCAAACCCAAACCTACCAAAAAGAACGTCGTAGCCACCAAACGCAACGTTAAGAAGGCGGAAGTGATGAAAAAGAGAGGTCTCGACGAGAATTCTATCCGCAAGGACCTGAAGAAGCTCTATGGTGACAAGTGGATGAAGAGGTACAATCCCAACCTCAATCAGGATGTGCGTAACATGAAGTCGGCTCTGAATGCCATCAATAAGGGTAACAAGTTAGGTGTTCCATTCAAGAAGGATGTCGACCAGATAAAAAAGAACGTCGTCAGTCGGTGGAAGATGGAGAGGCGCCGAGAACTCGAGAGGAAGTATCTCATGAACACCGTGAACGTGACTGGTATCGCATACAACCTGAGGAACGATTACCGCCGCGCAGCTGCCAACTACATCATGAGCAAAAAGACACTCCCTTCGAACAAGAAGATGGTGGAGTATCGCAACTATTGGTTAAAGTTTAGAGCCAATATGAATACAAATGGGAATTCTCGACGAGTTAACAGGACGGCTCGAGCTCGGGTTGAGAAAATATAATCACGGTGTTCGCACTGACGATGACACGAGGGATTGGGGAACACCAGTGAACTCATGGCTATACATGGCACGAGAAGAGTTCCTAGATGCCATGATTTATGTATCTGCCGACTACATACGTAAGAGTGGTCTAAAGCGTGATGAGAGTGAAGAGGATGATAACAAACTCATCATGCGTGTGATTGATCAATACAGTTATATTGACAGTCCCAAGCACAAAATGCTCCTTTGGCAACTTTTCAATATGTTGAACTCGATTAGTTCTTGAGGTTGTTAGTAGGGCGAATGTTCTTGGGAACAGTGTTCGCAGTGTTCACGTTGATATTAGTGATGGGGGCGTTGTTCGCAACAGCCTTGATACCGTTGGCGACAGGCTTGTAGTTACGGTTACCATCAGTATTCTTCGTGAAGACGGCACCATTGTTGGTCTTGTTAATGCGACGACCATTGGCATCAACATAGGGAGTGGGGGCGACCGCGGGAGCAGAGGCACCTTGGCTCATCTTATCGAAAGCCTTACGGGCATTCTTGGCGACAGACATCGCACTGTTCCGGGTGCGCTTGACGGCGTTCTTCATGGTGTTGTACATTTATATAGTGCGAGAAATTCTTTTGAGTTGAGTCGTGTGATGCGAAAAGTCGTACTTGGGGAAAGTCTCTTTAATTTTATTAGAAATTATGGTTGCCTGAACTATGTGAGGTGACCCAATAAACTGGTCTTCCATCTGTACAAATGTCTTCAATCTCTCCTGACTCTCACCATTCGCATGCATCTCAAGGTAGGTCTCCTTTGACGCACCCTCAGTCATGTAAAAGTACTTTGAACCCTCAACCTCCTCGGATTTCTTGCGATTTTCACGCATGAGCGCTAATACGAGGAGTATGAGAATGGCGTAGACTACCATTTATATTTACTGCGAAATAAGTTTTGTCAAATCATCAATCTTCTGGAGAATATTCTTGAATGCATTAAGGGAGTTGACATCAGAGGGCTTCACAAACTCCATCTCGATTTGGTAACTCGCCTCCTCCTCAGAGTCCATGTCAGCATTGTCCCCTGAAGAGATGGTCATATCGATACTCAAGTTCTTGCGCACAAAGGAGTGCCTCGTCTTGGTTCTCTTCCTATCCATCTCATACTCCCCACTCATGGGAATCTCACGTGCAACACAGAAGCGTACATCGAGGGGTTCACGTTTGAAGTCCTCCTTGACCACAGAAATCTTCTGAATCATCGTCTGTTCACCAGAGTCTTCATCAACACTGATACGGACGTTGTTGTTGTCGTTGTAGTACACATCGATAGTGCTCGTCTTGGTACTTTCCCAACCATCATACTTCCTCAAGCCCTTGAGAACCTGCTTCCATACATCCTTTCCGACGTTCGTGTCGAAGAGGGCACCATTGTGTTTGCCGAAACGAATCTCGACTTCAATGTCGCCCTCATTCTTGTGAGCTTCAAAGATGGGGAGTACTTTCTCGGTAAGGTCCATTTTGCTTTTCTTATCTTTTTACATTTGCGTCATTCTCTTAAGCCTTTTTTGTGCACAAAATGCAATGAAGGGACTTGAAAATCACGGAAATACTTGCTACTTCAACACAGCTGTTCAATGTCTTCTGTACATCCCAGCCCTGACGAACTATTTCATTCGTGAACCTTACACGGGTGAGTGTCCCTTTACGGTCAGGTACTCTGAACTCGTCAAGACCTACTGGACGAAGGGACATGAAACTTTAGGTATCAGTGACCTCCTCACCGAATTTCGTAAAAAGTTTCCTCGTTTTGGCTCAAGGGAACAACATGACGTCCAAGAAGCTGTGTTGTGCATCATCGACATCCTCGAGACATCGAGACCTGAAATTAAGAAGTGGTTCTATGGAAAAAAGACACAAGAAACTATATGGCCAGGTGGGAAGTCATCGAATGAAGAAGATTTTAGCATTCATTTGATAACATCCGATGGAAAGGACATGGCTAAGATGTTGTCGGGGAGTACGGATTGGAATACTCTAACAGACTTTGAGGATACTGAGGGTAAGACCCACCATGTAGCAACAACGCGCATGGTCTTCTCCAAGTTGCCTCAAGTGTTTATGATTTCCTTCGACAGGAAAAGTCACATTCAAATCATCGAAAATATCATCATCGACAAGCATGAATACAACCTCATCTCAACAGCCGTCCATGTGGGTCATCAAGATGATGGACACTACGTGAGTTTTGTGAAGCGTAGGAACAAATGGTTCCTGTTAGATGATGATACGATTAAGGAACACCCTTTACCTGACGAAGCTGGATATTATTTCATGGTCTATAATTTGAAAAGTTAAGCCTTTTTATCATAAAATTGATAACCGTTTATAGCGTAACCCGCATTAAGACCCTCAGCTTTCTTTGCGTAGCATACATTACCATGAGAATTGTACGAAAATCCAACGCAGTTAGTCTTAGAACCACAAACATTCGCACACCCATCTAAAGTTGTTTCAGTCACTGGCATACCTTCGATGTCACCTGCCACCCTATCACCAGCATCCTTGACTTCATATCCTGGAACATTCTTATAATGAAATTGCCAATCACTTGGAGTGTTGTAATCTCTAAGATTACCAGTAGCACCCGAACCACCACCAGTCGTACCCTTTTGCCAGCAACCCTTTATAGTGCTGTTGTATGAAATACCTACACAATCGTCATTAGCTTTACACAAACCCTGACACTGTTCAAGTGTCTGGTCAGCTGTATATGTTAAATCACCAAATATTCTGTCACCTGTTTCATGTATGATAAAGTCTGGCTCTGGCTCTGGTTCGTCGTCCTGACCATCGGCTCCACCGGCTCCACCGGCTCCACCGGCTCCATCATCCTCCTCACCACCCATCATTAGGGCAGCCCCAACACTAGAGGAGAGGCACATCATGCCTAAACCTGCAATCATAGCAATTTGAGACATTGTTGTATACTTTATGTTGAGTTTTTTTTTTACCCTGGTCTATAATTTGAAAAGTTAAGCTTTTTCCCATGTAGCTTCTTGACTAGCTGGCCATCTCTCAGAACAGTCACCTTCCCTATAAGTTCTGTAGCCAGCGTTTTTCCACACAGACACATATTTACAGTTAGAATTATCATCACATTTTACTTGTGCCCGGTTTAAATATTTTTCAAATACAGGATCACCTTCAAATGCAGTACCTCTAGTTTGAGGTTCACCTGGTTGAAGTAGTTCCCAAGCTGGCGAAGCATATATCGCGGTACCCTTACAATGCCCTGGTCCGACTAATTCATAAGCATCAACCGATTGTGGTTCTTCTGCACCATCGCCACCGCCACCGCCACCGCCACCGCCGCCACCGCCGCCGCCACCGCCACCGCCGCCATCACCACCCATCATTAGGGCAGCCCCAACACTAGAGGAGAGGCACATCATACCCAAACCTGCGATCATTGCCATTTGAGCCATCGTAGTCTTATACTTTACCCTGATTTTTTTTACAACGGTCTACAATCTAAAAACTCCTTCATCTTAATATTCTCCTTGATGTTCACGATGGTTCGGTAGAAGGTGCGACGGTTGTTGGGGTACGTCTTATCCGTCCTCCTCTTCAGGGGTTTCCACCACATCGGAGACTCCCACGTCACATATGCACACTCCACAATAGCTCCATCCTCAAACCAGGGCTTATCCTCGATGCGGTTGTGGGGAATCTCACTCTCAAAGTACAACTTTCCCTTCTCCTGTACATATAGGCGCCACGCAGGTATACCTGGTGCAAATCCTGGCGTTTCTCTCGAAGGTTCCCTCTTCATGAGAAAGTCCACGGTATTCTTCTCTTGTGGCTTCCATTTGAACATGGTCTCATGCGTCCCGATGCGCACAGGTTCATTCACGGGTGTGAAGACGAGACCGTCCACTTCCTGTTCAACGGTGGGAAGGTACTCATCCATAAACTTCGCAAAGTCCCTCATGTGGTGAAACGTCTTACACTTGAGGCGATACTTGTCCGACTTCATATAGATGACGGATTTCATGAGACTCTTCGCCGCATCCAAGCGTTCCATGAGATTCTTGTTCCACACAGATTGGCCAGCCACGAGAACGGCGTCGTATACCATTAGGGTTCCATCGTAGAGTTCACCATCGAGAATTGTCCCATCATAGGCGTTCTTCTTCAGGTTTATGGACACCTCAAACATCTGGAATGCCCGATTGACAAATAGACATTTCTTCTTTCCATCAAAGGTAAGCGCCACCATCATGTGTCGCTCACCATCCGTCTTTTCGCACACCACGTAGTCTCCACCTTTCAACGCCGGAAAGTGTTTGTACTCGATGGATATGGGTTGTGGACCGGGAAAGTATTCTTTACTCCCCCACACGGAATGTATAAACTCTATGACATATTTGTGAAGCGGGTTGGACATGTTCTAGATACCCACAAAAACTTTAATTGACTTTGACACCCGCAGCGTTCAGGATGTTACTTACACATTCATGTGTATATGTCATCGTCAACTTAGCTGCTGTAAATGCATAAACTCGTACATTTTGCCTAAGGAATTTTTCAAACATCTTGGGACTAACCTTGGAATCCTTACTTTTCTGGAGGGTCTTCATGACATTTTTGGTGTTCATAATCCAAACCTTTGCATTGGTGGAATCAACTTTGCGGATATCCTTGGAAACAGCATTACCCACGATAGTGTCAAAGTGAAGACCCATCTGTGACACCGGTTCGTCAGTCTCATTTTGAATCTTATCCTTGAACATACCCCAATCGATACCTTCCTTCACACCTGGAAAGACGAGACACCCAGCACCCTCATGCGTCTCAAGAACCTGGTCGAGGGAAGCGTCATCGACGCCAATCCCAAAGTCGATGAAAAAGATGCGGTCATGTGTCTTCATATATTTCTCGACCAACTCAGATTTTTTGTGTGGATCATCATCAACATATGCGATTTGATTGTCGACTTTCTTTTGTAGACATCGAATGTTGAGACGCAGCACCGCATGAAGTGTCTTAACGTGACACGACTTCGAACGAGTAACGAGTATCGTAACAAGCTTCATACGGGAACTATGCGTCTACACCTTAAGCCTGTCATTGAGGCATCCACTAAATGGGAGGTTCCCAACGTGACCGAGAGTTGTGTTCACATCCGCATAAATTTTACCACCTACCTGCTGCCAACGACGACAGAATGCATAGTCCTCGGAGAGGTATCGACGGTTACCCGGGTCAATCATACAGTCAAAAGCTGCATGATAGTCATCAAAGTCTCTGTTCTGATGGTCATTCTTACACCACAATTCTGGGAACTTCTCTTCGAGGGTCTTGAAGACGGAGCGTTTAATCACCATGAAACCTGTGGGTCCATCGAGAATCTCGATGAATCCATTTTGGACGGGGCGATTTTGGGCTCCAAAGTTGATGACGAGACTCGAGGAGAGCATGGACATGTCACGTTCGTCGCCATTCTTGACGGCATTCGCAGCCTGGTCCCACATGACCACCTTTTTTGGGTAACATGCAACGGAGAGGTCATGACCAGATTTGATAAGACGTACAACAGCCTCGGGGTCGAAGTGAATGTCAGCATCTATGAACATGAAGTATTCACAATCTGTCTTCTGCATGAATCGACCGACGGAAACATTACGGGCACGGTGGACGAGGGATTCATTTTCGGTCGTGTCAAGATACAATTGGATACCCTCTTTGATGAGGAGGAGTTGAAGTTTGATGATACTAGACATATACTTCTCGAGACATAAACCGCCGTAGCATGGTGTCGCGAGAAACAGTTTCGTCATTTTAAATACTATTACATTGTTCGCTCTAAGTGTTTTTTAATAATCATCTCAATCTTATTCAATGTCGGTACAGACACTGAACATTTTTCACACATCTCACTTTTCGTTACTTTACTTCCAAGAACGATGTAGATGATAGCCGACGCCACACTGTTTGGAGTTTTACTCATCAAGTCTGCACAGTCCTCGGTGGCGCCACACATCTTATTACATCGGAGACGTTCATCTCGTGTCACCTCAAACGAGTTTAGAAGCCGTTGCATCACGTCGAACGCCTTTGTCACGTAATTCTTTTTTGTCGCACCCGAGATGTTTTCTTGGAACATTTGGGTCGTACGACTGATATCCTTGGATTGGATTCCAAACATATCCGCAATCTCCTTCGTTGTTCGAGGAAACTGTGCCAGTCTACATGCGTACAATACACAATTCGCCTTGATACCCAGACGCACCGCACCACGGGTCAACTTCTCCTCGTTGAATTTGCGGTACAGCATCTTCGCATCCTTGAGAACCACCTCAGGGAGTGTATGACACGCTTCATCAATGTCCCTATACGCATGAAAGAGAGACCTATCCTTGTGATTCATAGACATGTGAAAGTTAATTTTAGCCATTCTCTTGTTTTCATACGTTGAAGAATGCTGTGTCGAAATAATAGTACCCTTGCCCCAATTTTGAGAGAAGAGTTCAGGGTTGGCATTGGGGTTACCACATCTCGATGGGTCATTCACCTTCCCATCATCTGTAACACCGCTTGTCCATTCAGCTGTGTCATCCACAAAGTAAGACTCCACGAGACCACAATCTGAACACGTGGGAAGCCCCTCTGGGGAAATAACTTTGATTCCAGAACATTCTTGACATATATGTCTGTTCACTGGCTTTTCGTCGTTTTGTTTTGATAAGAGGATGTCCAATTCGGACCATATAGTTGCCAGTTCCATTTGTGAAATGTGCAACCTTTTTTTAGATTTTCAAAAAACGCGTCACTCACTTAGGCGCCTGACACGGTTTTCTATGGCGTCAATCGTGTCCTTGAAACTACGGGCACCCGCCGAGGAAGGTTTCCAGTCGTTCCAAGCCTTGTCGATGGACTTGTGGTCAGGGGGTGGAGACCCTTCAATCTCGGTGTCGGACACTACAAAGTCGGCCATCTCGGAGTCGGTCTCATTGTCATCATAGATTTCACTGTCACTGTCCTCGATGTCAATCTCAGAGTAGTAGGCAAACATGTTTTCTCCCAAGGATTTCATCTCCAAATCCATAAAAGTTGTTCCACTTGGGTAATGTTCCATCACACTCTCGAATGGAGCGGGTGAAAATGTTTCCGTTTCAAGTTCGTATACACAAGCACTCTTGTAAAAAAGTTCGGTGGGGTTGAGATATCTCAGGCCGAGAGTGTTTCCAGTGTTCATCGCGACAACACCGTACATCTGGTCTTCTATACCGTCTTCGTTTACGAATACTTTGACTATATCGTCTTGAATTATTTCGGAGGGCACAATCATGCTTAGAGTTTTTCCACAAAAAATAATCAGGGATAATATCACAGATGAAAGTTAGAATTTATTCGAAGGAAGGATGTCAATATTGCGACCATGCGGTAAACCTATGTGAGTCTGAAGGACTGGAGTACGAAAAACTCATGGTGGACAAAGAGGAACTCAAGAAAGCTTGTGGTTCGGGAGCGGCAACCTACCCTCAAATATCTATTGACGGACGTCACATCGGAGACTATTTTGAATTTCAAGAATACATCGAAGACGAATACGAACCTATACTCGCACCAACCCTAAACAGATTCACAGTCTTCCCCCTGAAGTATCCAGAGCTTTGGGAACTTTACAAAAAGGCTCAGATGTCCAATTGGACTGCCGAAGAGGTTGACCTCTCTAAGGATATGGATGACTGGAAGACCCTAAATGATAATGAACAGAAATTCATAAAGTACATCCTGGCGTTTTTCGCTGGGTCCGATGGAATAGTATTTGAAAACATCAACAACAACTTTGCTGATGAGGTGCAAATCTCAGAGGCTCGTTCATTCTACGCCTACCAGTCTCACAACGAGATGGTTCACGGTGAGACCTACTCCAAGTTGATTGACAAATACATTAAAGATGGTGCGGAAAAGAAGCAGCTCTTCGAGGCGATTCAAACCGTGCCATGCATAGAGAAAAAGGCAAAATGGGCTATGAAATGGTTTGACAAGTCCCGTCCATTCGCGGAACGCCTCTTCGCATTCGCATGTGTCGAGGGTATCTTCTTTTCTGGAAGTTTTTGTGCCATCTATTGGCTTAAGAAAAGGGGACTCATGCCTGGTCTCTGTTTCAGTAATGAACTCATCTCCCGAGATGAGGGACTTCACCAAGAGTTTGCAGTTGAGTTGTTCAAGTTGTTTCGCAACAAACCCTCGACTGAGACGCTACACACTATCATTAAGGAAGCCGTCGAGATTGAGAAGGGATTCATCCTCGATGCACTCCCATGCAACCTCATCGGTATGAACTCTGACAAGATGTCCAAGTACATCGAATACGTATCTGATCGCCTTTTGAAACAGATTGGACAGCCACCTATTTGGGGTTCCAAGAATCCTTTTGATTTCATGGAAAACATCTCCCTCGATGGCAAGACAAACTTTTTCGAAAAACGGGTGGGGGACTACGGGAAAATGGATGACACCTCGGACGAAATTGGTTTCGATGAGGAGTTCTAAAACAAGTTACCATCCGCAGATGTCGACATAGGTTCGAGGATACGACCAGTATCCTCAAGCTTAATCTGAGGTTCGGTGAAACCTGGCTTGGGTTCGGGTGCATCAACCATGGGGACAACCACCTTGGTACCCTTCTTCTTGGCACCACCACAACCACAACCCTTCTTGGTCTTGGGGCAACCACCTTCCTTCTTGATGTTCATCATACCCCACACGACGAGGATGAAGACAAGGGTATGCACCAGGAGACCTAGGGTCGAGGGGCATCCCGTGGGGGTGGCGATCCAGGAACCCAGAACTCGCCTGACGAGACGGAAAGTCTCGGGGTTAGCGACGATGAAGAACGTCAAACCAGAAATGACGGAGATGATGAACTTCTCCTCCTGCTTCTTACCATTGCATCCGCAACCACAATCTTTAAAAATACCCATGATTAGTTTTGATATATGTCAACAAAAAAATTGACTTAAAGTCAAGCCACCTAGTATAGATATAACCAACCAACAATGTCGCTCACTATCCAGCAATCCACCGAATTCTCCCCTGCCTCTGTGCAGTTTTCGAAACTTCGCAAGAACAAGAATGGAGGTAAAGCTGTCTACCTCAACGCTGGCGACAACAAGAAGATTTACGTGCAGTTCCCCTTCATGCGCTCCCCCTATGGTCTGAGTGCCTTCACTGATGAGGGCACGGGACGCACCTCCTACTCCCTCGACCTCTCCTTCGACCCTGATAATACCGAGGCGATGGAGCTTCACGACAAGCTCAAGGAACTCGACGACATCATCGTGAACACTGTCGCCGCCAACTCTAAGGAGTGGCTCGGTAAGGAGTTCAATGTCGCTGTCCTCAAGGAGGCGCTCTACAAGCCCATGGTTCGCCCAGGTAAGGAGCAGTACCCCGCCACCATCAAGCTCAAGATTCTCACCAAGTCCGATGGCGCCTTCGTTCCTGAGGCTTACTCCATGCAGAGGCAGCCAGTCTCTCTCGATACCATCGAGAAGGGTCAGAAGTGTATGGCTATCGTTGACCTCAACCAGATTTGGTTCATCGACAATAAGTTCGGTGTGACTATCCGCCTCCAGCAGACCCTCCTCGAGCAGTCTGCCAAGCTTCCCTCCTTCGCCTTCAAGGGTGTCGACCTCCCAGAAGAGGATGTCGAAGAGGATGAGGATGAGATTGAGGAGGTTGATGACCAGTAATTCCCAAGTCCTATTGACTTGATTTATTTTCCATATTGGTAAGATGAAACAATCTTCTTACGAATATCAAAAAAAAACTCAGAGTAAAGTATAAGACTACGATGGCTCAAGTCGCAATGATTGCAGGTTTGGGTGTGATATGCATGTCTTCCAGTGTAGGGGCCGCCCTAATGATGGGTGGGGGTGGGGAGGACGGTGGCGCTGGTGGCGGTGGGGAGGACGGTGGCGCTGGTGGCGGTGGCGGTGGAGGTGGTGCTGGTGGTGGTGATGATACACCAGTTGATCCCCTCGCAGACTCAGTAAAGGAGTCCACTAACCCAGAAAGCTTTACATCTTCCAGTCCGTTCACACGTCTTGGAGAATATCGCCTGTTGACACATAAAAGTGGGTATCCATACACACAATTTTTTGTGGATAACCCAGCGAATGCGGTAAGTGAATGCGAGACTGCGTGTAAGGATGATTCTACATGCCCAGGTTTTTCGTTGGATTGGCACCAGGGTGTAGATAAAGTAAATTGTATGGTGTTCAAATCCAACACTGGTGAAGGTGAAGCTGAATCATGTGTATACAAACCATTTGGGGCTCAATGTAGGTCCGATGTAAAAGGAAAGTCTGGTGTAACTGAGGGTGGTATGTGGTGGAGAGGTACACGCACTTCTCAGTAAAATTATGTATTGCAATTCCCTATTCGTAAGTAGAAACAATCTTCTTACGAATATAATAATGAACGCTCAGGTGAAGAAACTTCTCAGAGGGAAGAAGGCGTGTGACCCTGCGTCCCACCTCTGGCTGAAAAAGAAAAATGGAACCATGACCAGGGGTGCCGTGAAAATCGGCGAGGGTCAGTATGGTAAGGTGTATCGTGGATGTATTGATGATGGATGTGAAAAGTACATCGTTTACAAGGAAATTAAAACTCCTTCATTGAGTGAAAAGACGAACAATCTGCCACTGGCTGGATTTAAAAAAGCCCTCGAGGAAATGAATCCAAAGATGGAATTTACCATCGCGAAAAAGTTGGAAGGTTTTGGGGTTCCCAAGATGTACCTCTACAAAACATGTGACAAGAAGGATATCCTCTACTCCGAGTATGTGAAGGGTAAGGAATTGAGGGAATGGATGAGGTTTCAACCCACTCTACTTGCCATGAAATCCGTCATGTTACAGGTCATCTACAACCTCTACCGTATCCAAAAGAAGTATCCGGGTTTCCGTCATCACGATCTCCATCTTGGAAATATCCTCGTTCGACCAGTTCCTGTGAAGGATATTAAATTCATGGGACATACAATTTCTAATGCGGGTTTTGAAGCTGTCATCATTGATTTTGGGTTTTCAGCCTTCCCACGTATTAAGAATCCTCTCATCAACGCCAACAATTACAAGAACATCGGCATCTCGAGAAAGTCGGACAAACACTATGATTTACACTTTTTCCTGAACTCCGTACATGAGATGGTTCGTCAACCAAGGACACGTACGGAGCGTGTGGTGAAGACATTCATCGAAAACCTGTTACCCTTAAAATATCTTGTGAGTAGGTCGAACATTGTCAAGAACTATAGACTGAGGGGTAACAAGACCGTCGACATCAGCTTTGAGGAAGTTCTATCGAAACCTTTCTTTACGGGTGAGAAAGCGTCGGTCCCTGTGGCGAAACCCAAACCTGTCATCAAGATTCAGGCTCCTAAACCAAAAACACCAGTAAACAAAGAGGCTGCTAAAGCGAGGGCTGTTGCCGTCCTAAAGGCGGTGAAAGCTGTACCCAAAAAACGCCCTGGTATTGTTAGAGCACGACCTTGAAGACCCGCTTCGTACCCTCATCAGCTTCAGAGAGTACCTTAAACTTTGGGGTCTTGACGAGTTTCAGACCATTCTTAGTGACGAACGATTTCATCCGTTCAACTTCACCACGGGGCATCTTCCTGGTGTATTTGAGCGTGACATTCTTGTTTCCGAACTTCAGTACAGTCGATGACATTTTAATATTTAGCTATAATAAAATGCTCGCCTTCGCTATTCTCGCGATTATCGATATCATGATTCTCCTCCAAACTGGTAAGAAAGCCCCCAAGCAGGAGGGTGGGAAGTGGACTGTTTTCGGGACCATGGGTTGTGGTTGGACTCGAAAGCAGTTGGAGTATATGAAAAAGAATGGTAAAGAACACACCTTTGTCGACTGCGATAAGGAGGAGTGCAAGGACATGAAAGCCTTCCCTACCCTAAAGCACCCTAACGGTGAGACGACTGTTGGCTACAAGGAGGTTTAAATAATTTAAGGACAGGAAAAGTCACGATTTTCACCTTTACCGTGATTGTTCCAATGAGTATTAAGTTTATAAAGAGTTTTATTGGTTCCACGCGCGTCCCAATCAGTACCGAAAGCATTCTGTAAATCTGGGTACCTTTCTCCGTAACACTTCAATTCCTTGATAGCTGGAGGGCATGCGAAGTCCCGGTTTTCGGCCATACCAGTTTCATAATAGTGTTTCCTACCCTTTTCGAGGTTTGTGCCAGCGAATGTCTTGGCATCTGCGTATCTATCAATGTAGCACTGAGCCTCTGTGTCGGAGAGAGTGCAAGAGTTGTCACGATTTTCGGAACCATTGGTGGTGTAAGTTGTATAATGATTTTCAAGTGCCGCTGCATCAGTACCAAACGCTGCACGAAGGTCCACATACCTCGCACCATAGCAATTCGCTTTAGAAGCGTCATCTGTGGGAATCGTGTAAGTGTCGTCGTCATTGTCCTGGTTGTTGGCACCACCAGCACCAGCACCACCGTCTTCCTCACCACCCATGGTTAGAGCAGCCCCAACACTGGAGGAGAGGCACAACATTCCACCAATAACAATAAAAGGCATTGGCGAAGACATCTTTGTATACTTTACAATGAGTTTTTTTTAGATACCGCGAACAATCTGGAGGGAGAGGGAGAGGATGAAGGCGTCCATCAAGTTGTTGATGGGCTTGAGAACGGTGATGTGCTTCACGAGGGAGCGGTTCCACACGAGACGGAGGAGGAAAGTGCTGATGAGCACGACAAGCACGAAGATGAGAAACTCCATGAGCGCGTCAGACTTGTTTTGAGCCTTGGTAACTTCCTGAATCATTTGTTATGTACTTATATTTTTTTTCTGGGTACACTACAAATGAAAGGGCTACCACTGAGTGGTTCCGAAAGTAAGTTTACGAACCGAAGGTGGGGTTCCAAGCAGGGTATCGGGAACAACAACTGCTATGCATATGCGGTTGGGGACTACGAGGCGTACAGGTGGCAAAAGTCCATTCCAGGTGACCGTTCGGGTCTCTCCAATGGACACCACTCGTACACTCATTGCACACATCTCCCAAAGCGTGTTGTGTCCGACAACCCCAAGAGGGTCTACAAAGTAGGTGCCAACGAGAAGTGTAAGAAGGGGTACTACAAGGTCATGATGTTCGTGTCTCCTGGGAGACCCACAAACTACATACGACAGGGGGACTTTCACTTTTACAAACAACACGGTGTAGTTGAGTACAAAATTAAACAAGGTGACACCGTGGTCTCTGTAGCTAAGTTCTTCAAGATTCCTATGACGAGAGTCAAGAATGCTGGTTCATTCAAGGTTGGTAATCGTATCGTCTTCAAAGCGAATGTCTTCAGTCATAAGAGAGGTTGGGCGACTGGTCCCCTCCTGACAGATGCTAAGGGAAAGTCTATCGTAGACCCTCGTAAAGCTTCCCGTGATTATCCAGGTCTCAACTATGAGAAGTACTGTAGTTCATTCTGCGTCAAGAACCGTGGCATCAAAGTCGGTAAGACTCACCCCAAGGTCGGCAAGAATACTGTCTAGGTCTGGTTGATTTTCAACATCGAAAGTGATGTCGAAAAGGTCTAACACGTCGAATATCGATTCTTCGTTCAAGGACACAGAGTTCGAAGCTGCTGTGTAATTGTTTTGAATCGTGACGACAATCTTAAATTGGGAAGTATCGAAAACTTTCCTACACGTGGGGCATGTATTCTTACCTTGTTCCTTCCATCTCTGTAGACAGTGGGAATGAAACATATGTCCACATCGAATCGGAGGATTTGTCCTCGTCGATTTGACTTCATTGAGACATATGGCACATGTCGACATTCTATAGGATGGTTTTAAAGTTTTTTCCGTGATTTCGCTCACCTAGTAGATATCAGGAACCTTGATGAGGGGCTTGTCACAAGTCTTGCAGTTCTCCTTACCCTGTTCCTCCTGCACCTTGGAGAGGAGGGTGGGACCCTGCTTCTGGAGAAGCTGCCTGTACGAGTAGTTATCCTCGAACGTGATGCCGTTCTGTTTCATCACGTAGTTGTTGAAAAGTTGGGCTGAAGAATTGATGGTGAAACACCGACCGTCGGCCATACCAAGTCGCTGCGACATTTTGTTAATATTACATCAGAAATTAATTTGTCTATTGTGGATGGTTCGCATCCAGGATTCGAATCCCTTCTCTCTGAGCTTTTCGATGAACGGTTCACATTTGTATCCCAAGAAAATGTCAAACACGTCCGTATCCTCCGTTCTAGACACCCGAATGTCAGGTCGCTCGTTGATGTGCTGGTTGATGATGTTGTAGGCGAAAGCAATCTCCTTGAGGGTCTCGGCACCTGTGATGATGATCTTACCCGTACTGAAGATGCTACAGGTAATCTCTTTCATATCCTCTGCGGGTTTGAACTTAATCTTGACGGCTGAGTATCTATCAGGTTCAAAGGAGACTTTGAAGATGTCTTGGTACTCCTCGAACCAGTCCGCCACCTTCATAAGGTTGATGTTGTAGTTGAGGCTGAAGTTTGAGTTAATCATGACGACACGGAAAGCATCCGAGGAGACCTTGATGTCGAGTCCCAAAAACATCTTGAAGATGTACATGAGTTGGGTGATGATACGCTTACAATCAAAGAGGTCACAGCACCCAGCAACCTGAATCGAACCGTTGGGAAACACCTTGACAGACTTGGTGCTGTAAGTGTCATGGTACGTCAGAGTCACCTGATTGTAGAATGTCGTGGGCTTCAACTTCCATTCAAACCCCTCCGTCGAAGAACCCTCCCTCTTCAAACGATACGACCCAATGCGCTCGAACGTCTCACGAAGCTTTTTAATATCAATCTGCTGGATAAAGCTCGAAACCATGGTGATTGTCGTAATTTTGACCCATGAGGGTCTAGTCTCATCTGGAAGACCTTTTCGTATCTCATCGAGGGTCAGGAGATACGAAAAGCTGTTATTGGCGATAGATGAGTACATCTTTGAACATGATTTTCATGTTTGTCGAGGTTCACTTAGGTGTTTAAAGAAGATAGTCGTCTCCTGATTATATGACCTCTTTCATTAAATCCGCTAAGCACGTTCACGATGTTGAGGTAGACCTCTCCTACATCGAAATTGTGTACGAGCGGTACGTACCAGGTAAAGGGTACGACACATACACCGATTACATCAACGGTGAACCCCTTGGAGACTGGTTTGTCATCAACTCCGAAAGGCAGTCTATTCCCTATGAAAAGTTCCTAGATGCCATGGTCACCAAGACCCTTGAGGTGCGTCAACGTATGGCTGAACTCGTCCTCGAGAACGTTCTCACCTATGACCAACCCCTTAGGGTCTATGTACGCCTTGCACATGCGATGAAAATCCTTGATCCCACGTTTCAACCACCCCGCATAAATATGGAGAGTGCTTGGCAAGTGGAGTGCATAAAAAACATGTGTACACCCGAAGCTATTTCTGAGTGTACCAAGAAGTCTCGTCTCGAATACTTCTTCAACGTCGTGCGTACAATAGAGCTAGAACAATGACCAGTACGGCAATAAGAACCCAACCCCATGGGATGCTTCGGTTAGAGACACCAACCTTCACCATCTCCTTCTTTTCACCACAAGTGAAACCCACGTCAATGTTCCGTTGGGGGTGGACACCCCTCCCGAGACGATGGGGTTCCTCCTCCTTCGCACAGAGACCAGTTTCACAAAAGACACTTTTTCCCGCAGCGGGAATACCCGTACTTGACGTAACTTCCTGAAAATCATCAAAACCTCCCGTCTGTCGCATACCCCCTGGAAGGGAAAAGTCGTGTGTGATAAATGGGTTTACATCATTGATGGCATCTTCGTCGTTGAGCATGTGTACACTCATCGTTGTTACTACTACTTCAGATTATATTTTTTGTCATGCATCTTGTATCGATGTTCCTCCCACATCTTATCTAGGTCTACATTCAACATGTGCGCAAGTTGGAAGAGGTAGCTGAAGACATCCCCCATTTCCATCATGACGTCTGTGCCACGCTCTTTCTTGAGGTTTGTTTTTTTGAAAGTTCTTTTGTACTGACGAATAGCAGATGCCAACTCCCCAAACTCCTCCGTCAGGAGAAGCCATACAGTGTCTACGGCAGCCCTGTCCCAACCCTTGGATTTACATACTTTCTCAGTTTCGTGCTTGTAATAGTTCAAGCTCATTACTTATATCATCTTAGATTCCAATCTTTAATTGAATCCGATTTTATCATTGAAATCCATCTTTTTACCAACAGTACTGGTGTTGGCGGGGCGATCGAGAAGTGTACGGGTAGTGTCGATGTCCTCAGCGTAAGCGATGTACTGAGAGACACCAGTCTGAATTTGGGAGAGTGCCGTCTCGATGACACGACCGTTCATCATCTGAACCTGTTCCTTAACCTGTGTGTGGTGGTCACCGGCGTTGTTGATGAAGATCATACGCATGATACCATAGAGGTCGTCGGGGTTTTGGTAGTCGATGGCGATACCAGTCTTGTTCTTGAAAGCCTGGCGGATGCCACGCTGGAGAAGATTTTTGTTAAAATCCGAAAAAAAGAGAGTGTTCAGGGGAGTTTCACACTGCTGGACAGAATCAAGGTGGAGATTGTCACACATTTAATATAGCTTCCGAAAAAAATTATATGTCTATAGTAAATGCTTAACTTTGCTGACTTTGACGAAGTCTATGCCAACAAGCCTATCAACGCTGAGGAGATTCCCTGCAAACCTCCAGTCTGCTTCGTCGGTTCTTACGCCCCTGTCGCTAAGCCTGGTGAGGAGGGTCCCTTCTACACAAACACGTACCTTCTCCAACCAAACCGTAAATTTGAGGTTTTCGGAACCGTTCCCGTGAGGAGCAAGGATCTGGAGTGCAAGAAATAAGTTAAAAATAAAAGTGGAACTTTAGATATATGAGGGTCATTAAACGCTCAGGTCGTATTGAGGATATGAAGTTTGACAATGTCACCAATAGGATCAAGAATTTAACGTATGGACTCTCTGAGAAATGTGATTCCACCAAGGTTGCGCAACAGGTTTTTTCATCTCTGTACGACAACATCACAACCCAAGAAATTGATACCCTCTCCGCTGAGATTTGTGTGGGGATGATTACGTCCGACCCCGATTATGAGACATTGGCGACACGTATCGTCGCGAGTAACATCCAGAAGGTGTGTCCCAACAACTTCCACCTCGCGATGCGTAAGCTTCACAAGGCTGGTATCATCACCGATGAAGTTGTCGAGGTTGCCCAAAAGGTCAAGGGTAACATTGACCCCGACCGCGACTTTGATTTTGGCTACTTTGGTCTAAAGACTATGGAGAAGAGTTACCTTCAACGCCTGGATGGAAAGTTGGTGGAGACTCCCCAATACATGTTCATGCGTGTCTCCATCGGTATCCACGGAACTGATATCCCTTCGGTTCTCGAGACGTACGACAAAATGTCCCAAGGATACTTCATCCACGCCACACCAACCCTCTTCAATGCTGGAACACCCCGACCCCAGATGTCCTCGTGTTTCCTCATCGCTGGTAAGGAGGATTCCATTGATGGAATCTATGGAACTCTCACAGAGTGTGCACAAATCAGCAAATGGGCGGGTGGTATCGGGATGCACATCCACAATATCCGAGCCAATAAGTCCCGTATCCGAGGAACGAATGGTCAATCCGACGGTATCATCCCAATGCTCAGGGTTTTCAATGCTACTGCGCGCTACGTGAACCAAGCGGGTCGTCGTAAGGGTTCCATCGCTGTGTACCTGGAGCCATGGCACGCGGATATCATGGACTTCCTTGAACTGCGCCTCAACCAGGGTGATGAGGAGGCTCGTTGTAGAGACCTCTTCTCTGCCCTGTGGATTCCTGACCTTTTCATGAAGAGGGTCGAGTCTGGTGGCAATTGGTCTCTCTTCTGCCCCGACAAGGCTCCAGGTCTCTCCGATTGCTATGGTGAGGAGTTTGAGGCTCTCTACACCAAGTACGAAGAGGAGGGTCGTGCCAACTCCACCGTCCCCGCTGCCGATGTGTGGAAGGCGATTCTCAAGTCTCAAACGGAGACTGGTACACCATACATGCTCTACAAAGATGCGTGCAACTCCAAGTCGAACCAAAAGAATTTGGGTGTCATCAAGAGTTCCAACTTATGTACCGAAATTTTGGAGTACACCGACAAGGATGAGACATCCGTGTGCAACCTTGCGTCCATCGCCCTCCCCAAGTATGTGAACAAGGAGACAAAGACGTTCGACTATGAGAAGCTCCACGAAGCCACGAAGATTGTCACGAAGAACTTGAACCGTGTCATCGACCGCAACTTCTACCCTGTGGAGACTGCGCGTCGCTCGAACATGAAGCATCGCCCCATTGGTCTCGGTGTTCAGGGTCTTGCTGATGTATTCATCCTATGTGGACTCCCCTTCGATTGTGAAGAGTCTCGTCTCATGAACGCGCACATCTTTGAGACTATGTACCACGCCGCCCTCGAGGCTTCCTCTGAACTGGCTGAGGTTGAGGGTTCCTATGAGAGTTTTGAGGGGTCTCCCGCCTCCCAAGGTATCCTCCAACCTGATATGTGGGAGGGTGACACAAAGTTTAGTGACCGTTACGACTGGGATGGGATGCGTGAGCGTGTCAAGACAAAGGGTCTCCGAAACAGTCTCCTGATGGCACCCATGCCCACCGCCTCCACTGCCCAAATTCTGGGTAACAATGAGTGCTTTGAACCATACACCACGAACATCTATCTCCGACGTACCCTCGCTGGTGAGTTTGTCGTGGTCAACAAGCACCTCGTAGATGACCTCAAGAAGGTGGGTCTCTGGTCGAAGGAGATGAAGGACTTGATGGTCAAGGCTGGTGGTTCTATACAAAACATTGTGGACATTCCCGATGACATCAAGAATTTGTACAAGACTGTGTGGGAAATCAGTCAGAAGTGCATCATCGACATGGCTGCAGACCGTGGACGTTTCATTGACCAGTCTCAATCTATGAATCTCTTCATGGAGAGTCCCACAATGTCCAAGCTCTCCTCGATGCACATGTACGCATGGAAGTCAGGTCTCAAGACTGGCATGTACTACCTACGCTCCAAGGCGAAGGCTCGACCAATCCAGTTTAGTCTTGAACCAGATTGTGTGGCGTGTTCAGCTTAAAGTTTTAATGGGTTATGTACTCAGAAAACATGGACAAAGCTCTCGAAACCCTTCAAATCAATGAGTACAATAACAGAAAAATTGTCCTCTCTACCAAGCAGGGTACGCCTATGCGTATCCAATTCCCCCGTATGTACATGCCTTTCGGTGTGTCGGGTTTTACACCCGAGGTGGGTCCAACAAAGTACAACATCGACTTTGCCATCAAGGGGTATGATGAGGAAGGAAGCTACATGAAGAAATTCTACGAGTCTGTGAAGAAACTTGAGGACAAAATCATTGATGCTGTCGTCGAGCAGAGTGAAGTCATCTTCGGAAGTCAGATGTCAAAGGAGGAGCTTGTCCCTATGTTCAACTCAAACGTTAAGGAATCCCCCGACCGTGAGCCAAAGTTTCGGGTAAAGGTTGATACGGACTTGGATGACCTCCTGAAGGCATCCGTCTATGACGCGGATAAGAGTCCTATCCGTGACCAAGTTTCAAATGGTCTCTATGCAAGAAATTCGGGACATGCCATCGTTGAACTTGGCAGTGTGTACTTCTTGAACAGAAAGTTCGGGTGTACGTGGAAATTGCATCAGCTCGTCGTCTATGAGCCTCAGAATCTCAAGGGATTTCAATTTAAGATTTAGTCGTATTCAAAAGTAAAATGCTATAAATAGCCTGAGCTTCCTTCAGAAGTTTACCTTCCACCCTGGTAAACTTCTTAGGGTTCATACCGAGTTTGATTTTAGCCATCTTCACAGAATCTTCCCACTTGGAGAGAGACATGCTTACTTATTATCCTTGATTATTTTTTTGTAGGTCTTCGTATCCTTGGAGGGTACGAGACAGAACGCACCCTTCTTAGCAGACTTCTCCTTCGCCAGGTCAATGAACGCCTTGAACGTGGGGTTCTTCTTCAGGGACTTCTTCGCCGCCTTGCTCGCCGCCTTGGAGACGATGCGACCATCCTTCATCATCAAATCCTTCTTCTCGAGACCACCCGAGGTCTTGTCAGCAGTGCCGTGGAAAACTTCAGCGCGGGAACCAATCATCTTTTACATTACGCTTTGAAAATTTTCTTGATGTCCAAGATTGAAATCTTATCACTCGTCCTGTTGACTGGGATTTGGTTTTCGATTCGCTCATCATTGAGTACCTTCGAACACACGATGGACTTATGACCTTGGAGAGCCATCATCTCCTCTTCAACACTCACGAAACGCGCACATTCCTTGTACACCAACTTTTTTACGTAGACAGGTTTGGTCTGACCTGTTCGATGCGCCCTACCGATGGCTTGGAGTTCTGTCGCAGGATTCCACGAGGGTCCAGTGATGTAGACTCGAGTCGCTTCCTGGAGATTGAGACCCTGACCACCACACTTTATTTGAATGATGAACACCGCTCCTGGAGCAGCCTTTTTGAAACCCTCAATCTGTCTGACACGCTCCTCCTTGGGTACAGAACCGTCGATTCGGTAGACAGGTCTCGTGACATTCTTCTGAATATGATTCATCTCACCTCTAAACTGACAGAAGATGAGGGTCTTTTCATCTGGGTGCTCATCAATCATACGGAAGAGGGTCTCCATCTTGTTGGAGCGACCCACCCATTTCTCCGATTGTGTCTCGTTCTGCTTTGCGACACCATCGAGGTACATCTGAGGCCAAATCATCACTTGACGCGCACGAAGGAGGCATTCCAAGATGACCATATTTTTTGCATTGAGGCTTTGAGCATATCTGAACGCTTCACGAATCGTGTCCTGTGCCTCAAGGAACACAATCTCGTAGAGCTGCTTCTCATCTGGAAACATTTCCAACTCAACATTCTCAAAGTGGCATGGAGGAAGGCGAAGACGCTCGTTGATTTTGGCCAGGTCTTCCTTGGTGCGTCGAAGGATATAGATGTCCTTGATTTTGCTTGTCATACCTTGGACAACCACCTTGGATAGACCCAAGAAGGTACAGAGGGACACAAAGTCCTCCATCGAATTGAACACTGGGGTGCCAGTCACAATCCACTTGATTTGAGTCTGGAGGCGACACACACTCTTGAACAGTTTGGACTTTTTGTTACGAATCTCGTGGGCTTCATCCAAGACGACGCGGTCCCATTGCACCATGTGAAGGGGAGACTTCTCATGAGTAGAAAGGAGGGAATAAGGTGCGAGAGTGATGTCTGCGTCCTCAATCTTCCTCTTGGGTCCATCAAAGACGCTGATTGTCAGGTGTGGGGCGAAGCGGGTCACCTCTTCAACCCACTGTGTGATAATAGATTTGGGTACGACGATGAGTGTGCGTCCTTTAGGATTCCCAAGCATAGTGGAAACAATTTGCACAGTCTTACCCAGACCCATTTCGTCACAAAGGAACCCACCTTTGGGTCCCGAGGTTTGGCTCTCCATAGTGAGCATCCAAAGTACACCCTCTCGTTGATAGGGTGCGAAAAGGCGTCCACGAAGAGTATCTTTCGCCAACGTATACTGGTCTTCAATCTTCATAGTAAGGGTCTTCTTCGGGGAGTGTATCAATCTCACAGGGAGGTGGTGGTTTAGGTTCCTTTTTCTTACGAGGCTTCTTCAACTTAGGTTTTGGAAGTTCGTCTAGGTGTTCTCGGAAGTACAAAACCTTGTCCCAAAATTCCTTCATCACAGGGAGATAAGTCTTCCACCATTCACGGTCACGCTTGACGTTTACCACCACAAACTCTTCTGGGTTAGGCCAGTTGAAGTCTGCTGGTTTGTACTGGATGAAGTCAGCCTCTTCTAAATCCAAAATTTCCATACACAATTGAAGCTGGGGCATGTAGTGTTCGGGAACACACGGTTCAATCTTCCTCATCATCGGACATTTAATCTCGACGAGCTTACCAGACTCAGAAACACCGTCAGGACTTCCACCCAACCAACTGTGTTCTGGGTGTGGACAGAGACCAATTTCATGTACAACCTCGCCATGTCTCTCCTCATAGAGAATGCGTGCTTCATCCTCATACTTCTCGCCATGTCTAGTGGCTTCATTACCAGTAAACTTTTCTCCGAGACCACATTTCTTAAGAAGGAGTCCCTCTGGTGTTTCGTACTTGTTCTTTCCGATAGCTGTAGCGGCATCCGAAGCCGTCAACATGTTGCCACGAAGTGCGAGCCACTCCTCCGACTTTTGTGCTGCATATTCCCTTTCAATCAGGGCTTTGACATTCGGGTGCATCCTAAACTAGTTGAGGTTGTACGTTTTAAGTTCCTCTAACACCTGAAAGTACATCTGGGCAGCGTTCTGCTCCGCCTGCTTCTTACTCTTGGCGACACCTCTCGAACAGAAGGTGTTGTTGATGTAGATGTCGATATAGAAGAGACCCTCGTGGTGTCCCGCAACCCTGTAATCTGGGAGTTCCCAGTTATTGACCTGACAGTGGCGCATGAGATGATCCTTAAAGTTATCATCAACCATGATGGAGTTCATATTAATCATATCTGGGTCTTGGTAGATGCGAAGGATAAACTCTTTCGCATGGATGAGACCAATATCCATATAGATGGCACCTATGAGTGCCTCAAAAACATCCTCCAAAATCTTGGGATTGTTGTTCCAACCGTTACGCATCCCCTTCTCATCCATGATGACGAGTTGTTCGAGACCCAACTTCAACGCAATCTTAGCTAATGTTTCACCACGAACGAGCTTTGTACGAGCTTTCGTGAGGAAACCTTCTTGCTTACTTTCATGTCTATCGAACAGGAACTTAGTGATGACAAACCCGAGGACGGAGTCACCAATAAATTCGAGGGTCTCAAAGGATTCTGTAAATTGTTCATACTCCTTGAGAGCGGATTTATGTGTAAAAGCTTTTTGGTACAAATCAAGATTTTTGACTTTTGTACCAACAAGTTGTTCAGCCTTCTCCTTGGTGAGGAAAGTGACCATCGTTGTTATGTTATGTATGTGTTATTTTTTTAAGCCTTCTCCTCCTCCTTCTTGACGTAGTGGGGGCTCAGGTACTTCTGGAGGTTAAGGTAAGTCACCTGGACGTCCGCGGGAGGCGCAAGGAGGTCGCGAAGCTTGTCGTCGAGGATAATCTGACGACCGTTGTCGGGGTGCTTGAGACCCTTCTCGGTGATGTACTTGTTGACAATCTTGGTCACCTCGGAACGGGAGACGAGCTCACCAGCGGGAAGTCCGAGAAACTCGCGCAACTTAGGCGTCACATCCTGTTTGCGGTTGAAGCCGTTGTTGGCGGCGCGAGCCTTAGCCTTCTCACCATCTGGGTCTTCCTGGGTGTTCTTCACCTTGCGGATGAGCTTGGTGAGGTTCTTGATGTCGTTGCGGAGAGCGGCGATTTCGGTTTGAATGGTTTCGAGAGACATTATATCTTTCTTACTCGCGTAACCTTTAAGTCTATGTAGAGTAGAAAGAATAGTACCGTGATTGCTGTTAGGATTAGAGCATTCACTTGAAGTGGGGTGAACTGGAATGCCTTGTTGGGGCGGTCTATGATTCTGAACGGTTGCCTGGAACGGTCATCAGGACACCCCCCGAAGCAGCAGTCTTCGGGGCATGGGATAACTTCGGGACCACGACGAACCCCACAGAACTGGTCAGAACGCCCTTTGTATGCGTAACATCTACACTCGTCTATCACGTTACAGACCATTTATTATATCACGATATAATAATGGATGAGTACATATATTCGAAGTCGACCATCGATAAATTTTTGAATGAGAATCTCCTGTTCAAGGATGCTAAACTGAAGAAGTACTACGACCGCGATGAACAGAGAGACCTTGGAAAGTTCAGGTCTCGTGTCGCGACTGCACACGGTTCCAAAAACTTCGAAAAGGTTGTCTATGCCCTGGTAACAGACTGTACACGTGATATCTTACTTGAAACACTCGGAGAAATCACCAACTTTATGAAGGACATGGGTGACATCATCGTCAGTGGTGGAGAGGCGTTCAACCTGTACACTGACTACGAGCAACACGTGGTCACGAGTGACATCGACGCCAAGTTTGTCCCGCGAATGGCGGTAAATCCAAAATTCTTTGGAAAACTTCAGGCGACCAAACTCATTCTCTGGAACAAGATGGGTGAGATTGCGAAAAGTTTGAATACACGAATCAAGACCCGAATCCTTGCGATGAAAAAGAAGTACCCCAAGATTTTCAAATACCTCGGTATCAGTTTCAAGCAGAAGGGTCCCTACGTCACTCGGAGGTACACTCTCATCAAGAAGAAGAAGACTCGAAACAATGCCCAGCCAGGGAAGGGTGATGTGTTCATTGATGTGGAACTCTTCGCCCTCGACCTCAATATTCGTTTCTTCTCCCCAGAGACGGGTAAAATTGAGGATGTGACTCTAGGTGGTCTGTTGGACATTCCCTTCATGCGTCCCAAGGAGTTTGGATACGAGGTTGTCCTTTCTCGTAAGAGGGGTGTCACCTACAGGAACCCGATGAACGGTAAGAAGGTCACGAACAACAAACTGTATATCGCCAGTAAGGAGTTTCTCATCGAGGACATCTACCTCATGCAAAAACTCAAATTACGTCCCGAGAAAATTGAGAAAGACCGCCAGCGCCTGGTTCGCCTCGGACAGTCTTTCAGTAAGAGTGTCAAGGCGTCTGACACTATCGAAGAGGTGTTCAAGAAGGTGCGTACGAAAATCACTAAAAAGCGTACACCAGCTACCAAGAAAAATGCACAGGTATCCGTCAGTAAGGCGATGCGTATAGACCCTTACAAGTACAAAAACTTTACGACGAAACCCTCTGACGAACGTCTCTCCAGGCAGTTTGTCCACGGTCTCAAACCTGTCGTGAAAAACACCAATGTCCAGGGATATGAGAAAACATCGGGGAACAAGCGTTTCAATCTCAAAAATTTGAAGTGGAAGAATGTCAAAAACAATTCGTACGTCAAGAATGAATATTCACTGAGACCTGAGAAAGCTCAAGCACTCCCCAAAAATATGAATCTTCGTAACACTCTCTATGGGTACAAACCCAGGAGAAATGATTGGGTTCCAGAACAATTACTCAATAAGGTATCCGCCATCCCGTTTGTTGGGTTAAAGAAATGAGACGTATATCAACCATAAAATGATCTACAACGCCCCCACCAAAGGTGAAGATGGTCTCTACTTTGTGAAGGCTCTCAATGATGACAAGCGTAAGTCCTTCGTCCAGCTCAATGGTGTCAAGGTCTCTGACGTCACCGAGGAGATTGTCCTTGACCTCATCTCGGAGATGAACACCCAGAAGATTGCTGATATCGATGAGAAGAACCTTGTCGCTGCCCACGAGAACTGTGAGGCGTGGTTCGGTAAGAAGTTGTCCGAGAATGTTGTGAAGGGTGCCTACACCCCCAGTGTGAAGGATGGTCAGGTGACTGCCGACCGTATCGAGGTGACCAAGGTGTTCAACGCGCAGCAGGAGAAGGTTGACTTTGAGATGGTTCAGCCAGGGAAGGTGTGTGATGTCATCCTCGAGTTCGCTGGTCTCTGGTTCGCCAAGAAGGCTTACGGCTCCACTTGGAATATTGTCCAGGTCAGGGTTCACGATGACCCCATCATCGACACATACCCAGAAGAATATGCCTTTGTCGACGAGACTCAGGAATAAAAAAATTGTTACATATAAATATAACACGATGATTAAGGGTCGCAATCAGAACATCCTCATGTTGGTGGCTGTCGCCGTCCTCATTTTTCTCCTCTTCAACATGAACAACAAGTCTGGCTACGCTATCGTCGAGCGTGAGTACTCCGCTTTCGGTAATGGTCCCGCCGCCGCTGGCCCGGCCGCCGGTCCCTCCGCTGGAACCTCTTGTGGTATGGAAAAGGGTACTGGTCTCGCCTCGTCGCTCCTCCCCCGTGAGGTTGCGTCCGCCGAAGACTTTGGTCAGTTTGCCCCAGAGGACATCCTCAAGGGTCAGAACTTCCTCGAGCCCCGTAAGCAGATTGGCTTCCCTGAGACTGTCGGTGGTGCGCTCCGCAACGCGAACCAGCAGATTCGCAAGGATCCCCCCAACCCCAAGGAGCCTTTCGTGTGGAACAACTCCACCATTGTCCCCGACCTCATGCAGCGTGGTCTTTGCGCTTAAAGATTAGGCACGAATTCTAACAAAAAATGACGTCTGTATCCAATGAACTTTCCGAGAGCGTTTCCAAGCTCGTGGAACTCACCAAGCAACTTTCTGAAGCGAAAGCTGATATCAAAGTCCTAAACCAGGAGGAGAAGCGTCTAAAGGAGAATGTGAAGAAGCATATGGTAGACCAGGGCATTGATACCATTAACCTCAGGAAGGGTAAAATAAGTATTCGCAAGACTGTCAGGAAGGGGGGTATGACTAAGGATGCCATCCACGATGGACTTCTCAAATTTTTTGGTGGAGATGAGGCGAAGGTCGAAGGCGCCCTAAATGCGATTAAGGATGGACTTAAAGTGAAGGAATCCACCTCCCTCTCGTTAACTGGTATAAAAGAAAAGCCCGAACAAGAAGATAAGTAACTAACAATGGTTTGGAGCCAATACGTGTACGAAGCGACCACTGGTTTTGATGCCGATGCCAGTGATGACGATGAACTTAATGATAACACTCCTCTGAATATCGAAGACTGGGAAGTCGAATACTCAGATGAACTCAAGATGATGTGGAACACCATCAGGACACTCCTGTATGATGCAGGATTGGAACACTCAGGACAGTTTGTGGATTTTGTCGAATTTTGTTACGACGAACATAATCCCTATCATGAGTATGTTGGTACGTCGCATGACCAGGTACTCCACGATATTTGGAGACATATCAGACGTGTCGTGAATGATAACGGCCTCCACGAGGAGATGATGCGAGGTGCTACGTACTACCATTTCGTCGACTATGCAGAAAAATATCTGAGTGTATATTAAATGCTCCCCCCTAACCTTACTTCTCAGAAGGTTGCCATTCCCGCTGCCCTTTTTTTGTCGCTCAGCCCCGGTGTGCTTCTCACCACCGCGGGCAAGAACGTCAAGTTCGCCAACCGCAAGACCAGCCAGTCCGCCGTGTTCTTCCACGCGCTCGTGTTCTTCTTGGTGTACAGCCTCATTGCCAAGGCGATGGGTCTCGTCCTCACCAAGACCGACCTGCTCGTGACGACCGCGCTCTTCATCGCGCTCAGCCCTGGTCTCCTGTTGACCCTCCCCCCAGGCTCGGGTGGTGTCCTCCGGTCGGGTCAGACCAGCATCTCCGCGGCGCTGACCCACACGATTGTGTTTGCGGTGGTGTTTGCGCTTTTGCGTCGCCAATTTCCTCAGTTCTACTAAGTAAGAGGATGAAGTATCTCGTACTCGGTCCAGCATCCATGGGTATTTTTACCCTAATTGGAGCCTTGAAAGCACGTGAGACGGCGCTCGCAGGTGTTCAGGAAATTTCTGGGGCGTCTGCGGGTGCAATCTTAGCTTTATTCTTGGCAATGGGGATGTCGGTCGATGAAATACTTGAAAAATCAATTTCTCTAAATATCCCCAACTTTGTTAAAATACGCATCGGCTCATTTTTTAACAAATTTGGATTTGTTGATATGGGTCCCATTCGTAAAAAGTTGGTGGACATCTGTGGTTCCGATCCAACGTTTGAGGAGTTGGATATGAAAATTTACGTGTCTGCGTACTGCCTGAACACCTCTGAGACGGTCTACTTCTCTAGGGATACCCATCCCCATATGAAGGTTATTGATGCTGTGTGTATGAGCATGGCAGTCCCCTTTATATTCGCATGTGGAAACTATGATGGTCGTACATATGTTGATGGTGGAACTAAGGAGGACTACCCACTGACACCTTTCATGGATAAGAAACCCCACGAAATTACATGTATCCGAATCAAGATGGATACGATTTATAAGGAAACTATAGATACACCGAAACAATTTGTGGAGACACTCGTTCGTTCCGCACTGACAAATCGAACGACGTATAACACCCCCATACAGATGGTGGAAATAAATGTAAAAGACACGGATATTTTTGATTTCAATATGGATTATGAAGAAAAGGTGCGACTTTTCAATTTGGGATATACTTTTTTATCAGCCTAATATAAATGGATGTGGGTACATTCAAGGTGAGGTTAGCGGGACTCCCATTCCTTACTAAGAGTGATGTGTTGGCGTATCAGCAGATGGCGGCTCGTGGTGCAGACAAGAGTATACTTTTGCGTCGAGCATATAGGGACAATCAAATCAAACGGGGAATGGCAATTGCTAAGAAGCGTAAGGAGTTTGCATTGATTCTGGCTGACGTGAAACTTGGCAGGAGGAACAAGATGTCGCTTCTTCGTCTCGTCAATGATAAGACCGACTTAAAACGTCTGAAGTCACGCGCGAATAGACTTGTCGAGATACGCAAAAGGGAAGCCAAGGCAAGGCCACAACAAGCTCTTTCTCGATTTCTCACTGGACTCAAAATAAACCAGGCTGATAAAAATGCATTCATCAAACGTTTGGGTGAAGGTGAAAGTGTTGGTGTCATCAGAAAAGATGCACTCGCTCTACAACAACGCGTGGCGGCGAAGGGTGTCTCGAAAGAGCGTCAATTCTTGAAAGATGCACTCGTTCGTTTGGGACTGACCCAGGTTCAACAAGACCAGATTATGTCTAAGTTTAGACCTGGTAAGGCTGCGATTCGGGGTCTCATTCAAGAAGGGCGGAGACTGAAGCAGCTCGGCACCCAACAAAACATTGCGTCAAAACGAGCCAGTCTCACAAAGCTGTCGCAGTCCCTCAATGTTGGTAAGCAGTTTGAATCGCAGATTTCTGCTGCCCAGACGGATGAAGAGATTGAGGTTCTAAGAAAGTCCATCGAGAATGCTGGTGAAACCCGACGCACCACCACGGTCGCTGAACAGAAGGAGAGACTTGTATCGGTCGCTCGTGAGTTGGGTATTTACACCACATTCGCGGGTTCCATAGCGGGTGCGAAAACTAAGGAAGATGTCGATGTTGTTCGTGTCAACTTGGTTGAATCGGGTAAGAGGAAACTTTCGGAACTCGCAGCTGAAAAGAATGTCGAGACAAAGATTCCAACAGTTATCAGTCTCGATAGACTCGTGACGTTGAAGAAGAATATTGAGAGAACTGCATCCGAACAAGTGGCTGAGAAGAGACGAAAAAATACCGAAAAATTGACACAGGAAAAACAACGATTCGTGAATTTCGTACAAAAGTCGGAACTTCCCGAAAATAAGAAGCAGGTATTCATCAATCGCATGCGTTTGAACAAGGTTGACATCCCCAAGCTTCGGGAAAATGTCAAGACGACCGTGGAAAACACGAAGAAGACGTCTCGTCAGAAAGACCTGGACGAACTTCACGCTTATGTGAAGAATCTCAACGTTGATAAGAACAAGTTTATCAAAAATTTTGAGACGACCAACATCTCCTTGACGAACGCTAAGAACAAGGTCAACGAAGCTCTTCAAAAGAAAGCTCAAGTGCAGTCCGAGAAGGACAAGCTACTTGAACGTGCGAAGACAATTTCGTACAACCTCAACGTCTCGAACCTGAAGACGGCTAGGGAAAACCTCGAGAAAGCCTACCAGAAGAAGTTGGGTGAAGAAAAGAAGAAACTCTCCAATCTGGCACTCAGTGGTAATGTAGACCTTCTCGACGATATCGCAGCGATTGACACCATCGAGGCGATTGTTCCTATGCGGGAAGTGATTCAGTCTCAGATAGGTATCATGACTAACAATCCACAGAATGTTAAAAATATTCGACACGCTATGAAGAATGAAAATAAGAAACAAAATAATGTGGGCAAACTCATATTTCATCTGAATCGAATTGGTTTGACACCGGAGGAACAACAACCTTTCATTCAACGCCTAGTCATGAATAATCGGTCGATAAATAATGTCAAGAAAGACGCAGACAGTTTTTTCATAGAAAAGTTCACCGCTTTACGTGAATCAAATCGTGAAAAATTAATCAATAGCCTTAAAAAATATAACATAGACCGAACGAACTTCAATTACATCATGAACAAATTTAATAAAACATACATCCCTCCCCAAAAGTTACTCAACGAAGCAAAGACTATCGAGGGTTTTCGTAAACGTGAGAGACGAGTAGAAAATAATATAGATTTCATTAATTACATGGATACACTGACAGGACTTACACACGAAGACCGCCAAAGAATTAAAATGGCCCTGAACGGTTATTACATAGATTTTGTACCTCTTAAAAAATCAGCCACTAACGCAGCCATCAAATCTGTGAATGCTCCCCGCGCTAAAAACAGGAAAGAACTTGTCGATTACATGAACAAGATGGGTCTCAAAAATAGAGTTAAAGTATTTTTTCTTCAAGACTTTGACACCAATGTAGCGAATTTGGCCACACTAAAGAGACAAATCACCGACCGAGTTATGAATAAAGCGGGGCAAAATAGTGTACTTTCTGGTGAGAGAATACGCCTTACCAAACGCATTAAAAGTCTTCCAAACTCGAAGAGATTTGAAAATAAGATTAAGAACATCAGAGACCTCGATGATGTTGCACGACTCGACCAGAATATCACGAACGCCTATACAGCTGTCCTACGAAAAGATATCTCAAATATGGCATTACAGTCTGGAATTAAATTTGAAATGGACTTGAGTAAGATTGTTACCACCCAGGATGCCAACCAGGCTCGGATGCGTCTTCTCGGGGCATTGGAAAATAAGAAGGGTGTGGAATACACCAAACTCCGGGAGACTATTAAAAATATGTTCCCTCAAAATCAAAACAGTCTCTTACAAAAATTTGCATCCCAAAATGTGTCACTCAAGAATGTTCTCAAGAATGCGTCTGAACTTCGAAAGAAGAGAACCGAGGAGAAACAGGCTGATGAGCGGAGGATGCTTTACGAATTCATAAACACTGAACTCAATCTTAACGTCAATGATAGGAAGAGTATACTCAAAAACTTTGATAATACGAAAAACCTCTCTACTGTACAGGTCAAAGCAACAAATCTCAAGAAGAAACGCATCGCTGAGAAAATTGCGGAGAATCGTCTCAAAGTTGAAAAGCTCATTGACCCCCTAAACCTCAGTAACGCTGACAAGAAAACTATCCTCAATAGCTTCAACACAAACCCTGGTAACGTTCTCGTATTCGAGACACAAGCCAAGGCACTCAAGAAAATGCGCGTGGGTGAGAAACGCTCGAATGAGCGTCAGCAGCTCTTGGGGCACCTGAAGAATTTGAAACTCTCTGAAACGAACACGAAAAAGATTATGAACGTCTTTGACAAGAATCCCGAACAGAAATTGAATGCGTCCAAGTTGAACGCCTCTAACCTACGTGTCCAGAGAAACAGGGAGAAGTTGGTGGGTGTCATGAAAGACTTGGTTCTCTCAAATGAAAACAAAAAAACCATTCTCAAAAATTTTAGAGCTAAACCTGCCAGTCTCAATGCACTTATATCGAGAGCGAGACAAATAAACACAAAAGCTCGTGGGCAGCTTAATCTTCAGAAGCGTCTCAGAAACTATGTGGTTTCTCTCCGATTGGGTGAGAATGGAACCAAGATACTAAAGAAAATTGACAAAACACTCACACCTGTCAGTGCTAAAACCATCAAGGCTGAAGCCGACCGTGCGAAAGCTGAATCCAATGCGATACTCATACGAAAAAAGAAGGACGAAATCAAACAGTACATGAACACGTCAAACTTGAGTGAAAATGTAAAGTCTTCATTCTTGAAAGGTGTGAAGCTTAACACAAATGTTAACGTACTCAAAAGAAAAATTCAGACTACAATTCAAAATCTTAAGAAACAGACATCCAGGCGTGGAAAATTGAGAACAGAACTCAAGGTATACCTGAACACACTCGACCTCACCAATGATGTCAAACAGCGTCTTATCGGTAGTGTTGGTGATGCTACGAGGAGTATAAATCCCCTTAAGAGACGTGCATCCCAAATGGTCAAAGAAGCACAGAAGATGCGAATTAGAACGAGTATGAGACAACAACGAGCGAGGAGAATCACTGCACGCGCAGAGGCGGAAAATGTACGTCGGAAGAGTAGAATGGTACAGATTGGGGCTACTCGTAAACGGAAAGTTGAGGAGAAACCCGTCCTTGAAAAGCACCTCTTTGGACTCACTCACTTATCTAAGCGAGAAATAAATGTATACATGAAGAGCTTCATGAATGGTAAAACAGATTTAACAAAGACGATTACTCTATCTTCAGCTAAAGATAAACAGAATGAGAAGAGTAGGAACTTCCTTCTCAATTTCGTTTCAAAACTCCCAATTAAGTCAGTAAATAAGCAGACGTATCTTACAAGTCTCAAAGTTCCAAGAACGGATATAGCTGTGATAAGAACCAAATTGAGGAACTACGTAATCAAGCAGCCCATGCCTACAAAGGAAAAGAAACGTCTTGTTGACCAACTTCTCGGTCTCAAATAATCATACACCTTTTCAACATTAAAACTTTTTTGTCAGTTTAAGATATATGATAGACGCGTGCGATCCAGACGCGGATATGAAAACCCTCAGAAAACTCATAAGGATGAATACTGGGGAGAACCTTAAACTGACAAGAGATGAAATCTGTCAGGTATACGACGATATTCAGGGTGGTAAGTTGCCTTTACCACCCCTCGTCATGAATTCAACGCGAACGTATCTCGTAGATAAGAAGTCACCCCTAACAGTCAAGGACTATGAACAATATTTCAACTCCTCGACTAAAAAGAGTGTCTTGAAACGTTTCGCGAAAAAGGTTGGTCTTAAGAACATCGATGCTCTAACTAAACAAGACCTAACCGATGCCATAGGTACACGCCTCATGTACATGAAAGTCCGTGAACCTGTGAAGATTGCGAGGAGACGCATTGGTGTCAAGAAAGAGACACTAGCTCTTCCCATGAACAATCTGGGCGCTGTCAACAACTTGGGCAACACTGATGCTGTCAACAACTTGGGTCTCCCCGTGAACAACACTGGTGCTGTCAACAACCTGGGTAACACTGGTACTGTCAACAACTTGGGTCTCCCCGTGAACAACACTGGTGCTGTCAACAACCCGGGTAACACTGGTCTCCCCACTAACAACTTGGGTAACACTGGTCTCCCCACTGACAACCTGGGTAACACAGGTCTCCCTAAGAACCAACCAAACTCTAAAATTTCTATTCCTAAAAATGGTTTGTTTAAAAAAGAACAGCCACCTGCGTTTATAAGAAATTACAAACCTAAAAATCGTAACCAAAAAAGTCAGATTAAGTTTAACAATGTTTTTGAAAACAAAAAACCGTTTCGTAATACATCGGAAAAAAAGAACAAACCTAGATTTTTTGCTGGTATTTTCGGGAAGAAGAAGCCCGTTCCCAACCGTCGTAACAATGTGAGTCCCGTGGTTCCCAACCGTCGTAACAATGTGGGTCCCGTGGTTCCCAACCGTCGTAACAATGTGGGTCCCGTGGTTCCCAACCGTCGTAACAATGTGGGTCCCGTGGTTCCCAACCGCCGC
>Ga0209137_1000228_pt1 | contig 61810 bp, 48 predicted proteins | sample SaaInl5LU_22_DNA_FD_184642 | JGI IMG/M metagenome (GOLD analysis project Ga0209137, IMG submission 184642) | Marine microbial communities from expanding oxygen minimum zones in the Saanich Inlet - ESP_105LU_22_DNA (SPAdes) (version 2) | ecosystem: Environmental > Aquatic > Marine > Intertidal... | reverse complement strand
TATTTGTAATTATGTTTCTTGTAAATTTAAGGTTATTATTATATTAATTTGATAAAAAAAAACGCAACAAATAAGAAGATACCTCAAACATCCTATATTTACTTATGAATAATGATCTAAAAAAAACAAAGAACTCTATAAAAAAATTTAAATGTTGTGGTAATGTTGTAATTAATTCACAATAAATATAGGTGCTATATTTCTAAAATATAGTTTGTTAAGTTAGCATCATGTGACAAATCTATTTTTTTTCTTAGTCTATAACGTTTAACTTCAACACTTCTAGGCGAGATGTTTAACAAGGGTGCAATCTCTTTAGAGGAAAGGTTTAACCTAAGATAAGCACATAATCTTAAATCATTTGGTGTCAATTCTGGATGTTTAGACTTTATTTTCTTTAAGAATTTTTTATCTGCGTTATTAAATGCCTCTTGAAACATTTTCCAATCATCTGTATTGTTTAAATCTTTATCAATAATCTTTATAACTCTTGTAATTCCTATAGCTCCGTTAGCCTTAAGCTCTTGTTTAATACTGTTTAAAAATTCATTTTTCTTTATTAAACTCATCGTAGATGTTGCAAGCTCTCTATTTTTACTTTCAATATCACTCCTTAATTTATCATTATTTAATTTAATAATCTTTTGATTAGACTCTAATTCTTTTAATTCTAATTCAATTCTAGACTTCTCTATTAGCTCTTCTTTTTGCTTCTTATAATATCTTTGTGAAAACAAATGAGAACTATACAAAAAAAGAACAAACAATACTATATAAAGCACAATCAATACATTAGACAAATACCAGGGTTTCAAAATTTTAAAACTAAATGATGCTATATTCTTACTTAATTTTCCATCAATAGATGCCTTTACTTTAAATATGTAACTTCCTGGACTTAAATTTTCGAATAAAAATGTATTTTTTTCTGAAAATACACTCCATTTTGTATTTAAGCCTTCTAGCATATAAGCATATTTTGTTATAGAAGATTTATTGTAATTTGGAACGCTGTAAAAGAATTGAAAACTACTTTCTTTATTATTAAACTCTTGCTGTTTCTTTAAATCTATTGTATTTGGAAAAAGATCAATTTGATTATTTAAAACCTTATTTATAGTAACAGAAAAATCTAAAGGCTCTTTTATTTTATCTAAGTCTACAATTAAATAACCTTTTGAAGTTCCAATTAAATATTTTTCATCTTCTAGGTATAATATATTTTCAAAACCTGAAGCTCCTTTAAAAAGAGTTTCATTCACAGGAATAATCTCTAAATCAGGTTTATTACTGAATTTTCCTGGAGTTAAATAACGAATATCCTCTTTTGTAAAGGCCCATAATTTATTATTTACTTTATCATGAATTAGTTTTGCGGATAAGTATTTTTCTTTTGGAATAAGTTGACTGTAAACAGAATCTCTTTTAAAGATATCTTCTTTTTCATTAAATAAATACACTCCTTTTTTTGAAGCATAAATAATTTTATCGTTGTAATTTATAATACTAGAGTATATTCCTTTATTTAAAGATTTTTCTTTTTCAATTTTTATAATTGACTTTAAGTTTGCATCTACATCTAATTTAAAAACACCTTTATATTCATGATTTACAAAAATTCTTTGGTCTTTAGTAAACACAAAATACCTACTAGAATTAGAAAATCCTTTTAATTTATTTTTAAGTATCCATTTAGAATTTTCTTTTTTAATAACATAGAGACCATCATAATTTCCAGAAATTAAAGTGTTTTTACTAATTTTTTTCAATTGCCAAGAGCCCATTGTTCCTTTAATGAGTTGGGCTTCATTTTTAAAAATCAAAAAAGTTCCAGAATCATGATTACAAAATAAAGTGTCGTCAATAATTTGAAGTTTCCATACTTGGCCTTCGGTTTTTTGTATTAACTTAAAGTCGTCATTTGTTTTATACTTCTTATAATATAATCCCTGGTTTGTTCCTATATACAATATGTCTTTATGTAAGATAGTAGCATATATGGTACCCCAAAAGGAATCTGTTTTTATAAATTGTTCAAACGGTGAATTTAAATTAATTGTATTAATTCCGTTGTCTAAACCTAGCCAAATACTATTGTCAGTATCTTCAAAAATTGAAAGTATGGTATTGTTATACAACCCTTTATCTTGTGTAATATGATACTCTAAATTTCCAATAGCATCAAGTTTAAACAAACCACTTGAAATGGTACCTAATAATATAGATCCGCCATTTATCTTTGAAGCACTATATATTGTTTTTGATAATAAAAGTGATTCAAAATTTGTTTTCCATTTAATTACTTGATTATTTTTTAAGATAAAAAATCCATTTTTTTGAGTAATGAAAAAAAGATTTTCTTCTTTCTTAAAAATTTGAACAACGCGATTATTTTTTAAAATATCATTGTCGGTAATTAATTTAGGTTGTCCGTTTTCGATGACAAAAATTCCCTTTCCAAAATCTTGATAATAAATTCTATTCTCAACTTTAGACAACTTTACTAAATTGTTAGCTGCATTTATAATTTTGATATTTTTAGATTTTATATTGTATAGGTATATTCTTTGTAGTGATTTAAAAATAATCCAACCATCTAATTCGTAAATCTCCCAAATTTGTTCGTCTTCTAACATGGTAATTTTATTCTCTTTTACAATTGAAGTAAATTCTAAATTACCAAAACTGTCTTTTTCCCAAAAGCCAAAATCCATATAAAAGCCTGTAAAAACAAGTTCATTATAACACTTTACAGATCGCATTATAGTTTCATTTGGAGTGCTATAAAGCTGCCAGTTCTCTCCATTATATTCTAACAACCCCTTATTGTTAGCCACATAAATAAACTTATTGGTATTTTGTGAAATTGCCCAATTTTGATTCTCTGCCTTATATATTTCAGAAGAAAATGTATTAATTAATGGAATATCTTGTGCATGTATAGGCGATTGTAATAAAAGAGAAATTGCTAAAAAACAACCAAAAATTCGAACCATAATGTAAAATGTTTGGTTACGAAATTAATAAAATTAATACAATGTATAGGTTTAAAATTAATAAGTATGGTATAATGCTATAAAAAAATAATGCCTAGACTAAAAATAAAGATATATTTATTGTAATTAAATTAGAATTCTTAATTAATTTAATTAATTTTATAATCTAGTTATAGTACAATGAATTTATTAAAAAAATTAGGAACAGCTAACTTTTTAATGTTAGCACTATGTCTACTTATTATTATTGTAGCAGAATATTTGTTTTTAACAGGTGAGAAGCTACATGGTATTTTCTTAGGGCTTTGGGCCCCTACCCTATTAGGAGTTTTAATTTTCATTAAACTTATAAGTAATGACCGCAAATAATATTGTTCTTTACTTTTCAGTTTTTGTAGGTGTTTGTGTAATTCTATGGGCTTATTTTATGATAAGAGAGTTTGATAAAGCAAAAAAAAACTAATTTTATCTCGTCTATAGTCTTTACATAATTAGCGTGTTAAATTACATTACATGAAGTTTTTGTATACTAATAGAAAAACCTCCACCAGCTGCCAAATGAAATTTTAGTTTAGCATCCTTAGTTATTTTTATAGTTTCAAACTCTATGGCTAGAGGGTTTACATCCCAGTGTGCACCTGTTCCATCTTTATAGATTTTTGCTTCGTAAGTTGAATTAGAGTCTAAAAAACTAAAATCTATTTCTAAATCTCTTGCGTTTTCATCTGTAATACTTCCTAAAAACCAATTATCAGAATTTCTTTGTTTTCTTGCGATAGTTACAAAATCGCCAACTTCACCATTTAAAGTTATAGTCTCTGACCAATCTACAGCAACTTCTTTTATAAATTCTAAAGCTTTTAAATTGGCCTCATAATGCTCTACAAGATCAGCAGCCATTTGAATAGGGCTATAAATAACGACATATAAGGCCAATTGATGGGCCAGAGTTGTGTTTACTTGATTCTCTTTTTTAAACTCGTTAAACTTTATGTTAAATATTCCTGGAGTATAGTCTATAGGGCCAGCTAACATTCTTGTAAATGCAACTATAGATAAATGCTCTGGCGGATTTCCTCCATCACTAGACCAAGCATTAAATTCTTGACCACGCAAACCTTCTCTAGAAATAATATTGGGATACGTTCTTCGTAAACCCGTTGCTTTAATTGGTTCATGAGCATTAACCGCTACTTGGTATTTTGCAGCATTTATAGCTGCATTATTGTATTGGTTTACCATATATTGTCCATGATGGTATTCCCCTTTTGGTAGAATGTTTCCAACATAGCCAGATTTTACAACGTGCATGCTGTATTTTTGCATTAAAGCATATGCAGTATCTTGTTGTTTATGATAAGTTTCTGTTGCTGCAGAAGTTTCATGATGCATAATAATTTGTACCCCTTTTTCTTTTGCATAATTTGTTACTTCATCCAAATTATAATCTGGGTAAGGTGTAATAAAATCAAAAACACCTTCTCTTTCTTCAAAACCAATCCAACGCTCCCAACCAGTGTTCCAACCTTCTACTAAAACACCGCCAATATTATTTTTAGCAGAAAAATCTATAAAACGTTTTACATTTTCTGTTGTTGCTCCATGATTTACATTTCGTTTTCCAGTGTCTTTCCATTCCCCATTTAACATTCCCATTCCATAATCCCAAGAGGATTTACCTAAGTGCATTTCCCACCAAACTCCTGTATATTTCATTGGTGTAAACCAAGAAACATCACCTAATTTATTTGGCTCATTTAGATTAAGGATTAATTTAGAAGCAATAAGACCTGGTGCATTATCTGTAATTTGAATGGTTCTCCAAGGGGTATGAAAAGGAAGTTTTCTTTTTACCTTATAGTCGTTATTTTTAGAACCAACTAAATTACTTTTAAATGATAAATTGATCGTATCAACTTGTAAAGTCATGCCAGAATAATCAACCAAAGCTGCTTCATGAAAACTTAAGTGAATTCCATTTTTACCGACTAAAGTTACTGGCGTGTTTACTGCATTTTTTGGTATATAAGTTTGCCCTAAACTAGGGTGGTTCCTTTTGGTTGTTGCCTCTATTTCTGAAAGTTTTGTGGTACTATACAAATGCTCATAAATATCCCAATCTCCTGGAATCCAAAAGGCTTTATAATCTTCTGTTAAATTAAATTCAGTATTTTCTTCAGATATTAATACTTCATTTATATTTTTTTGTTCTGGAAATTCATATCTAAAACCTACACCATCATTATAAACTTTAAAAACTATATTTAATTTTCTTTTTAAATCTGATTTTTCTTGAAGTTCTATTCGTAATTCATTAAAATGATTTACAACATCTAATTGTTCTCCCCAAGGCAATTGCCAAGTCTCATTAAACTCTGTAAAAGATGAATTTAGAATTTTAAAATTATCATAAAAAGGGTTTGTATTTTTAAAATTAAAACCCAAAGCTGACTTTTTAATGATAGCGTTCTTTTTAAAAAAAACCTCATACATTGGTTTTCCTTTTTCGTCTAAAGAAAATTCTACTAAAATTTTCTCATCAGGAGAATCTAAATTGGTTATAGGTTCTGACCAACAAGAACAAAGGCTTACACAAAGGAAAATTAATAGTATTCGTGTTTTCAAAACTTATTTTTTTTCTAATAAAACAATATCAAAGTCAGAACTAAATCTAACTTTACCTTCTTTAACTTCTACCATTTGCTTTGAATAAAAATCTCTTAATTTTTGTCCATTTTCAAAAATCGAAGCTACACTAATTTCTTTAAGCCCTTTAGGTAAATTAATCCCTGCAACTATTTTATCTAATGGTCTAGTTCTAGAAAATACTAAACCATTGGTATTGGATATTAAATGATGCCTTCCTGCACCAACTGCTGGATGGTTAGCTCGAAACTGCCCTAATTTTTTCCAATGAGCTACTATTTTCTGTGTTTTCTCATTTGACTGTATAGCATTCCAGTTCATTTTAGAACGCAAAGTAGCATCGCCAATAGTACCTTCAATGCGCAAAGATCTTGCAGATTCATCTCCATAATAAACTTGAGAAGTTCCAGGAGTTAGTAAAAGCATGTTAGCTGTTTGATATGGCTTTGCTCTCTCTTTATCAAAAGGTTGTCCATCATCATGAGAAGTCATGTAATTTAAAATTCCATAGCCTTTTAAATTTGTATTTAATAATGAATCGTACATTTCAAAAACAGAATTTGCTTTCATCTGTTTTGCATTCCATTTTATTTCAAAGTTGATAAGACTATTAAAAGCATTATCAAAATAATTTACTTTTTTATCTCCAAAATCAAATGCTTTTCCGTGAGAAATTGCATAATTATAAACTTCTCCTACTAGATAAAAATTTTTATCATCTAACACCTTAGTTGGATTGTTTTTTTTAAACGTCTTAAAAGCAAAGTCACAATCCTCTTTAAATTCTTGCCAAACATACTCTTCTGTATGCTTTACTGTATCTACTCTATACCCATCTATTCCAAATTCAGTAATATAATCAGTAAGCCATTTCATAATATAAAAACGAGGTGATCTGGGATTACCTGTTCTTTTAAAATAAGCATTTAATTCACTTATTTCTTGGTCATACCTTCCTTCACTTTTCCATTTTTTAATTAAATGTGCAGGTAATTCTACATCTTCATTACTATCGGTTCTAATATCTGGTAAGTTCTCTACTAAAGTACAGGTAACCGTGTTTTTGTAAGTATTGTATTTACATTGTGGAGCTGTTCTTACCCAACTTTCTGGCCAAACTGGATCTTGTTCTGTGACAGGCCCAGTATGGTTAATTACAGCATCTAATAAAATTCTAATATTATTTTTATGAGCTACTTCTACTAATTCTTTTAAATCATCAGTGCTTCCAAAATTAGGATCAATTTTTGTCCAATCTTTTGTCCAATACCCATGAAAACCGTAAGTATTTCCAGTACCCTCATCTGTAGCTCCATGAATTTGTTCTACAATTGGTGACATCCAAATGGCATTAATTCCTAAATCTGTAAAATACCCTTCTTTAATTTTTTGGGTAATTCCTTTCAAATCACCTCCTTCAAAACCTCTTAATTTTCCTGTTTTTTCAGTTCTACTAAAATTCATGTCATTTGTTGGATCCCCATTATTAAAGCGATCTGTTAAAAGAAAATAAATATTAGCAGCTTCCCACAAAAATTCATTATTGTGTTGATGTGAGGCTATATTTTCTTTAGGGGTGTTTTTTTGACAACTGAGGCTAATAATTAAGACAAGAAGGTAAAGAGTTTTTTTCATTTTTATTTAATTTTTAATCTTTAACACTAAAGATTCTAGAGGTTTTAAGTGAATTTGAACAGTAGCTTTATTTTTTAGAACATGTAAAGATGTAGTGTAGGTATCATACAATTGATCTTCCAATTGATAAACACCTTCATTTAAGTTAAGCGATTTTATAACATTTTCTGGAAGTTGCAACTCAAAATCATACGTATTATCTACACTAAAGTTTGATATGATAATTAATTTTTCTTGACCATTATAACGAACAAAAGATAAAACCTTTTGTGTATAATTATCTGTATGCTGCCTATTAAAGTTGTGAATATCTAAATAACCTCCCATTAAAGCAGGACTACTTATTGTAAAATTTAAAAGTCTTTTGTAAAAATCTCTGAGCGTTAACTCTTTTTCTAAAGATTTACCCCCATCAAATTGCTTATTATTTACCCATCTTTGTAAACTAGGTACCCCAACATAATCAAAAATTGAGGTTCTTGATGGTTTTCCAAAACCAGCATTCTCAGAACCATCTTCGCCAAATTCTTGCCCAAAATAAAGCATTGTTGGTGATGATGATATGGTCGCAGAAACCACCATAGCTGGCTTTCCTTTTAAAGCATTGCCTGCAAACTCTGGGCTAGCGATTCTTTGCTCATCATGATTTTCTAAAAAATGCAACATATGATGCTCTATATCTTTTAAATCTTCTATTATTGGAGGTATATTATCTGTTAGACCTTTTCCTTGCATAATGTGCTTAATTGTATCATACAACTGTACTTTGTCATACAAATAATCCATCTTTCCTTTTTTAATATATTCCCTATACAAATGGGGTTGATACACTTCTGCTAATAAAAAAGCATTGGGATTTTTCATTTTAATGGCAGAATTCATAAAACTCCAAAATGATACAGGAACCATTTCTGCCATATCAAAACGAAACCCATCTACTCCTTTACCTAACCAATACAAGGCTATATCTTTAAACTTAATCCAAGAATCTGGAACATCTTTATCTTTCCAAAAATTAAAATGTGCAACATAGTCTTTGTTCTCAAAACCTTCTGGTAATTCATCAAAATCTTTTTTACCCTCTGGTGAAACTCCATAATTTACTTTTACAGTCTCATACCAGTCGTAAATATTTGGTTTTGGAGAACGCGAACCATTTCCTGTCCATTTTGCAGGACTTTCTAAAAATTTACCATCGGCAAGGGGATTTGTATCTCCTCCTAAAGGGGTGTAGTTATTTATAAAGTCTGGAACCTCAAAATCTTGATTTACAACATAATAAAAATTATTATTTTTTTTATACTCCACTGTTGTATCATCATCAACTCCAAAATCTTTTACCCATTCTGGTTTTGTTAAACTTTGGTAATTACGGGCAACATGATTTGGTACAATATCTATTAGTACTTTTAAATTTGCTGAATGACTACGATCTATTAATGCTTTAAATTCCTCTAATCTTTTTGTGACATCTACGGCTAAATCTGGATTTACATTGTAATAGTCTTTTATAGCATAAGGAGAGCCTGCTCTACCTTTTATAACATCTGGATCATCATTAGAAATTCCGTATTCGGAATAATCTGTAATTAAACCGTGATGTGGAACACCAGTGTACCAAATATGGGTTACTCCAAGCGCCTCTATTTCTGAAAGTGCTTTGTCTGTAAAATCATTAAACTTACCTACTCCATTTTCTTCAATAGTACCCCAAGGTTTGTTTGTTGTATTTGTATTGCCAAACAATCGTGTAAAAACTTGATAAACGACAGCTTTACCTTTAAACTGTTGTTGCGTTTCTAAGGTTTCTATTTCAGTTGTTTTTTTGCAACCAAATTGAAATAACAGGAGACCAATACTCAATAAAAAAGGTATTTTCTTCATAACATATTCTATTTAAGATATATTTTTACTTTCATTTCTTTTCCCGTTTTCCATAACAAAGGAATAGTTAACGTATTTTTATTTTTTGGATTTGAAAACGATATTTTCTTACCATTAACTTTAATTTTTTTTGGTCTTACTGGCATATTATGAATAACCAACTCTAGTTGCTTACTTTGAGGTTTCCAAAGTTTACCAAACTCCGCTTCAAAGTCAATTTCAAGATATCTTTTTAATTGCTCTACTTCAAACTCTAAAAGCTCATACGCACCTTTCTCAAAAGCATTTGCAGTAACGCCATCATCATTATATAAAATTCGCTCTGATTCTTTAACTGAATTGTCATACCAATAATGTAGTTCTAATTGGTTGCCTTTATAAGCATCTGTGGTCTGCTTAGTTTTTGTTAATGGTATAATTACCCCACCTCTTACATAAGTTGGAATTGAATTCATTTTTAGTTTTACAATTTTAGTTTTACCACCTTGCACCAACTCATCATTATAAAAATTAAACCAATTCGAAGTTTTTGGGAAATAAACTTCCTTGGTTTTTACAGAATCATTTAAAATTGGAGTGATTAAAAAATCTTTTCCCCATAAATAGGTTGATGAGTTTGTCATTAACATTTTATCATCTTCTTCAAAGAAAACAGGACGCATTAAAGGCAATCCTTTTTGATTGTTTTCAAAAGCTAAATTGTAGTTATAAGGCAACATTTTGTAGCGTAATTCGATAGCTTTTTTAGCATGTTTTTTAGCAAAATCACTTCTAAAAACAGGTTCACTAGGTACATCTTCTTGTGCATGAGGTCTATAAATAGGCTGAAAAACACCATATTGCAGCCAACGTACGTAAAGATGGTCGTCTAAGTTTGCTCCAGCAAATCCACCTAAGTCTGAATGCATATAGCCCAAACCTTGCATTCCCATTTGTAAAGCTATTTCAGGTTGTGATTGTAAACCTCCCCAACTTCTACTAACATCTCCAGACCAAGGAATCATTCCAAAACGTTGTGATCCAGAATATCCAGCCCTCATTAATATAAAAGATCTTTCATTGGGAAAATGGTATTTATAATTTTCAAAGATTAATTTTGCCCAATCATGCCCATAAACATTATGAAGTTCGTCTGCTTTTTTGTCCTTTCCAAAAGAAACCCATGTGGGTAATACTTCTGGCTCACCTAAATCTCCCCAAAAACCTTTTACCCCTAAATCATGAATATTTTTATAGATATTCCAAAACCAAGCCCTACCCTCTTTTTTATAAATATCTACTATTGATGTATTTCCAAAATAAAAATCATATTTAGCGGAATTTCCAAGGGTATCTTTTGCCAGAACTTCTTTTTGATTGGCTTCTTCCCATTTTTTTGAAGTAGATAAAACAAAAGGTTCTGTGATTAAAACGGTTTTTACTCCCTGTTTTTTAAAATTGGAAATCATTTTTTTCATCGAGGGAAATGAGTCTTTAAAAACCTCTAAATTTCCCATAGTCCCTTTTACCGTTTTTCCAAACCAATATAAATCTAATATTACTGCATCTAAAGGAATGTCTTCTTTTTTAAAATCAGCTATTGTTTTTTCTGTTTCTCGTTGAGAATGGTATCCAAATCTACTTGCAAAATTACCTAACACCCATCTTGGAGGTAATGGTTGTTTTCCTGTTAAGTCTGTATAATTATCTATTAAATCTTCCCAAGAATCACCAACTATAACTTGATAAGTTTTACGTCCAGAAATTGTTTCATAAGTTAATGAGTTGTCATTTTTACTGTCCAAATCTAAATATCCAATCGATGGATTATCAAAATGAATCATATATTTTTTTGATGAAATCACCAAAGGAATTGTAAAATTCATCAACTCAGAATGTGTTTGATAACCATAATGTGCTCTATTGTATAAAGGCAAACGATAACCTCGTCTGTTCATTCCTAAAGCTCTTGCTCCTGCACCAAATAATACCTCATCTGAGGTTAAATTGAATTCAATTTTTTCTGTTTTATCATAAACAATATTATCTTTTACTAAACCTAAAGGAATATGTTTTGAATTGTAATACCCTTTTTTCTCTGAGGTAATTACTTCATTATTTTGATCTTTATATACAATTTGGAAGGGTTTAGTAGTCACAAAAATCTTTATAGATTCGCTAGAAAAAGAAATAGTATCTCCCCTATATTTGTAAACCGTTTTTATATTTTTTGGTTTTAAGACAACTGCATGACTCTCTATGATTTCATTTTCGTCTTGAGGTATAAAAGTTGTTTCTAAAATATCTTTTGAATAAAATTTAAAATGATATTCGCCATCATTTGTTTGTACAGAAAACACACCATTACTCTCATTATGAGATTTATAAATCCTATTAGGATTTTGAGAAAATGAAAAGAATGAAACTAAAAAAAGAATGGAGAATAAGATAGCGTTTTTCATAAATCTTTAACTAATTTAAATATATAACAGTATTTTTTTTAAAATTTTTGATTGTCTAATACTATTATTTTTTCAATAAAAATGTTAACGGAATATCAACTCTTTGTTGCCAAGATTTTTCGGAATGATCTGTACCCTCAAAAAATAGGTTTTTAAAATTTTGAGCTGTATAGCCATTTTTTAAGAAAATTGAATCTACTCTTGGCGCATACTTCGGATAAAATTGATCTAACGTTTTATTACCATAATCAAAATACATGATATGGTCTTTTGAATTTGGGATCGTATTTTCTAAATAATTAAATATTGCCTTTGGTAGTGGATTATTTTTACTTGGTGTTGCTCCAACCCAATGGGTAGAAACACATGCAGCACCTTTAAATACGTTTGGGTATTCTGCTATTGCATACATACTCATTAACCCTCCCATAGAAGATCCCATTATAAACGTATTTTGTTTATTGCTGTGTACAGAATACGTTTTGTCTACATATGGTTTTAATTCTTTTACTAAAAATTGCAAATACTCATCTCCCTTAAGATCTTTTAAATCTACTTTGGTATTCGAAATGCTTTGCGCTTCTTTTATTTCTTTGTCAGATAAATTTTGCATCGCTTTCTCTGGAAATAAATCTAACCAACGAATTTGAGGTATATTATGAATGCCTACTACAATAAAATCTCTCGTTATTTTTTTTTGCATTAATTCTGTGGCAACCTCATCTATTTTCCATTCTTGTTTGTTCCAAGTAGTGGTTTCATCAAATAAATTTTGACCATCATGCATGTATAAAACTGCATATTTTTTATCATTTGAGTAGTTTGCTGGCAACCAGATATCAACTGGTCTTGGCTTTATATTTTTTGATGGAAAACTATCTACCCTAATTAATTTCCCTGCTGCTAAATTTGCTGATGTTAACTCATACGCATTTACTCTTGGCTTCGATTCTTCTTGTTTTTTTATTTTTTCTGTTGTATTACAAGAAAAAAGAATTGCTACAAATAATAAGAATAGTATATTTTTCATAATTTAATCTATTAACGATATAAATAATTCTTCCTTTAAAAAATCACTCTAACTGACAACTTTGTAATTATTTTTTTTCAAGTGCACTCTAAAAAAGATTAATCTAATTTTGTAGTTAAAATGATACTTCCTTTTTCTTTAAAGCTAATTACATTTCCCCAAACAAATTCTTCTCCAGTAAGAACATTTCTTAGCGTTTTTCCTGTTAAACCAACCTCTTTATAACGCTTTAAATCAATACTAAGAGGGTTCTCATTTTTGTTTATAATATGAACCACAGTTTCATTATCTGCTATTCTAAATAAAAAGTAAGTTCCATTTAAAGGAGCAAAATGTAATGTTTTTCCTGCATGTATTGCTTTACTATTTTTTCTAAAATTTAACATCGTTTTTACAAAAGATTGCATCTCTAACTTTTCTGAAGACAACCCTTTACCTGTAAATGCATTCATTGAATCGCCACTCCATCCTCCAGGAAAATCTGTACGAATTAAACCATGATCTCCATGATTTGCAGTATCATCCATTAAAATTTCTGTTCCATAATACATTTGTGGAATTCTTGGCAACATAAGCATATAACTAAGTGCTATTTTTGCTTTTGAAATGTCTTCCTCTAAAGCTGTAAACATTCTACCCTCATCATGATTGTCTAAAAAAACCATGATATCTTTTGGAGTTGTGTAATGAAAATCATTTGCCAAACCTTCATAGATTTTTACCAATCCTGTACCCCAAGACTCTTCCTCCTTAATACCTTCTATAATCGCTTTTTGCATTGGAAAATCCATAGTAGATTTTAAATTTGACTCATATCCATCTTTATTTTTTGCCCCTCTTTGCCAATACCCAACTAGTAATGGATTGTAACTCCATTCCTCTCCAACAATTGAAAAATTTGGATACTCATTCATTATTGCGCCTGCCCAATTAGACATAAAATTTTTATTTGGATAAGGATAAGTATCTTGTCTAATACCACCTAGACCGATAGTTTCTATCCACCAAATAGAATTTTGAATAATATAATTTGCCATAAACGGATTTCTTTGATTTAAATCTGGCATAGTGGGTACAAACCAACCATCTTGCATTCCCATTTTATCGATGTTTGAAGCATAAATATCCTGATTAGAAGTTCTTCTATGATTAGATCTCACTAAATCACCTTTTTCTTCGTAATTTTCTTGATAATTTAACCAATCATTAAAAGGTAAATCTTTCATCCACCAATGTTCACTTCCACAATGGTTCGCAACTTGATCCATGATAAGTTTCATTCCTTTTTCTCTTAACTTATCTGCTAGCGCTCTATAATCTGCTAAATTTCCAAAACGAGGATCTATTTCATATAAATCAGTAATTGCATAACCATGATAAGAAGATCTTGGCATATTGTTGGTTAAAAGTGGTGTTGACCAAATTGCTGTAAACCCCATATCATAAATGTAATCTATATGATTTGTGATTCCTTTTATATCTCCTCCATGCCTTGCATAATCATCTGCTCTATTTATTGTTGTTTCTTTTAAAAAATAAACAGATGTACCTGTATCATTTGTTTTTGAAATTACAGAACCATTATCATTAGTAACGTCTGCATTCGAAAAACGGTCTGGAGTAATTAAATAAATGGCATCAGAACTATCAAACCCTTTATATTGATCTGAAGGTTTTTCTCTTTGTTTTAATTCGTATGTATGCATTAAATCTTCTGAACCTTCATTCTTAAAAAGAAGATCAAATTTACCTGCCTTAGCCGTTTTATGTATTGTTAAGTCTACAAAAAGATAGTTTTTACTTTTTGTAGATGGAGTTACCTTTACTATCGAGACACCAGAGTAATTTATACTTACGTTATATTTTGATATGTTTGGATGATGGACTAATAATTGAAGGTTAGGATTCTTCATACCAACCCACCAATTTGTTGGCTCTACTCTATCTAAAAATTGATCTGAAACTGCAGCTTTTAATTGCTGATTAGTAGTTTTATTCGAATTACAAGAAATAAATAAAATTACTCCTAATAAAAAAACTATTTTTTTCATATCTGTGGGTGTTTAAATTTGTAGTTTTTCCAACCGAATTAAATCACTTTTAATAAACTCTTGATTTAAACTGTCGGAATCTTTGTAGTTAATTCTTAATTGTTCTAATTTCTTATGGAGCTTTAATTGAACTTCTTTATAAGCAGAATTGCCATATAAATTATTTAATTCTTGAGGATCTTTTTCTAAATCGTAAAATTCCCAAGCTTCTATGTCATAATAAAAACGAATTAATTTATAGCGTTTAGTTCTAATACCATAATGTCTTTTTACCATATGAATTCCTGGAAATTCATAGTAGTGGTAGTACAAAGCATCCCTCCAATTTTCATTATTGTTATAAAATAAAGGCAGTAAGCTCTTTCCTTGCATTTCTTTGGGAATAGTTACGCCTGCAAGATCAATAATAGTGGGTGCAAAGTCTATATTTTGGACCAAGTCTGAATTTATAGATTTTGGCGTAATCTTTTCTGGATATCTAATTAAAAGCGGTGTTCTAAAAGATTCCTCATACATAAAACGCTTATCAAACCAACCATGTTCTCCAAGAAAAAAACCTTGGTCTGAAGTGTAGATAACCATTGTGTTTTTTACCAAATCATGTTCATCTAAATAATCTAGGATTCTTCCAATATTTCTGTCAACACTTTTAATAACTCCAAGATAATCTTCTAAATACCGTTGATATTTCCATAGGGTTAACGCCTTACCTTTTGGGTGAAGATGTTCGAATTGTTTATTTATTGGACCATAAACATTCATCCACTTTTCTTGATCTATAGTACTTAATCTATTAAATCGTTCTGTGTAGCTTGATGCATACCAATCTAAAAATTCCTTATAATTTAATTTTTCTAAAATTTTAGGATCTATTTTATTATCTGCACTTAAAGCCAAATGGTCTGAAATTCTCATTTCAGCATCAAAAGAAGCTTTTGATTTTGTTTTGTATTCATCAAAAAGGGTTTCTGGTACTGGTATTTTACGGTTTTTAAACTCTTCTAAATCATTTAAAGAAGGCCACCATTGTCTATGTGGTGCTTTATGATTATACATTAACATAAAAGGCTTTTCTTTGTTTCTTAAGGAATCTAAGTATCCTAAAGTTTTTTCTGTAATGATATCAGTTACATAACCTTTGGTTTTAAAAGCTCCATTCGATGAAAGAAAAGTAGGATTATAATAGTGTCCTTGATCAGGTAATACTTCCCAAAAATCAAAACCTTTTGGCTTAGACTTTAAATGCCATTTGCCATAAATCGCGGTTTCATAACCATTTTCTTGTAACAATTTTGGAAAGGTAACTTGCAATGTATCAAAAACATCTAAATTATCTCTTACACTATTTAAATGACTGAATTTTCCTGTTAAAGCCACTGCTCTACTTGGCGAACAAATTGAGTTTGTAACAAATGCTTTCTTAAATAGCATGCCCTCTTTAGCTATTCTGTCTATGTTTGGGGTATGAATTAATTTAGAATCGTAAGCACTTATCGCTTGATAAGCGTGGTCATCTGTTGTAATAAATAAAAAGTTTGTTTTTTGTGATGTTGCGTTTAAAACTTCAGAAGCATTTTTCTTTGTTTTCACTTTAGTACAAGCAAAAAAAAATGCGATGAAAACAAGTAAAAAAATGCTTCTGTTACGTTTCATATTCCTTATTATTTTATACTGACACCAAATTATTTGGAGAAACGTTTACCAATTCTCCATTAACTAAAATATTCATTTCGCTATTCCCTTCTACTAAAAAGTTATTCTCCTTTTGGGAAACATTTACCGTAATTACCTGATTTCTAAAATTTACCTTAAACGAAAATGATTTCCATTGTTTTGGTATTTTAGGCGAAAAAGAAAGCATATTGTCTACAATTCTCATCCCTCCAAAACCTTCTACAATACTCATCCAGGTTCCAGCCATAGAGGTTATGTGTAAACCTTCTTCTACTTCATGATTGTAATCATCTAAATCTAAACGAGATGTTCTTAGGTAAAAGGTATACGCTTGGTCCATTTGATCTAGTTTTGCTGCTTGAATACTATGAACGCATGGCGATAATGAGCTTTCATGAACCGTAAATGGCTCATAAAAATCAAAATGACGCTTTAACTCTTCTAAAGAAAAGTGATCTTCAAATAAATAAAATCCTTGAAGAGTGTCTGCTTGTTTAATATACGGCGACCTTAGGATTCGATCCCAACTCCATTTTTGATTGATAGGTCTTTGAGAAGTATCTAAATCTGCAACTGTAATTAGTTCTTTATCTAAAAAACCATCTTGTTGAAGAAAAATATTATGTTTTTCAGAATACGGGAAGTACATATTACAAGCAACTTCTTTCCAAGAAGTAAGTTCTTCTTCTGTAAAATTTGTTTTTTCTTTAATTCGGATGTAATCAGAAATGTGATCAACTTTTACCGTTTCTATGTTTTCTAAAGCATACTCTATACACCATTTGGCAATATAATTTGTATACCAGTTATTATTTACATTATTTTCATATTCATTAGGGCCAGTAACCCCTAACATAACATATTTATTTTTTTCATTAGAAAAGTTTACCCTTTGGTGCCAAAAACGGGCTATTCCAATAAGAACTTCAAGGCCTTTTTCTGGCAGGTATGAATAATCGTTAGTGTACCTATAATAATTATAAATTGCAAATGCTATAGCTCCATTTCTATGAATCTCTTCAAATGTAATTTCCCATTCATTATGGCATTCTTCTCCATTCATGGTAACCATAGGATACAAAGCTGCTCCATTTGTAAATCCTAATTTTTCAGCATTTTCTATCGCTTTATGTAAATGATTGTATCTGTATTCTAATAAAGCTCTTGCAACAGATTGGTCTTTAGTAGCCATATAAAAAGGAATACAATAAGCTTCTGTATCCCAATAGGTACTACCACCATACTTTTCTCCTGTAAAACCTTTTGGCCCAATGTTTAATGTAGCGTCTTTTCCTAAATAAGTTTGGTTAAGATGAAAAATATTAAAACGGATTCCTTGTTGTGCTTTAACATCTCCTTCTATCGTAATGTCTGATGTATGCCAAATTTTAGACCATGACTCTTTTTGCATTTGCAATAACTCTTCATAACCTAATTGTACTGCTTTGTTTAAAACATTTTTAGCTGCTGTAACTAATTTATCTTTAGGATGATTTCTATCTACCACATAACCCCCAAATTTTTGAATTGAAAAGGTTTCATTTTTCTTTACTCGCTGAGTATACGTATTAGAAATTATTTTGTCTTGTTTTAAGCATGTAGGAGTTAAGTTAAGCTCTGTAGCATTTAAAAACAATTTAGATTGCATGAAGGTACAGGTATGAAAATTGGTTTTCATGGTTTTAGCCTCAATAAAAGACTGCTCTTTTTGCGCTGAAACATTTAAAATATCCCAAAATTGATCATCCCAATTTGTATCTTCGTTTGTGATACTTGCATCTAAATAAGGAGTGTAGGTAATTGAAGCATCTGTGTTTAAAAGTGTAACTTTATAGTTTATTACGCCTATTTCATCCAATTCTAAACTCAAAAAACGTTTACTTTCAACTCTAATTTTAATCGTGTTTTGTAATTCAGCTTCAAAACTTCTAGATAGCCAACCTTCTTTCATGTTTAACTCTCTTCTAAATTTTGAGACAGATTTACAGGTATGCAAATCCAATACTTCGTCATTTATCTTTACATGAATTCCAATCCAGTTAGGTGCATTTAGCACTTTTGCAAAATATTCTGGATAGCCATTTTTCCACCATCCTACTCTTGTTTTGTCTGGGTAATAAACACCCGCAATATAATTTCCTTGAAAAGAAGCACCTGTGTATTTTTCTTCAAAATTGGCACGTTGCCCCATTGCTCCATTACCTATACTGAATAAGCTTTCTGAAGATTTTACTCTTTCTGCATTAAATCCCTCTTCAAGAATAGACCATTCGTTTGGTTGTATATAATCTTGATTCATTTCTATATTTTTATAGAGAAAAGATGTCTTTTTCTCTTTTGTATTTTTATTTATGTATTAATTGACTAATAAAATCAGTACTAATTTCTGTAAAGTCATTAAAATTGTGTTTTGCTTTATCTAAAACACTTGCATCTCCAATTCCTATGCTTGCCATTTTTGCAGTATTTGCTGCTTCTATACCAGCAACTGCATCTTCAAAAACTACGCAGTTTTCTGCAAAAACACCTAATTGTTTGGCTGCTATAAGAAAAACTTCTGGATCTGGTTTAGCTTTGGTAACGTTATTACCATCCACGATAACATTAAAGTAAGATAATAAACCTACTTTTTCTAAAATAGGACGTGCATTTTTACTTGCAGAACCTAAGGCAATTGGTATGTTATTTTCTTTTAAGTAGTTTAATACTTTTGGTACATCTGGTAAAATTTCTGATGCATCCATATGTTCTATATACTTTAAATAGTCTATATTTTTTTCAACCATCCAAGTATCAAATTCTTCTTGAGTAGCTTCTCGATTTCCAATTTCTAATAAAATTTCTAAACAGCGCTTTCTACTAACCCCCTTAAACAGTTCATTTTGTTCTTTGGTAAATTCAAAGCCTAAATCGTTGGCTAATTTTTTCCAAGCCAAATAATGGTATTTAGCAGTGTCTACAATTACACCGTCTAAATCGAAAATAAATCCTTTTTTCATATTTTTTTTTAAATTTCTTCTTGGTAACTTATTGCTTTTTTATTGGTTATTAATAAGTTACTAAATGCTGCAATTAACAAACTTAATCCTGCAATAGTCATAGCGTGTATTGCCTCTTCTCCTAATAACCCAGAAATAAAATTTATACCTCCTAAAGCTGCTATAATTTGAGGGATAACAATAAACATATTAAATATACCCATAATTACGCCCATTTTTTTTGGATCTACAGAACTAGATAGCATAGCATAAGGCATAGACAAAATACTACCCCATGCAAAACCAATAAGTACAAAACAATATTTTAAACTTTCTGGTGATGCATAATTCATTGCTAAAAAACCAATACCTCCTAATAATAATGAGGTTAGGTGAACAAATTTTCTATTAATTTTTCTTTTAGAAGTATAGAATGTTAAAAGCAATGCAAAAGCCATTGAAGACAATCCATAAATACCCATTGCTGATCCTACCGAATTTGAAGATTCTTGAAACTTTGTATTCGCAATTTTAAATTGAGCTGCTTCAGAAATAACATTCATATTATAAGACGCTTCAACTGGTGCTGGTGTTTTAAAAACATGCTCTGTTAATGATGGATTTGCCAAAGACCACATTGTAAAAAAAGCAAACCACGAAAAAAACTGAATAACTCCAAGTTTTTTCATAGTGGTTGGCATACTACCAATATTATCTAAGATGTCTTTAACAAAATTGTTTGTTTTTGCTTTCTCTGTCTCAAAAGCTTCCATATCTTCTGGAGGATATTCATCTGTCGTAAAAACGGTATATAAAATACTTGCTAAAAAAACAAACGCCCCAATGGCAAAAGCAACTTTTACAGACATTGGTATAACCCCTGATGGTGCTTCATTACTAACACCAAGTTGAGATACCATCCATGGTAAATTACTAGCAACCCAAGTTCCTATCCCTATAATTAAAGTTTGCACTACAAATCCATACGACCTTTGAGATTGTGGTAATTTATCTGCCACTAATGCTCTAAAAGGTTCCATAGAAATATTAATGCACGCATCTAAAATCCATAAAAAACTTGCTGCAATCCATAATGTTGGTGAATTAGGCACAAAGAATAATGCTAAAGAACTTAAAATTGCTCCAACTAAAAAATAAGGTTTTCGTCTTCCCCATTTTACACTCCAGGTTCTGTCACTCATATAGCCAACAATTGGCTGCACTAGAAGACCTGTTAAAGGGGCAGCTATCCAAAGTAATGGTATATCTTCTTTACCTGCTCCTAATGTTTGAAAAATTCTTGACATAAATCCGCCTTGTAAGGCGAACCCAAATTGAATACCGAGAAATCCGAAACTCATGTTCCAAATTTGCCAGAAGCTTAGTTTCTGCTTTTGCATTATCGTAATTATTGATTTAGTTACGATAAGTTTTTAAACTTATCAAAAAATTAAAATGTGGAATGAAATTTATTGATAAATCGTTTAATAAAACAAATATATATTTTTTTTATTAGATCTGAATTTTACAAATGATTAATTTACGACGACGTTTTCGTAAACAAAATAGACAATTTACATAGATTTTGTAGATTCTCTAAGTTTTAAATCGCTAGAAATTACAATTTTTTTAGGCCTAAAATCTATCGCATCATTTTCAATTCTTTGTATCAGTAAATCTACGGCTTGTTGTCCCATTGTAAAACCATGCTGAGCAATAGTAGTAATCGAAGGAGATGAATATTCTGAGATTAAGCCATCTGTAAACCCGATAATAGAAATATCATTAGGAACACTTTTTCCTAGTTCTTTTGCAATTCTCATTGCATTTGCCGCATAAATTTCATTAACGGCAAATACGCCATCAATATCATTTTCGAACACTTTTTCTATCTGTGGTTTTATAGATTTTGTTTCATCGATTTCTACAATCAATCCCGTATTTATGTTTATATATTGTTCAATAAGTGCTTTTTCATAACCTTGCCTTCTTAAAGCCCCCACATTTACATGATTTGGAGTAGTGATTAAAGCTATTTTTTTACGTCCATTTTCTAATAAGTGCTTAGTGGCTTTGTAACCCGCACCAACATCATCTACTACAACTTTATCACATAATATTTCATCAACTACCCTATCAAACAAAACAAAAGGAATCTCTTCAGAGACAATTCCTTTAAAATGATCATAGTCTTTGTTATGGAGTGTTTCTCTAGCAATAGACATAATAATACCATCGACACTTCCGTTAGATAAAACTTTTAATGTTTCTACTTCTTTTTTATACGATTCGTTAGAGAAGCAAACCATAATATTATAACCCTTTTTATTTGCCCCATCTTCAATACCACTAATTACAGTAGAAAAAAAATGATGAACAATTTTAGGTAATATTACCCCAATTACTTTAGTCTTTTGGTTTCTTAACTGTAAAGCTAAATGATTTGGTTTATAATTGTAATGATCTGCATATGCTTGGATCCTTTCTTTAGTTTCCTTACTAATTTCATGACTATCTTTTAAGGCCTTTGATACGGTAGATGAACTAACTCCTAACTCTTTAGCAATTGTTTTTATAGTAATTTTTTGCTTCATTATTTATTAATAAGACAATATATCATTTTAATTATTGCTAAATTAGTGTTTTTAAATTTAAAAAAGTTATAAACACGAAACCGTTTTCGTAAGATTTGAAACTAAAATTTACAATGATAAATACTATATTTACTGAGTGGAATGTAAATTTATCGTAAATCAAAATAAAATTTACAGTTATTATTTAACAAATTATACATGAGAAAATTTAAATTATTGTTAATTGGAATTCTTTTATCCTCATCTTTTGCAACGTTTGCGCAGCAAACAGTAAAAGGTGTCGTAAAAGAACAAACATCAGGAGAAGTTTTACCTGGTGTAAGTGTTGTAATTAAAGGTACAACGAGAGGTACAGATACTGATTTTAATGGAAATTTTAGTTTGCCTAAAGTTGCTACTGGAGATGTACTTGTTTTTAGATATTTAGGCTATGCCAATAAAGAAGTAACTATTGGTCTTAATTTTAACCTAACAGTATTTTTAGAAGAATCTTCTCAACAATTGGATGAAATTGTTGTAGTCGGCTATGGAACAACCACCGTTAAAGATGCTACTGGATCTGTAGAAGCAATTACGGCAAAAGAATTTACTAAAGGGAATATAGTAACCCCAGAAAATCTTTTGAGTGGTAGAGTTGCAGGGGTAAATATAACTACAAGTGGTGCTCCAGGTTCTGGGTCTCAAATTAGAATACGTGGAGGTTCATCTCTTAATGCATCTAACGATCCTTTAATAGTTATTGATGGATTACCACTATCAGGCATTAACTTATCTAGTATTAACCCAAATGATATAGAATCTTTTTCTGTTTTAAAAGATGCTTCTGCAACTGCAATTTACGGTTCTAGAGGTGCAAATGGGGTTATTATTATAACCACAAAAAAAGGTAGAAGCGAATATTCTATGGATTATGATTTTCAAGTTGCTTTTGGAGAAATTAAAGATAGAATTAGTGTATTTGATGGAGATGAGTTTAGAAGTCTGATCGCACAACAAAGACCACAAGATTTAGGGTTACTTGGTGCTGCAAATACAAATTGGCAAGATGAAGTATTACAAAAATCTGTCTCAACACAACATAACTTAACTGTTAGAGGACAAATTTTTAAAACAATACCTACTCGATTATCGGTTAATTTTTCTGAAATTGAAGGAAACATCTTAACCTCTAAATTTGATAGAGCTAATGTTTCATTATCAATGAATCCTTCATTTTTTGATGATCATTTAAAAGTAAGCTTGAATTATAATAGAGCATTTGTAAATGACAGATCTGCAGATGCAGGCCAGTTAAACGCTGCTTTAAGATACGACCCTACCCAACCTGTTTATGATGCAACTTCTCCTTTTGGTGGTTTCTATCAACATATTAATAGAACTCCAGGAGGTATTTTAGTTCAAAATGGAACTAGAAACCCAGTTGCTGCTTTATTACAAAGTAACAATTCTTCAAACACGTTTAGACAATTTGGTAATTTTAAAATAGATTATAAACTACACTTTTTACCAGAAGTTACAGCTACCTTTTTAGTTGGTTTTGATAAATCTTCTCAAGAAGGTTCATTCTTTAACCCTTTAAACAGTCCTGCTAATTATACAGATTTATTTGTAGGTGGTGAAGGTCAGTTTTTAAACGAGTACAACAATGAAAATTTAGATGCTTACTTAAACTACAACAAAACTTTTGGAAAGGTAAAAGTAGATGCAATGGTTGGGTACAACTACCAGTCTTTTAATAGTTCTGGAAATAGTACAGGTAACTTAAGAAATCCTAACGACGCTGGTTACACAAGCTACGTTAATACTCCAGTTGTATTGGTCGGTTTTATTGGAAGAACAAACTTTACATTTAACGAAAAATACCTATTAACATTAAACTATAGACGTGATGGAACTTCTCGTTTTGGGCCAGAAAATAGATGGGGAGACTTTGGTGGTGCTGCTTTAGCATGGAGAATTAGTGATGAAGATTTTATGAAAGACAACAAGTTGTTCTCTGACCTTAAACTAAGAGCTAGTTATGGTTTAAATGGGCAACAAGAAGGAATTAGTGGTGACTTGTATTTAGATAGATACCGTTTTGGGAATCAAGGTTCTGGATATATTTTTGGCGGTAATCCTATAGCATCTACTATTCCATCTGAAAGAAGTAATTTAAGATGGGAAGATGTAGCTACAATAGAAGTCGGAGTTGATTTTGGCTTATTTGACAATAAAATAACAGGTTCTATAAATGCTTTTCAGAAAAACTCTACAAACTTAATTTCAGATGCTCCTGTTGCTGATGGTTCTAATTTTACCAACAGAGTATTACAGAATATTGGAGATTTACAAGTAAACGGTTTAGAGTTTTCTATTAATACGGATGTGATTAGAAGTGAAGATGTAAATTGGAACTTTAACTTTAACGCTACGTATTTAGATAGAGAAATTAAAGAGTTAGCCTTAGGTCAAGATATTACAGTTGGTGGTATTTCTGGAGGAACAGGAAACTTCATACAATTATTTAGAGAAGGTTTTGCGCCAAATTCATTTTATGTATTTAAACAACTTTACAACACTGCAGGTCAACCAATAGAAGGTGCTTATGCAGATTTAAATGGAGATGGTATAATAAATACTCAAGATAGATATTTAAAAGGTAATCCTCAAGGAGATTTTACTTTTGGTTTCCAATCTAATTTTAACTACAAGAATTTTGATTTAGCATTTAACTTAAGAGCAAGTGTAGGTAATTATGTTTACAATAACGTAAACTCTAGCTCTGCACAATACGATTTATTACAAGATAATGCTGTATTAGGAAATATACCTACATCAGTACTAGATACAAACTTTAATAGTACTTCTGATGTTATTATTTCTGACTATTATTTAGAGAATGCTTCTTTTTTAAGAATGGATAATATAACTTTAGGATATACTTTTGACAGACCTGTCAAAAAATTTGCATCAAACAGTATACGTTTATGGGCTGGTATGCAAAATGTATTTACAATTACAAACTATTCTGGTTTAGATCCAGAATTATCTAGTAATGGTATAGATAACACAAATTACCCAAGACCAAGAACATTTTTGGTAGGTGCAAATATTAAATTTTAATTAATAAAGAATTAATGATGAAAAGAGTTTTTAAAATAGACAAGATTACCACCCTAATTATGGTGTTAATAATTGCGCTTTCTTCTTGTACGAGTGATTTAGACATTACTCCAAAAGATGATCAAGATTTATTAGGTGAAGAATTTTTTGCAAATGAAACATCCTATAAAGAATTAATTGCAGGTGTTTATGCAAATCTTTCTCTGACTGGTATTGACGGTCCAGGTGATTCCAACATAGATGGTTTAGATGCAGGTACTAGTCAGTTTGGTAGAGTATTATTGTATTTACAAACACTTTCTGCAGATCAAATGATTTGGTCTTATGAAAATGACCCTGGTACAAGAGAAATTCAGAGAAATATTTGGAACGCAGATGATCCAATAATTTTAGGAATGTTTGGTAGAAGCCATGTTACTATTGCTTTTGCAAATAATTTTCTAAGAGAAACTTCAGCTGCTAAATTAGACGAAAGAAATGTTTCTGCAGCAACTAGAGCAGATATAATAGGATATAGAGCAGAAGCTAGATTGTTAAGAGCTATGTCTTATTACTATATGATGGATCTTTTTGGTCAAGCAAATTTTTCAACAGAAAATAACGCTATTAACGAGCAACCTGAAGTATATAACAGAGCTCAATTGTTCGATTTTATAGAACAAGAATTAATAGATATAGAATCTGATTTAGCAGAACCAATGGCTGTAGAGCATGGAAGAGCTAGTAAAGGTGTTGCTTGGATGATTTTAGCTAAAATTTATTTAAATGCAGAAGTATATACAGGTCAGAGTAAGTACACAGAATGTATTGACTACTGTAATAAAATCATAAACGGTGGATATACGTTAGCCAATAACTATTTGCATAACTTTATGGCAGATAATAACACCAATTCTGCAGCAAATGAAATAATATTCCCATTAATTTCTGATGGAACATTTACTCAAAACTATGGTCCTACAACTGTAATGATCAATGGTTCTGTAGGAAGTATAGAGTCTAATGGTGCTGCTTTAGGTGTTGGCGCTGGTGGATGGGGTGGTGCCCTAAGAATTAGAAAGCAATTGGCTTTATTATTCGAAGAAAGTATTTTTAATGGAGATACCAGAAATACAATTATCTCTAATGAAAGAGGAATAGATATAACTGATATCTCTGATAGAGATCAAGGATATATTCTAGAGAAATACTCTAATGCAACCTCTACAGGAAGTTTTGGAGTAGATCAAACTTTTGTTGATACAGATTTTCCTTTATTTCGATTGGCAGATGTATATTTAATGTATGCAGAAGCTCATTTAAGAGGAGGTGCTGGTGCAACTGAAGCTAATGTTACAGCGTATATTAATTCGTTAAGAAGTAGAGCAAATAACCCACAAAATAACTTAACAATGTCTAATATTACTTTAGATTTTATTTTAGATGAAAGATCTAGAGAGTTACATTGGGAAGCTCATAGAAGACAAGATTTAGTAAGATTTGGATTGTTTACAGGTGGAGCTTATAATTGGGTATGGAAAGGTAATGGAACAAATGGAATTGCGTTGCCAAATCATTTTAACCTTTATCCAGTTCCTTCTGCAAGTTTAGCTTCTAACCCAAATTTAACTCAGAACCCTGGGTATTAATTTTTAAATAAATTACAAATGATGAAAAATATAAAAAGATTTTCAGCAATTTCATTTATTGGATTATTCATGTTAATTTTCAATTCTTGTGATGATAATTCTGAATTATTTACAATAACAAATCCTACGCCTCCTGTATTAGCAGAGCTAGGTTTTACAGATATTGAATTAGATGCTGTAAACACAAACAATCCAGCAATTAACTTAAATTGGATGGAAGCAGATTATGGGCAACAAGCGTCTATAAATTATGCTATTGAGTTTGCTAGCGATGAAGCTTTTACAACACCTGTTGTTTCTGCTACTGTAACAGGTATTACAGCCATAACATTATCTGTTAGTGAAATAAATACTGCAGCTGGTAATGCTGGTTTAAACCCTTTTGAGTGGGCTTCACTATATGTAAGAATAGTATCTTCATTAGGAAGTCAAAATTCAGAACAATCAGTTTCTAATGCCATACAGTTTAATGTATATCCTTATTTTAACTATACTTTTAATGATTATTACTTAGTAGGCGATGCAACTGCTCCAGGTTGGAATAACAACGATAACAACCCTGCTCTTTTTAGAGATGAAAACGACAGTAATTTGTTTTATTACACAGGAAAGTTTGGAGGAAACGGACACTTTAAAGTTCTTTCTACAAAAGGATTATGGCAACCTCAATATGGAACGGATAATGCTTCTAGAAACTCTGACGGAACCTCATCTGGTGAAGTTGGCGTAAATTTAGGATCAGGTTCAGACCCAGAGCGTTTCCCATATGCTGGTGGTGATGGTATCCCTGAAGGTTTCTATACATTTAAAATAAATTTTGCCAGTAATACATTTACTTTCGAAAAATTTGATGCATCAGGAAGTACGAGTCCTAATTCTTTAACTTTACAAGGATCTAGTACTAGTAATATAACTATGAATCAATTGTCTTTTGATGGACATTTATGGTTTGCTAATAGTGTTAGATTAACCCCTGGAGAAGTTTCTTTTGTAACCGATGGTGGTGCAAATTGGGGAAGCGAATCTTCATTTTCTGGAGTGGCTACAAATGGAGGTAGTGCAATACCTGTAATTGTAGAAGATGATTACGACGTTTGGTTTAATGACTTAACAGGGCGTTACATATTAATTCCTTTAAATTTATAATTAATAAAACTTTAAAAAATGAAAAAATATTTAAAAAGAGCTAGTTACCTACTACTTTCATTAAGCCTTTTATTAGGTTCTTGTGAAGTAGAAGATAGCTTAACTTTAACAAGCCCAGATGCAGCTTTTACTTTAGACACTCCTGGTATTAGTAGTGTATATTTAAATTTTGCATTACCAACAAATCCTGCATTTACAATTTCTTGGAAAGATGAACTAAACGCAGGTTCAGATTACACAGTGGAAATGGCAACGGATGCAGAATTCACAAGTCCTTTGACTTTAGGAACTACTACAAATAGTAACTTTTCTATTTCTGTAGAGAACTTTAATACTGCAATACAAAATACTGGTGTATCAAACTTTAGAGATATTGCAGTATATATGAGAGTTAACTCTGGTGGTAATACAACAAACACTATCTTAATGTTAGTAACTACTTATCCAGTAGATGCTCCAACTTTTACAAGTATTGATAATGGAGATGCCTTTGTATTAAGTTTAGATAATAATGATTTAGAAGCTGTTAACGTAACTTGGAATGATCCAATTTTAGACTCAACGCTACCTATTGAAATAAACTATGTATTAGAAGCTGCCACTCCTAATACTTCTTTTGCAAGTCCTATAGAAGTTGGTTCAGTTAAAAACACAAATTCAATTTCATTAACAAACGCTCAATTAAATGCTGTTGCAATTCAAACAGGAATTGAGGTCGATACAGCTGGAGACGTTGAGATGAGATTAATTTCTACAATAACTGACGCTGCATCTGGTACTGTTTTAGAAAGAATTACTGAAACTGTAACTATTAATGTAACTACTTACTTAACAGTATTAGATCTTTCTACTACTTGGGGAGTTGTAGGTTCTGCAGCAAATGATTGGGGAGCTACTCCAGATTTACCTTTCTTTAAAACAGATGTAGACGGTGTTTTAGTTGCATATGTTAATCTAATCGATGGTGAAATTAAATTTAGAGAAAATAACGCTTGGGACAATAATTATGGTAGTGATAGTTCTACAGGTGGAGCCTTAGTATCTGGTGGTGGAAACCTTACTGTAACTGCAGGTTCTTATAAAATCGTAATGGACTTAAACAACCTAACCTATACCATTGAATCATTCTCTTTAGGTATTGTTGGTGGTGCTTACAATAACTGGGGAGCAACTCCAGATTTTATGCTAGAATATGACCCATATTCAGATGTTTTTAGAGGTCTAGTTACATTAATAGATGGTGAAATGAAGTTTAGACTAAATAACGACTGGGGTACAAACTGGGGCGATGATGGCACAGATGGCACTTTAGATCCAGGTGGTGCAAATATTGTAGTATCTGCTGGAACCTATTTTGCAACTGTAAATATGAATGATTTAACCTATACTCTAGAACCTGTACAGAATGTTTGGGGGCTAGTTGGTGGCGCATATAACGATTGGGGTGCAACAGCTGATGCTCAGTTTAAAAGAGATTGGTCTAAACCATTTAATGATGTTTGGATATTAGAAAACGTTACGTTAATCGATGGAGAATATAAATTTAGAGCTAACAATGATTGGGGTACTAACTATGGAGACTCTGATGGTGATGGAATATTGGAACTGAATGGTGGTAATTTAAACACTACTGCTGGTACGTATTCTTTTGTGTTAGATTTCTCTAACCCAGATGCACCAACTTATACTAAGAATTAATTTTCTTTATAATTTACATAAGAGCTATCTTAACAGATAGCTCTTATTTTTTTACTACAGTTTTTTATGAAAAAAAATATTTTCTCTTTCATTGTATTAATTTCTTCGTTTATATTTAGTCAACAACAAACCGTTACTTTTTCTATAAACCCATCAACATTTGATGAAGATGAAGAAATTACCATAACTGCATCTAATGTAGATGTTTCTGCATGGGGCGTTACAGACATTTATTTATGGGCATGGTCTTTTGATTCAAATTATGAAAACCTTCAAGATTCTCCAACAAATGGAAGCTGGACAAACTCTAATGAAGCTCAAAAATTAATCAATAACGGAAATAATACCTATAGCATCACGCTTACACCAACAACTTTCTTTAATAGAACTACTATTGGAAGAATAGGTTTTTTAGTAAAAGCAAAGAATGGAGATGGTGATAAAAAATCACAAGACCAGTTGTATGATGTTGGTAAATTTCAAATAACGTTAAATTCTCCTACAGAAACAACAACAATTATAAATTCTGGAGATAACTTTAGTATAGCTGCAGAAGCATCCTTGTTTGCTAATTTTAATTTAAAAGCAAATGGAACTTCTATTGATCAACAAACTAACTTACTAGAATACAATTTTACAACGTCAATAACAGAAAATACTTCATTTTCGCTTGAGGCTAATAATAACGGAAATATACAAACAAAGGAATTTAATGTTGTGGTAAAACCAACAGTTACAGAAGCTAGTCTTCCATTAAACTTAAAAGATGGCTTAACAATTAATGCAAGCGATAAAACAAAAGCAACCTTAGTATTACATGCACCAAATAAAGAATTTGTTCATGTAATTGGTGATTTTAACAATTGGGAAATAAATAATAATTACCTTTTAAAAAAAGATAGCTCAAAAGATCGTTTTTGGATAGAACTTACTAATTTAGATCCAGATACAAACCACATGTATCAATATCTAATTGATGCAAAAATAAGAGTTGCAGATCCATATTCTACTCAAATTTTAGATCCGTACGAAGATATTTATATAGATGATGCTACCTTCCCAAACTTACCAGAATATCCATCTGATTTTACTTCTCATGCAGTTACATTTTTTAAAACAGGTGAAGAAGAATATGTGTGGGAAAATACCAATTTTTCTAAACCAGCAAAAACAGATTTAGTTATTTACGAATTGCTTATCAGAGATTTTGATGAACTTCACAGCTTTAATGCAGTAAAAGCAAGATTAGATTATTTACAGGATTTGGGCATCAATGCAATAGAATTTATGCCAATAAATGAATTTGATGGAAACTTATCATGGGGGTACAACCCCTCTTTTCATATGGCTGTAGATAAATATTATGGAACTAAAAAAGCTTTTAAGCAACTTGTAGACGAATGCCATAGAAGAGGTATCGCTGTCATTTTAGATGTTGTGTATAATCATGGAACGGGTCAACATCCATTTTACAGAATGTACAACACAGATAATGGTGGTTATGGAGGTAAAGCAACTACTAACAGCCCTTTCTTTAATGAAGAGGCTAGACATTCTTATAGTGTTTTTAATGATTTTAACCATCAAAAACAAGGAGTAAAAGAATATGTAAAAAGAACTACACAATATTTAATAGAAGAATATAAGATTGATGGTTTTAGATGGGATTTAACAAAAGGCTTTACACAAAATTGTTTAAATGACGAAGGCTGTACGAATAATCTTCAGACTGATCGAATTGAAGTATTAAAAGAATATGCAGATTATCAATGGGAAATAGATCCAGACTTTTATGTAATTTTTGAGCATTTAGGGTCTAATACTGAAGAAACAGAATGGGTAAACTATAAACTTATTGATGGAAAAGGAATTATGTTGTGGGGTAATCAACATGGCAGTTATACCAATGCAACTATTGGTAATAATGCAAATGGTGCATCTAACTTTGATTGGATTTCCTATAAAAATAGAGGTTGGACAGTACCTGCTAATGTAAGTTATATGGAAAGCCATGATGAAGAGAGGCAAATGTATTCCGCACTTACACAAGGCAACTCCAATACTTCTTATAATATTAAAAATACCTCTACTGCATTAGATAGAATGGAGTTATCTGGTGCGTTTTATTTTACCATTCCTGGACCAAAAATGATATGGCAATTCGGCGAGTTAGGGTATGATATTTCAATAAATGAAAACGGAAGAACAGGAAATAAACCCATTTTATGGAATTATTTTGACAACCTTGACAGAAAATCAGTTTACAATACCTGGAGTAAACTCATTCAATTAAAGTTAGATTACGCAATATTTAAAACAGAGAATTTTAATATTGATGCTTCTAATTCAAACGGATTAAAAAAGATTCAACTTTCTGACACCTCTGCATCAGATTTGCAATACGTTACCATTGTTGGTAATTTTAGTCTCAGCAATCAAAATATAAATCCAGTTTTTCAAGAAACTGGCACCTGGTATGACTTACTAAATGATAATGAAGAGTTAGAGGTTACCAATACTAATAATCTAATTAATTTAGACCCAGGTGAGTTTAAAGTGTATGGTAATAAACCAGCTAGTTTAAGTACAGATGAATTATTTTTAGAAAATACGATTTATTTGTATCCAAACCCCACTGAAGATGCTTTTAAAATTTCTACAAACACCTCTAATATTATTATCTATGATAGTAATGGAAAAAAAATAAAAGAGTTTAAAGGAAGTTTCGAAAAAAATCATCTATTCTCAATAACTGATTTAAAAAAGGGTGTTTACCTAGTGGTCACAAAAACAACCAAAGGAAAATCCTTAAACAAATTAATAGTTCAATAAAAAAAGAGTAATCATAAAAAAAGAGCTACTTTATAGTAGCTCTTTTATTTTGTGTAATGTTCTATCTATTTCCTCTAAGGTGGTATATTTAGAGAATGAAAATCGGACTGAAGTTGTATTAGTTTGCTCTTCTGTTTGTAATTCTTCTAAAACATGCGACCCTTTATTACTACCACTTTGACATGCAGACCCTCCAGAAACAGCTATATCTGCCATATCTAAACTAAATAATAACATGTCGTTTTGTATTGGAAATCTTACATTTACAATAGTATAAGTACTTTTTGTAAAATCATTAGAGCTACCATTAAATGCTATAGAGGGATTTATTTTTAATAATTTTTTGATAAAATGCTTTTTTACATATTCTATGTGTAACTTATCTTTAGTTAAATGCGCATACGCATTCTCTAAAGCCTTTTCCATTCCTAAAATACCATGAACATTTTCTGTACTAGATCTAGCTCCTCTTTCTTGATCTCCACCATGTATCATTGGTAAAATACCAAAACCTTTTCTAAAGTATGCAAACCCTACCCCTTTTGGTCCATGAAATTTATGAGCGCTACACGCTATAAAATCTATCTTAACTTTAGATAAATCCAATGGATAATGACCTATAGTCTGTACCGTATCTGAATGAAAAAGTGCAGCATTATCTTTACATAAGTTACTCACTTTTTCTAAGGGTAAAATTGTACCAACCTCGTTATTAATATGCATTAAACTTACAAGCGTCTTTTTGGTATCATTTTTTAATAGCTCCTCTAAATGGCTTAAGTTAATAACTCCATTAGTATCTGTTGCTACATAATTTACTATGATGTTTTGTTTTTTTTCTAAAAACTGGCACGTATGCAATACAGCATGATGTTCTAATTTAGAGGTAATTATTCTTTTTACCCCCAAGTGTAAAACAGCATTTTTAAGGATTAAGTTGTCTGCCTCTGTACCTCCAGCAGTAAAAACAATTTCTTGGGCAGTTACATTAAATTGTTTTGCAATATTTTTTCTTGCAGTCTCTACAGCAGATTTTGCCTTTCTCCCAAATTGATGTGTAGAAGAAGGGTTACCAGAAACTTCTTGCATACTTTTATACATCGTTTCTAAAACGTCATTGTCTATTTTTGTAGTTGCAGCATTATCTAAATATATCGCATTCATAATACAAAAATACAATTAATTCGAATTCTGGTAAATATAAACTTCGGTAGCACCAAGGCCATACTTTTTATAGGAGGCATCATAATACTTTACAGGATATCTATTTAATAAACTTTGTAGTTCTGATTTTAATACCCCTTCTCCTACTCCATGAATAAATACAAGTTTTGAAATTCTTTTTGATATTGCAAATTCAATTTTATTCTTGGCTGTAGTTAGTTGCAGGTTTAACATATCGTAATTATCCAAACCTCTTGTTGAACGCACTAACTGATTGATGTGTAAATCTACCTCTAAAATAATTTCTTTTTTAGTTTTAGAAAATAAACTTTTTTTTACTGGCTGGTTGCTAATTTTTTCTTTAAGTATCGAATTATTGATGTCAGAAAACTTAGAAAGTTCTTTTTGATCTTTTTCTATTTTTACTAATTCACTACTAGCAAAGGTAAAAATCATTCCGTCGTTAGTTTTCACTGAAATATCATCTCCTGATATCGCAGTTACTATGCCTTTAATAACATCATCTAAAACAGCAACTTTGTTTCCAATTTCTAAACGCATTCTTAACTGTATCTTAATTTTGAGAAATTATAGTAAGCTTTACTTTTGCAGTAAAAATAACTAATGATCTTGAACACTTCTAATATTTCTGCAAAATTCTTTTTTACAAACACAGCAAAAAAAAATACAATTTTTAAAGAAAGAAAAGAAGTTTTATTAGATATAGCAAATGCAGTTGCAGAAGAATCTAAAAGTAAAAAATTTGTAAATCTTAACTTTATCTGTAAGCATAATGCCAGATCTAGTCAACTGTGCCAAGCCTGGTCTTTTTTAGCCTCACTAACATTTAATTTACAAATTAATTCATATTCAGGAGGTTCTGAAATAACTTCATTCCATAGAAACACCATAAAAGTATTACAGAAATGTGGTTTTAATTTTCAATTGGAAGACTTTTCACATCAAAATCCAAAATACAATATCTCTTATGATGATGGCAAAAAAACATTTTTGGGCTTTTCTAAATATTTTGAAGATGCAACAAATCAAGAACCTTTTATAGGAATTAATATCAGTAAAAACTTAAATGATCAGTTTACAAGTATTCAAGGTGCTACTCATACCTACCATTTACCTTATTTTGATTTAAAAAATATAGACGGCACTGTTAATCAGGAACAAAAATACGCAGCAGTTAACGAACAGATTGCAAGTGAAATTTACTTTCTATTTTCAACTATAAAAGGTAAAGTTTCTTAAAAATAACACTTGTTATTTATAAGCCATCATGTATTTCTATTTAAATTTATATCTATTTGTAAAATAAGTTCATGAGTGTTTAATATTAAAGTAACAATCAACCTTAGATTTCTAGGTCTTTATCGTAGGGGATACTTTTTAAAATATGATTGATTACATTTATTCTAGCCTCTGTCTTTCTATTAGCTCTAATAATTTTCCAGGGCGATAAAAGAGTATTTGTTTTTGCAAACATGGCATTCTTATATTCGGTATATTGATCCCAAAGGTCTTGTGCCTTTTCATCTAACTTGGTCATTTTCCATTGTTTTAAGGGATCACTTTTAATTTCTGCAAAACGCTTTGCTTGTTCTTTTTTAGAAATTGACATATAAATCTTAACTAAATGTATACCTGATTCTAATATCATACGTTCAAAATCATTTACCTGATTCATAAATGTATTGTACTCTTCTTGTGTACAGAAATTATTTACAGGCTCTACAACAGCCCTATTATACCAACTTCTATCAAAAAAAACCATTTCTCCAGCTTTTGGTAATTGCTCTACATAACGTTGAAAATACCATTGGCTTTGTTCATCTTTTGTAGGTTTTGGTAGCGCAACAATTCTCATAAAACGAGGATTAATTCTTTCTGTAACTCTTCGGATTGCACCCCCTTTTCCGGCTGCATCCCTACCTTGAAAAACAACAATAATTCGTTCTTCATTCTGAATAGCCCATGTTTGCAATCGAATAAGTTCTACTTGCAGTTTTTTTAGCTTTCTTTGATAGTTTACATACCTTAATGCTTTTTCTACACTTAAAGGATCTTTAGATAAAAGAGCTAATAACCCTCTATTCGAATTTAACTTTTTAATATCTGAAGGTGATAAATTATTATCCATACTATTAATCTATTTTGTGAATACCAGACCTATAATACCTCATCACAATATTAGGATCTGGATTTAAAGGTGTACTTGATTCAAGTTTTCCTTCATAATCAAATTGAGACAATACATGTCTTATCGCTTCTAATCGAGCTGCTCTTTTATCATTAGTTTTTACAATTACCCAAGGGCTATATGAAGTATGTGTTTTAGAAAACATCTCTTCTTTATAATGAGTATATTTATCCCAAAGTATTTGTCCTTGTTTATCTACTGGACTAAATTTCCATCTTTTTAAAGGAGTTTCTTTTCTACCTTCAAAACGCTTTCCTTGTTCTTCTTTAGTAATAGATAACCAAAATTTAATAATAATTACTCCATCTTCGTACATCATATGTTCAAATTCAGGCACTTGGACAAGAAATTGTTTGTATTGTAATTCAGAACAAAAACCCATTACTGGTTCTACAACTGCTCTATTGTACCAACTTCTATCAAAAAAAACAATTTCTCCTGGGTTTGGAAGTTCTTTAATATATCTTTGAAAATACCATTGCCCTTTTTCAATTTCTGTGGGTTTATTTAATGCAACTAATCTTGAAGATCTTGGGTTAAGATGCTCCATAAATCGTCTTATATTACCCCCTTTTCCTGCTGCATCTCGTCCTTCAAAGATAACCGCCACTCTTTTATTGTGCAAAGAAATATGATTTTGAAGTTTTACCAATTCAATTTGTAGCATTCGTAGCTCTTCATTGTATGAGAGCGTATCTTCTACCTTTTCAAAAGAGATATCTTTCTCTTTTAACAGATCTAATAATTCTTTATGACTAGATATGTTATTAAAATCTTCTTTGATTAATTCTCCCATAAATTTTAATTTTACTTTAAGAACCCTAAAAATAAAACCTTTTTTTAAAAATCATGTTAAAAATCTATCAATTTAAATTCTAAAAATTATATTTGTGTACTATGAAAAATACAATTTTTATTGTTCTTTTTTTTATATCACTCTCTATTTTATCTCAAAAAAAATACTCAAAAGAAATAAGTGTTATTTCAGACAATGATTTGTCAAGAATTACAACAATTTATTCATAAAAACTTTAACTTTAAACAAATACAGGGCTGGCAATATCAAATTCAGAACGCGCTTAGCATTTCTCTAAAATCCTCATTTGTTAAACAATTATATATGAGTAATACTAATGCTTTTGATGTAAATTGGGAGAATTATTTACAGCTAGGCTCTTCTTATACCAACATAAGTTCTGGACTTAACATAAGATTAGGGCTTTTACCGCTGCAAGAAATAATAAATTCAATTGCTTATAATACGCACTTAAACAATAAAAACACAAATAATTTTAATGAATCAGAATCATTTTTTTTTTATAAAACCAATGCTTAGATATGTCGCTTATGATGCTACTATCCAAGGAAGTTTTTTAAATAAAACAAGTCAAGTAACAAAAGAAATTATTCCATTTGTTTTTTCTTTTCAACTTGGTATAAAGTTTACCGTTCAAAATTTTAATTTTGGGTATTATTTTAACTATAACACAAATAAATCTAAAGGGTTAAGGTATGTTAATGGAAATGAATTCGGAAGAATAATATTAAGTTATAGATGGAATTAATCTAAAAAAAATCTTCTTTAAAGCCTAACAAATATAATTTTTCTTGGGTTCTAGTTACTGCTGTATATAACCATCTAAAATACTCTTTAGATACTCCATTTGGTAAATAAGGTTGCTCTACAAATACGGTTTTCCACTGGCCTCCTTGAGATTTATGACACGTCATTGCATAAGAAAACTTTACTTGCAAAGCATTAAAATAGGGATTCTTTTTTATGGCTAAAAACTGTTTGTATTTGGATTTTTCTTCTAAATAATCTTCACGAACTGCTTGATATAATTTGTTAGATTCTTCATAAGTTAAAGAGGGACTTTCACTTGTTATTGTATCTAGTAATAAAACCGTTTCAAAAGCAGGCATTTGTGGGTAATCTATCATTCTTAATGATACCTCAGCAAATTTAAAACCATACAACTCTTTGATAGATAAAATACTTAAAACTTGGCAAATATCACCGTTTGCAATAAATCCAGCATCCGAAGATTCCTTTAACCAAAAATAATTATTTTTAACAACCATAACAAAATCTCCAGCAGAGATTTCATTTTCTTGTCCTCTAATGTTTAAACGTATTTGTTGATTATACTGGTTGGCTCTTTTGTTAGAACGCACAATAAAAGCAGTATCTTCCACCCCATCATTTTCATAAGCTAAAACTAAGGCATCCTCTATATCATAACCATCTTCTAGTCTTACAATATCTGGGTAGTTTAAATCAAAATTAAAATCTAACCCCTCATTTTGTATTAAAAAACGAAGTTGTGTAGCATTGGCTAAAATTCCAGAATTTTCATGCTGACGCATAACCTCATCCAACTCAATTTCAATTACATTTTTATGATAATCTATAGTTAATGTATCTGCATCTAAAGCAGGACTTAAGGTAAGCTTTACAGGTGGAAGTTGTGCAGTGTCTCCAATAAAAATTAATTTACACTCATGGCCACGATCTACATAAGAAATTAAATCATCTAGTAATGAACCTGTTTCAAATAATTTTTGATTTTGTCGAGCATCTGGAATCATAGAAGACTCATCTACAATAAAAATGGTATGTCTGTGTTTGTTTTGTTGTAAAACAAAATCTACACTCCCATTCGCTTGTTTTTTAGGGAAATATATTTTTTTATGAATAGTGTATGCAGGCTTTTTAGAATAAACAGAAATTACTTTTGCTGCTCTTCCTGTTGGAGCTAACAAAACAGCTTTCTTATTAGTCGCCCATAATGAATTCACAAAAGTACTTATGGTAGTAGTCTTCCCTGTACCTGCATAACCTTTTAATAAGAAAATTTTATTTTTATCATCATTAAAAATAAATTCACTTAATAAATTTAAAAGTTCATTTTGCTTTTCTGTTGGGCGATAAGGAAATTTTTTCTTTAATTCTTTAAAAAAATTAGCAGGCTGTTTTATCATATAAATCTTAAAGTATCAAAGATACATTTCTTTATAAAGAAAAATTTTTATCATTGAAAAAAAATTGTAGATTTGCGATTATACTATTAAAAAAACAAAATTATAATGAATTTAATACTAATGATTTTAGGGGCTGTTATATTAGCAGTTCTAATAGCTTACGTAATAGTTAAATTTTTACCATTAAAGTTAAGATGGTTACCTTCTATTTTACTATTAATTTTAGCAGGATTTTTAAGTTGGAAGATTTATGGTGGAATTATGGAGCCAATTAAATTTAATGAAAATAAAGTTGTAAGATTTGCTAGTGTTGTTAATAGCTTAAAAATTATTAGAGATGCAGAAGTTAAATATTATGAAGTATATGGGAAATATACGAATGACAAAGCTGGATTAATTCAGTTCATAGATACTGCTCAACTTGCATTAACAGAAACTAAAACTATAGTTGAGAAAGTAAATAAAGGTGGTGGGGTAATTGTAGATGAAGAAAAAAGAGTAACAGATACAATTGGTTTTGAACCAGTTATTAAATATTTTAAGAACAAAGATTATAAATCGATGTTTAAAGTACCTGGTGTTGAAGGAGTTGAGTTTGAATTAGAAATAGGAGAAGTAGAAAAAGTACAGGGTTTAATGCAGCCAACATTTAGAGCAAGAACTCCAAAAAGAGGAATTTTAAAAGGCATGAATGAATCTTTAGTGAAACAAGAGCTAGAAGCTATTGAAACAGATCAAATTAAAGGAGAGTACGTTTCTGTAGGTTCATTAGGAGAGGTTACTACAGGAGGTAATTGGCCACCATCATATGACAGAAAAGTTGGAAATAAAGATCAATAAACAATCTTTAAACATATCAGAAAATAATTCATTATCCATCCAATTTAGTTTGGATGGATTTTCTTTTTGTATTAATGATAAGGATACGAATAAGACAAAACATTTCTCTAACTATACTTTTGAAGAAACATTAAAAAGTCCAGAAAAATTACTTGAAAAAATACAAGCAATTTTTGAAGAAGATAAATTACTTCAAAAAGATTTTAAAAGTATACAAGTAATACATGAAAACTATTTATCATCATTAGTTCCTGATGCATACTTTGAGACTTCAATATTAAGAAATTATTTAGATGTTACCGTAAAAACTCTTAAAAACGACTTTATAGCCTTTGACTACATCGAAAAGATTGCTGCAAAGAATGTTTACATCCCATACATTAATATAAACAACTACCTATTTCAAAGTTTTGGAGAATTTGAATACAAACACCATCAAACAGTTTTAATAGAGAGAATAATACAGAAAAAAGACATGAATAAAGTCATGTATGTTAATGTTGCAAAAAATCATTTTGATATTATCGTAACAGAAAATCAAGAATTACTATTCGTAAACTCTTTTTCGTTTAATACTAAAGAAGACTTTATGTATTATGTTCTTTTTACGGCTGAACAACTAGAGTTAGATACAGAACAATTTTTACTTAAATTCTGTGGTTTAATTTCTGAAGCTGATGAGATCTATAAAATAACCTATAAGTACATTAGAAATATTGGCTTTATACATTCAAAAAACCCATTTGCATTAGAGCTTAAAGAACCACAACACACAAATTATACTTTACTAGGATAATGAGAATCATATCTGGAAAATTAAAAGGAAGACGTTTAAAAGCTCCAAAAAACCTACCTGTTCGTCCAACAACAGATATGGCTAAAGAAGGTTTGTTTAACGTTTTAAATAATACGTATTATTTTGATAGTATTGCTGTGATAGATTTATTTTCTGGTACAGGTAATATTGCCTATGAATTTGCTTCTAGAGGTACAAAAAATATTTATGCTATAGATGCTAATTACAATTGTATTCGATACATATACAATACCTCGAAAGAGCTAGAATTGGAGATTAATACCTACAAAAGCGATGTTTATAAATTTTTAGAAAAAACAAATTTAAAAGCAGATATTATTTTTGCAGATCCTCCTTACGATTTTACATCTGAAAAATTTATAGAGATTATAGATTTAGTAATGACTAATAAATTACTAAATAACGGTGGAACATTAATTATTGAACACTCGAAACATACAGATTTATCAAAGCATCATAAACACACTTATGACAAAAGATATGGAGGTAATGTATTTAGTTTTTTCGAACTTTCTGAAGATGAAAGTTAAAATAGCGACTCAATGATATTCTTAATGGTAATACCCTCTGCTTCTGCCTTGTAATTTTTTACAATTCTATGAGATAATATTGGCACAGCAACTGCTTTTACATCTGCAATATCTGGAGAATATTTACCATGAACTGCTGCATGAGCTTTAGCAGCTAAAATTAAATTTTGAGAAGCTCTAGGGCCTGCTCCCCAATCTATATAATTTTTGACCAAACTTGTGGCTTGATTCGAATTTGGTCTAGTTTTACCTACTAAACCTACTGCATATTCAACAACATGATCGGTAACTGGGATTTTACGAATTAAATTTTGAATAGCTAAAATTTCTTTACCAGATAAAATAGCATTCACAACTGCGTTAGTCGTACTTGTTGTATTTTTTACAACAGCAACTTCTTCTTTAAATGTTGGATATTCTAAATGAATAGAAAACATAAAACGATCTAATTGTGCTTCTGGCAAAGGATAAGTACCTTCTTGTTCTATGGGGTTTTGCGTTGCCAAAACAAAAAAAGGCAAATCTAACTTATAATGATTATTAGTAATTGTAACTGAACGCTCTTGCATTGCTTCTAAAAGGGCTGCTTGTGTTTTAGGAGGAGTTCTATTAATTTCATCAGCTAAAATAATATTAGAAAATATCGGCCCTTTTATAAATTTAAACTTTTTGTTTTCATCTAATATCTCACTTCCAAGAATGTCAGATGGCATTAAGTCTGGTGTAAATTGTATGCGTTTAAAATCCAAGCCTAAAACATTAGACACTGTGTTTACTAAAAGTGTTTTTGCTAAACCTGGAACACCTATTAGCAAAGAATGACCACCACAAAATATAGATAATAAGGTAAAATTAACAGCATCTTCTTGCCCGACTATTATTTTACTAATTTCAGACTTTAATACTTTATAATTTTCTACTAGATTTTTAACAGCGTTAACATCAGACATTACCTTCCCGTTTCTTTTTTCCAGTTTTTAGTAAACTTACATTTTCTATGATCTTTAGATAATTTAATGTAAGTATCTTTAATTTTTTCTTTAGCCCACTTTGTAACTGCTTCTTCTTTCTTTTTTGTTAAAGCCAATTCCTGAACTTTCACATAATCATTAACCAAATCTGCAGTATGTGTATTTGTTCTATCTCTCATTATGATGAATTTATACATTTTTTCACCACTTTTATTCTCATCAAAATAAACATCTGTAAGGTCTCCTTTTTGTAGTTCTGCTACCCTAGCATATAAAGCAGGATCCATTCTTGTTAAATCCCAAGTAGTTTCCCCTGTGTATGGATTTATTAATAAACCATCATCATTTTTAGTATCTTCATCATCAGAATACTTTTGAACAGCTTCTTCAAAAGAAATTTCACCCAATTTAATTTCGTTTGCAACCTTTTCTGCTTTATTCTTCGTTTCTAATAATAATGATTCTGGCACATTAGGTTGCATAAGTATATGCGTAGCAACTCTCATGTTTCCCCTAATTTCATGCAATTGCATTATGTGGTATCCAAAATCAGACTCAAAAGGTTCAGAGATTTGGCCAACATCTAGAGAAAAAGCCATCTCTTTAAATTCTTTAATAAAAGGGGAATCTTTAGTAACTTCGTATTTACCACCATTTGATACTACTCCAGGATCATCAGAATTAATGATCGCTTTCATTTTAATACTTGACCCCTCTTCTATTTCTTTTTTTATTTCTTTTAATTTAGTAACTATTCTTTCTTTTTCAGCCTCAGAAGGCTTAGCTTTAATAACTAATTGTGCCAATTCAATTTCTGCAGAAAATTCTGGTAATTCTCCAGCATCCTTTAAACCAACGTAATACAAACGTACTTCTTCTGGTGTTACATCTATTTTTTCTGTAATCTTTAATTGTTCTTTCTCTATTAAAGCATTTTCTGACTGTACTGTAAACAATTCTTTCTTTAAATCATCTAAATCATTAAATCCATAGGCTTTAATAACTTTATCTACAGAACCAAATTGTTCTGTAAAATAAGCGACACTTCTCTCTACTCTAGAAGAAATTTCTTCATCAGAAACTGTAACACTATCAATAACTGCATGGTGAGCCAGAAGTTTTTGCTGCATAAGTTCTTCTAGCATTTCACAATCAGAGATCTGTATTTTACCTTCAGATCGAACTTCTATTTCTTGTTTAAATTTTTCTATATCAGAATCTAACACAATATTTTTCCCTATAACAACTGCTACACCATCAATTTTAATTTGCGCTGACAATTCTGCACTAAAAAAAACAATTAAAGTGAATAAGAATGTGGTTTTAATAAATTTTAAGATTGTTATTTTTTGATGCATCTTGTACTAATATTTTTTCTATTTCTCTAATTAATTCAATTTTACGTCGATGTAAAATCATTTGTTTTATTGTAGGTTTTATATAACCGATTGGTGCTATATCATTCCTCATCAAAACCTCTTTTATGGTGGCCAAATATAAACCTAATGAATCTTGTTTTTGAATTAATTTTGTTTTATTTAACAGATTTTCTTTAGAAAATGGCACTTTTAACATAACCTTATCTAAAGAGGACCAGATAGAATCATTAAAATGATAAGATTTAAAACTTAATTGTTGTTTTTCCAAAGCTTCTAAATCTTCAATTTTATCTGATTTAAATAGTTCTTTAAGTTCTTTTTTATTTAAAATATTCTCAGCAAGATGAAGGTATTTTATTTTTATTAATTCTTCGTTTAATCTAAAATTCTCTTTATTATTACTGTAAAACACTTCTATTTCTTCGTCTAAAATTACAGTATCCAATTGTTGTTTAATTAAGCGCTCTTTATAACTATTAATAAGAAGACTTTCTTTATAATCTTTTACCAAATCGTTAATACTTTCTATTTCTTCTTGTGTTATATTACTTTCTGCATTTTTTAGTAAAAGCTTTTGTATTGCCCAATCATTGATAAAACCTTTTACTAAAATTACGCTATCTTCTTTACTTAAATTTGAAGGCAAAAAACGAGTTAAGTCTTTTTTAAATAATTTATCTGCGTTTACAGAAGCAATTATATCTGAAGTAAAAGTATCTTTTTCTTTAACTTCTAAATATTCACAAGACCACAAAAGTGAAAAAAATCCAATAAGAAAGATTCCTTTTTTCATTGCTATTTAGCGTAGTGTTTTTGGAGTTTTTTAAGTGATTTTTTTCGGATTTCAACAGCGCTTTTATTTCTTAATTCTTCAATCCAAGTTTTTTCTAAATGATTTTGAAAATCATTCATTACCTCTCCTTTTATTTTATCTAAAGGTTTATTCTTGTAGTTGTTCAAACGAAGTTTATAAAAATTTTGCAAGCCTAAAGTATCTTTAGAGGCCTTATCCCATATTTTTCTTTGCATTAACTCAAAAAGCAATAAACCATCTTCATATTCTTTTAGTAAATGAGCAAATTCAGGTTCCGTTTTTTCTAAATTATCTTTATAATAATTTAAAATTTCTTCATTTTTAAACTCTTTATAAAGATCAAAAATAGACGTATTCCTTTTTCTTTTTATAAAAGTAATAAAGTCTGATTGTTTAATTTCTTTCTCATTTATTTCAAAAAGAGTGACATTTAAAGTATCTGTAGATAATTCTCTTATATTTTTTAAATCTAAAATAGATTTAGCATCATCAAATTCTTTAACTGAATACGTTTTCTTTAATTTATTTACTACTGCCTTTTCGGATAACTGCAAACGATCAGTTGATCTTATTCTATTGGTTAACTCACCCTTTAACTCTTGAAAAGACTGAACAGGATGTTTTTTAATTAACTGTATAATATGCCAGCCAAAGCGTGTTTTAAATGGTTTAGAATATGCCCCCTCTTTAGTTAAACTAAATGCAATCTTATCAAATGGTTGCACCATAACTCCCGATCCAAATTTTCTTAATTTACCTCCTTTAGATTTAGAGCCTTTATCATCTGAATATTTTCGGGCTAACATTTTAAATTGCTCGTCATTCTCTAAACGAATGTAAATTGAGTCTATCAATTCTTTTTCTTTTGCAGATTTATCTTGAATTAGAATATGGGCAACTTCTACTTCGCCTCTTGACTGTCTTAAACTATCTACTTTCACTATATGATAGCCAAACCTAGTTTTAAATGGCATAGACACTTCCCCAACCTTTGTTGTATAAGCTGCCTTTTCGAAAGGATATACCATTTTAAAAGCAGAAAAATAACCTAGATTACCTCTATTTCCTTTTCTTCCTGATTTTTGATCTGTTCTAGCAGATGGATCCTCAGAAACAGATTCAGCAACTTCTTCAAAGTCTTCTCCATTTATAATTCTATTTCTTATTTCAGTAATTTTTTTAAAAGCATCTAAAGTGTCTTTAGAAGTAGGTGTTTTAGGAGTTCTTATTAAAATATGTTTTGCTTTTATTTCATTTTTTGTTCTAAAATAAGCCTCTTTTACTAAGCGATTAACATAAGTAGAATCTTGTATGTAAGGAGTTGCAAGTTGATTCCTGTACATTTTCATTTCTTTAATGTAAGATGGTAATGTGTCTAACTGAATAGCATAAGCTTCATTTACTTTTAACTTATAATTGATAAACAAATCCAAATTTTTATTCAAATCTTTAGCCTCTTCGTTATCTATTGCATCTAAATTTTTTTCATAAACCCTCTTAAATTCAGAAATCATAATTTCTTCACCATCAATAGTCATTAAAACTTTGTCTTTTTTTTGAGCTACTATAGTAATAGAAAAAAATACTAAAACTAAACCTATATATTTTTTCATAATTTTATAATGATATTATACCTTCTATCTTTTCAACTTTTTTGTAATAATCAATTACTTCTTGTGCACTATCTAATTTAAGAACAACAGAAATACTAATATATTTTCCTGTTTTTGATTTTTTTGTTTTAATTACTGCTCCTTTATTATCAAAAACACGTTGTACTTCTTTTTGCTGGTTCCCTATTGCTGGAACAATAAATTTATACATGTAGTCTGAAGGAAACTTGGTTGTATCTTCTAATTGCCCTTTTAATTTGGTATAAAATAGATTCTTATCGTTCATTATTCTTATTTACGCCTTAAATTTAAACACAAAATTACATTAATTATTAGATTTATAGCGCTAATGATTTATTTTTGTGGAACAGGAAAAATTCTTAAAATCAAAAATAATAATTCAAAAATAATTTTTTGGGAAATAAACAATTAAAAATCGTCCTAATTGGTGGTCCTAGTACGGGAAAAACAACGGTATTAAACACTTTAAAAAGTAAAGGTTTTTTTTGTCTAGAGGAAATATCTAGAGCTGTCACAATACAAGCTCAAAAAGAGGGTATTTCGCAGTTGTTTTTAAGCAACCCTTTGCTATTTAGTCAAAAACTATTAGAAGGAAGAGAAAATCAATTTTTAGAAGCTGAAAAAACAAATTCAAAAATTGTGTTTTTTGATAGAGGAATTCCAGATGTTAAAGCATACTTAGATTATTTTAAAACTGAATACCCACCTATCTATTCAGAAAAATGTAAAGAATTCACTTACGATCTTATTTTTCATTTTAAACCATGGAAAAAAATACATATTACTGATAACGAAAGATATGAATCGTTTGATGAAGCAATTAAAATTGATGGCTTTATTACACAAACATATACCTCTTTAGGTTATCAAATAATAGAGGTTCCTTTTGGAGATGTTAAGCAACGAGTAGATTTCATTATCAATTCACTCCCTAATGAATGAGACATACTCCAGAAGAAATATTAAAAAAATATTGGGGATACCACAGCTTTAGAGCACCCCAAAAAGAGATAATTGATGCTGTTCTTAACCAGAAAGACGTTGTTGCATTACTACCTACAGGTGGAGGAAAATCCATATGCTTTCAGATTCCTACTTTAATTAATGATGGAGTTTGCATTGTCATCTCTCCATTAATTGCTTTAATGGAAGATCAAATAGATAGCCTAAATAAAAAAAACATTAAAGCGCTTAGCATCAAATCCGGAAGCTCAAGAGATGAAATAGTTAGGCTTTTTGATGCTTTAAAGTTTGGTGATTATAAATTCCTTTACTTGTCTCCAGAACGATTACAATCTCAACTCATACAACATAAAATTAAAGAATTAAAAATAAGCTTAGTAGCTGTAGATGAAGCGCATTGTATTTCTGAATGGGGTCACGATTTTAGGCCTTCCTATAGAACAATCAGTAAAATTAAAGAATTTTTAAATGATGTAAGTATTATTGCATTAACGGCTACTGCCAATCAAAGGGTACTAAATGACATTTGTGAAAATTTAAAATTAATTGAACCTCAGATTTTTAGAAAATCGTTCTATAAGAAAAATTTGGCTTATCAAATTTATGATGTAGAAAATAAACTTTTAAGACTTAAGCAAATAGTTACAAAAACAAAAACACCCGCTATTGTTTATGTAAACTCAAGAAAAAAAACAAAAGAAATTGCAAGTTTTTTAAATGCAAACAAATTTTACAGTAGTTATTACCATGGAGGCTTAACTGCAAAAGAAAAGGAATTTGCCTTTAAAAACTGGATGAATGAATCTACTCCAATAATGGTTGCTACAAATGCATTTGGTATGGGAATCGATAAAGCTAATGTTGGGGTTGTTATACATTTTGATCTTCCTTTTTCTATAGAAAATTATATTCAAGAATCTGGCAGGGCTGGTAGAGATGAAAAAAAATCATTTGCTGTTTTATTAAAAAATGAACACGATATTATTCAATATAAATTACAACTTAAAAAAAACACTCCAAGCATAAAAGAGATCAAAGAGGTACATCGTAAATTATACCAATACTTCAGAATTTATTTAGGAGAAAAAAGAGAAGAATTCTTTAGTTTTAACCTTTTAGAATTTTCTAAAATATATCAATTTTCTACTCAAAAAGTGGTCCTTATTTTAAAGATATTATCCAATAATGGAGTTATAGAATTAGTAAATACTTACCATCAAAAATCTACCTTACTTTTTAAAACCAATAGTAAAAATGTAATTTCATACACCATAAGAAATATCTATGACAAAATATTTATAAACTCATTACTAAGAACTTACTCTGGTTTATTTGAACAAAAGGTTGATATAGATGAATTCTTAATCGCAAAAAAAAATAACACCACATCTTTAGCGGTAAAAGAAAAATTATTACGATTAGAGAAAGATAATTTAGTAGAATATAAACAAGTAGAAACAGACATGGAAATTCAATTTTTAGTTCCTAGAGAAGATGATAAAACCATCCATAGAATTTCAAAAAATATTTCTACTTTTTTAGCACAAAAAATAAAAAAGTCTGAAGAATTTTTAGAATACATTTCTAATAATACTAGATGCAGATCACTTCAAATTTTGGATTATTTTGAAGAAAAATCAACTCAAAGATGTTCTATTTGTGATGTGTGTATTTCAGAAAAAAAAGACGTTAAAATTAATATTTCTTTAAAAATTATAGCACTACTTTCAAAAACAGAAAGTTTAACTTCACAAGAAATTAATCAAAAACTTAACGCTAATGAAAAAGACATTTTAATACATTTGCGAACATTAATTTCTGAAGATAAAATTAAAATAAATCATCAAAACAAATACCAATTAAAATAACATGAAAGACTTGCGCATTGTTTTTATGGGTACTCCTGATTTTGCAGTTACCATTTTAAAATATTTAGTTTTAAAAAAATACACAATAGTTGGTGTAATAACTGCACCCGATAAACCTGCAGGAAGAGGAAGAAAAATGAATGAATCTGCAGTAAAAAAATATGCGAAGTCAGAAAACTTAAAATTATTACAACCTAACAATTTAAAAGACGAGACCTTTCTAAAAAACCTAAAAGAACTACAAGCACAACTTCAAATTGTTGTTGCCTTTAGAATGCTACCTAAAGTAGTTTGGAAAATGCCTGCTCTAGGTACATTTAATCTACACGCATCTCTATTACCAGCCTACAGAGGTGCAGCCCCTATTCATTGGGCAATCATAAATGGAGAAAAAACAACAGGAGTTACTACATTTTTTATTGATGAAAAGATTGATACTGGAGAAATTATTCTTCAAGAAAAAGTTGAAATTGGAAGCAATGAAACTGTTGGTACCTTGCATGATAAATTAATGCATTTAGGAGCAAAGTTAGTAGCTAAAACAGTAGATGCAATATCTGAAGATAGGTTGCACACAAAGAAACAACCAAATTATGAAGAAAAAAGTGCGCCAAAATTATTCCAAGAAAATACTAAAATAGACTGGAGTAAACCAATAAATGATATTTACAACAAAATCAGAGGGCTTAATCCCTTCCCTGCTGCATGGACTTTAATTATGAATGATAATGCAGAAATTAAAGCTAAAATATACGATGTTAGAATGGAAATTTCTTCACATAATGAAACACCTGGTAAATTAATAACCAATAAAAAAGAGATTAAAGTTGCAGTACATGGAGGCTATCTTATAATTGATGCAATAAAAATCGCAGGAAAGAAAAAGTTAGATGCAAAAAGTCTTTTAAATGGATTTGAATTTTCTAAAGATTCAATAATGGTTTAACACTATATTTTAAAGGGTTTATCGGTACTCTAAAAATTAAAACCTCCTTTATTAACAATTTACAAATATTTATCAACAAAAACCTACATTTAAAGGGTGCACATTTGTGTAAACCCTTAATACGTATATATTTGTTAAGCATATTAGCAAAAAAACAATAATTAACTTAAAAAATTTATTTATTATGAACAAGTCAGATTTAATCGACGCAATGGCTGCAGATGCAGGTATCTCTAAAGTAGCAGCGAAAGCAGCATTAGAATCTTTTACAAACAACGTAACTTCTGCTTTAAAAGGTGGTGGTAAAGTTGCTTTAGTAGGTTTTGGAACTTTTTCAGTTTCTCATAGAGCTGCAAGAAGCGGAAGAAATCCTCAAACTGGAAAAACAATCCAAATTGCTGCTAAAAATGTAGCAAAGTTTAAAGCAGGTGCTGGATTAAGCGATGCAGTAAACTAATCAAAAAATAGATTACATAAAAACTCTCTTTTTTAAGAGAGTTTTTTTTTGCTCTTTTTTAACTACATTTACGTATGTCTATTTTAGAACCAAACAAAGGCAATCTTCTTATAGCAGAACCTTCGATACTAAATGATAGCACTTTTAGTAGAAGCATAATTTTAGTTACAGAATATACTGAAAACAATACGGTTGGTTTTATTTTAAATAGGCCCTTAGATTATGTTTTAAGTGATTTAGTTACTGATATTAATTGCGATTTTCCCATCTATGAAGGAGGTCCTGTAGAGCAGGATAATTTATACTTTGTCCATAGGGTACCTAAATTAATTCCAGAAAGTATAAGAATTAGTAATGGTATTTTTTGGGGTGGTAATTTTGAATCATTAAAAAGAGCATTGCAAACAAACCAAATTAATAAAAATGATATCCGTTTTTTCTTAGGCTATTCTGGATGGGGTAAAGATCAATTAAAAGAAGAAATTAATAGCAAATCTTGGTTTGTAACAGAAAACAATGCAAAAAATATTTTCTCAGAAGAGAATGTTACTTTTTGGCGAAATAAAATGGTTGAAAAAGGGGGTAATTATAAACTTTGGGCTAATGCTCCAAAAGACATTTCATTAAATTAATTACCTGTAAATTCCAAAACCTTTAAACTCTTTGCAATCTTAGTTCCAAAATCTATTGTGAATGTTTTTTTTTTATAATTTGTTACAGGCTGCACACCTATTATTGCATTAGTAATAAACACTTCCTCTGCTTTTTGGATTTCGAAAGGAGAAATACTAGTTTCCTCTATAGTGTACTCTTCATTTTTAGAAATAATATCTATTATTTTTTTTCTAACAATACCTTTAATACATCCTTCTTCAATTGCTGGTGTTTTTATAGTATTTCCTTTTAAAATAAAAATATTTCCATTAGCAACTTCAACTACTCCTTTTCTTTCGTTAACCAAAACACAGTTATCTAAATCATTTTCCTTGGCATAAATACTTGCCAACGTATTTACCATTCTATTGTTTGTTTTTACTGTAGATAACAATCCTGAAAAATTATAAAAATCCTTAAAAACATCTATAGAATATTTATTTTTTGTAGCAGTTTTAATTGCTGCTACTTCTATGGTATAATTTATTGAATTAGATAATGGCGTATAAAAGCCACCATCTTTCCTAAAAACATTTAAACGCACTCTAGCCCCTTTCTCTAAATCATTTGCTTTTACAGTCCTTATGATTTCTTGTTCTAAAAACTCTAAGGTAAATTGTAAAGGTATTTTCATTCGAAGCATTCTCATAGAAGACATCAGCCTAAAATAGTGATCTTCCCAAAAAATTACTTTATTATTTTGAATTTTAATTGTTTCAAAAATAGAATCTCCATATTTAAAACCTCTGTTATTTAAAGAGATATTTAAATTTTCTATCGATAACAAATCACCATTATAATTCACCATTGTAATACTATTTTTAAAATGCAAAATTAAGGTTTTTAAAAAGGAAAAAATAAAAAAACTCAACCTTTACAAGTTGAGTTTTTAAAAGTACATTTCTTACAATTGATTATGCACCAATCGTATGTTTTAATTCATCAATTTGATTTTCCCATAATTGCTTTGCCTCTTCTACTTCATCTTCATCATCTGCAAAATCCGTTATGATTAAAGAAACATCTTTTGTTAAAGGATCTACTTGAATTTTTATTTCAAAAAAACTTTCATCTCCTTCGCTCTCTAGCCATTTAAAGCGTATTCTATCCTCAGATTTTTTTGTAATTAATTCTGCTTGCTCTTCTGTACCATCCCAATGAAAAGTATATATCTTTCCTCTAGAGTTTACTTTATCTGCAAACCACTCTTGTAAATTAGATGGCGAAGAGATGTATTGATACAACATACTAGGGGATGCGTGAACAGGAATTTCTATTTCGTATTTTATTTTGTCCATTTTAAAAATAAGTTGTGGCACAATATAGGTATTAATTTGATTAAAAAAAATTAAAACCACTACTTGCCAGTCTACAAAAATCGGTTATATTTGCATCCTCAAATCAATGGCGAGGTAGCTCAGTTGGTTAGAGCGCAGGATTCATAACCCTGAGGTCACGGGTTCAAATCCCGTCTTCGCTACAAGTTAATTAAAACGAATTGTTTTCTACAATTCGTTTTTCTATTTCAAATAATTAAGGTTTTATTTAATTAAAAGTAGCAGTAAATAATACTGAGTAACTAAAATTTAATGAAGATATAATACTGATATAAAAACAAATACAATAACTCTAAAATTATTTCAAAAAAATTCATTGTAAAAGTAAAAAATGATACTATATTTGTAACTCTTTACCATGCGAAAGTAGCTCAGTTGGTAGAGCGTCAGCCTTCCAAGCTGAATGTCGCCAGTTCGAACCTGGTCTTTCGCTCAAAAGACGTTATTGTTATCAATAGCGTCTTTTTTTTATAACTTTTTTAACTTATCACCAAACAAAAGCAATAATAAAATAGGTACAGCTAACAGAATAATAAATATTCTATTGGTATCTATTAATATTGGCTGTAAAACAATAGTAAGCGTAAAACCACCTATTGCACCTCCTAAATGAGCAGCATGTCCAACATTACCTAACTGTTTTTTTATACCATAAATAGAATACAATAAATACCCTACTCCAAATACATAACCTGGAATTGGAACAGGTATAAAAAATAAATACATACTCATACCAGGGTACAATAAAATACAAGCATATACAATACCAGAAACAGCTCCAGAAGCACCTACAGCACTATAAAAAGGTTCATTTTTATGATACGATAATGTATATAAACTTCCTGCGATTAAACTTCCAAAGTAAATTAGTAAGGTTGGTAACATACCTAAAATGGAAAATACAATAGACCCAAAAGTATAAAGAACATACATGTTTAAAATAAGATGCATCCAATCTACATGTAAAAACCCTGAAGTTAATAGTCTAAATTTTTCCCCTTTCTTTACAGCATCAATTTGAAATTTATATTTATTCAAAAAAGTGAAATCATCAAAACCTTTTTTAGAAATCAAGACATTGGCAATGATAATAAGTAATAATAAAGTATTCAAATTTTCCATCATACAACAAAATTACTAAAAACAGATAAGTAATTAGTGGTTTCATTTTAAATATATATGCGATATTTGCAAGAATAAAATTTGAATATGCAGTTGATCTTATTTATTTTAATTTATCCGATAATATGGGTGTTATCTAGGTTGCCTATGAGAATACTATATTTAAAATCAGATATTTCCTTTTTTATTATCTATTACATAATTGGATATAGGAAAAAAGTAGTTTTAAACAATTTAAAATTAGTATTTAAGGACAAAGCAGAGAAAGAATTATTAATTATCAGAAAAAAATTCTTCAAACATTTAATGGATTTGATGATGGAAAGTATTAAAGCTTTTTCTATCTCTGAAAAAGAAATTTTAAAACGCTACACATATAAAAACCCCGAATTGGTTAACAAATATGCAAAAGAAGGAAAAAGTATAGCTTTAGTGGGGGCACACCAAGCAAATTGGGAATGGTCTACTAGTTTACCTAAAGTATTAGATATAAATGTTTACGGTGCATACACTAAATTAAATAACGCATATTTTGAAAAATGTGTAAGAGATTCTAGAGAAAAATTTGGAGTTTTTGGTTATAAGACTTCAGAAATGGTTAGAGCAATGCAGCAAAGAGTTTCTAACAAAGAACAGGGCGCTTATATTTTATTAAGTGATCAATCTCCTCAATTCCATAAAGCTTATTACTGGAGAAATTTTTTCAACACCAAGGTTCCTGTTCATACTGGTGCAGAAATGTTAGCCAAAAAATTTGATTTAGTCGTAATCAATTATGTAACTAAAAAAATTAAAAGAGGCTATTACGAAACAGAGTTTCAATTAATAACAGCGGAACCAAAAGAGGTTGAAGATTATAAGATAACAGATGCATACACGAAGCTAACTGAAAAAAATATATCAAATCAGCCTGAATTTTATTTGTGGTCTCATAATAGATTTAAACATAAAGACAGGTTTAGTGAATGGCGAAAATTGCAAAAAACTAAACAGAAAACCAAGCACTAACTAATTTTTTTTCTAAAGGTTTAATAGTTGTATGAATAAAATCATTTTTCGCACTATCGTACTTATAATCTTTAGCCCAATCTTCTATATTTTTAGCTAATTCTTTTAAGGAATCACATACAAATTCCAGCTCTTTATTTGTGATTGTTGGATGAAGTGATAAACGGACCCAACCTGGTTTCTCAGTATTGCAGCCTTCTAAAATTTGATGCTTTATTTTGTTAGATGTTTCTTGGTTAACGTTTAATAAAAAGTGACCATACGTACCAGCACAAGAACACCCTCCTCTTGTTTGTATTCCAAACCTATCATTTAACAATTTAACCACTAAGTTAAAATGGTGCTTTTCAAAATAAAAGGAAAAGATACTTAACCTTTTCTTATGCTCAGGAGCCAAAATTTTAACTCCTTCTAGTTGCTCTAGAGTATCAAAAACAATGGCATTAATTTCATCTTCTCTTTCTTTAATCTTATCTGTTCCCATTTTTTCTTTCAACTGAATTGAAAGTGCTATTCTAATGGTTTGTAAAAAAGCAGGGGTGCCTCCATCTTCTCTAGTCTCTACGTCATCAAAATAATCATGCTGACCCCAAGGATTTGTATAACTTACAGTTCCCCCTCCAGGGTTATCTGGCACTGTGTTTTTATATAGTTTTTTGTTAAAAATTAATACACCTGCACTTCCTGGACCTCCTAGAAATTTATGAGGAGAAAAGAAGATTGCATCCAAATATTCATCTTCATTTTCAGGGTGCATATCAATAGCGACATAAGGTGCACAACAAGCAAAATCAACGAAACATAAACCATTGTAACTATGAATTAACTTAGCTACTTTATGATAGTTTGTTTTAATACCTGTTACGTTAGAGCAAGAAGTTATTGAAGCAATCTTAATTGCTCTGTGCTCATATTTTTTAATGCTTTTTTCAAATTCTTTTAAACACAACAAACCGTTTTCATCACAAGGTACCACTTCAACATCTGCAATAGTTTCTAGCCACGAAGTTTGATTAGAATGGTGTTCCATATGAGAAATAAAAACAATCGGCTTAATATCTTCTGGTATAGTTGTATGTTCTTTTAAATGTTCTGCTACTTTTAAGCCTAAAATTCTTTGAAATTTATTCACAACACATGTCATTCCAGAACCTGTTGTAATTAACACATCATTATTATTTGCATTTACATGCTTTTTAATGATTTTTCTTGCTTCGTGATAAGCTAAGGTCATAGCTGCACCAGAAGTTGAAGTTTCTGTATGCGTATTTGCTACAAACGGGCCAAAATCATTGGTGAGTTTGTTTTCTATTGGCCTGTATAATCTTCCACTTGCAGTCCAATCACAATACACCAAATTTTGTTCACCATAAGGTGATGTAAATGTTTGATCTACACCAACTATGTGTTTTCTAAATTGGGAAAAATACTGTTCTAAACTCATAATAATATCAATTTAAAATAGACTAGATTTAGCGCTTTATTACACTGCTGTGTAAAAAAATTAAAATACAACACTAAGAATGTCTAAGCAATTAACTCCTTAATTTCTGAAATAAACCTCTCTGCTAAAGCATCTGCTGCCTTTTGCGATTTTGCTTCTGTATAAATTCTAATAATTGGCTCTGTATTCGATTTTCTTAAATGAATCCACTCTTCTGCAAAATCTATTTTAACTCCGTCTATTGTATTTACATCTTCATTCACATATGTTGTAGCCATTTGTTTTAGAATAGCATCAACATCTATTGAAGGTGTTAATTGTATTTTATTTTTACTCATAAAATAACTAGGATACGAATCCCTTAAGGTTTTACAGGACACTTTTTGATGTGCCAAATGGGATAAAAACAAAGCAACACCAACTAAAGAATCACGTCCATAATGGGAAGCTGGATAAATGATTCCTCCATTACCTTCTCCTCCAATTACAGTATTAGTTTCCTTCATTTTAATTACCACATTTACTTCTCCAACTGCAGAAGCTGTATATGTTCCACCATGTTTTTCAGTAACATCTCTTAACGCCCTAGAAGAAGATAAGTTAGAAACTGTATTTCCTCCACCTAATTTACCCAAAACGTAATCTGCACAAGCGACTAAAGTATATTCTTCTCCAAACATAGAACCATCTTCAGAAACAATTGCTAATCTATCTACATCTGGATCTACCACAATACCCAAATCAGCTTTTTCCTTTACAACCAACTCCGAAATATCAGTTAAGTGTTCTTTTAAAGGTTCTGGATTATGGGGAAACTGACCATTTGGTGTACAATACAATTCTACGCAGGCTACATTTAATTCTTTTAATAAGGCAGGTATAAATAAACCTCCTGTAGAATTTACACCATCTACAACAACTTTAAAGTTTGCTTTTTTTATTGCATCAACATCTACCAAGTCAAGATTTAATACTTCTTTGATATGTTTTTCTAAATAAGAGCTGTCTTTTGTATAGTTCCCTAAATCATCTACATCTGCAAATTCAAAATCTTCACTTTCTGCAAGAGCTAAAATTTTTTCTCCCTCTGATCCATTTAAAAACTCTCCTTTTTCATTTAATAACTTTAATGCATTCCATTGTTTCGGGTTATGAGAAGCTGTTAAAATAATTCCTCCATCTGCTGCTTCTAAAGGTACAGCAACTTCTACAGTGGGTGTTGTAGATAATCCTAAATCTACAACATCTATACCCAAACCAACTAATGTATTTGCCACTAAACTAGAGATCATTTTTCCAGAAATACGTGCATCTCTTCCTATAACTACTTTTATTTTGTCTTTATTCGAATTTCTATTTTTGATAAATACACCATAAGCAGATGCAAATTTTACAGCATCTATTGGCGTAAGATTATCAGCAGTTTTGCCACCAATAGTACCTCTAATTCCTGAAATTGATTTTATTAATGTCATTGATTTGGTTGTCTTTTTTTTGGTTTCACAAATATAAAATATAATAATTTAGTTTTTTGTTAAAAAGAAAAAAAGCCGATGCAAAATGCATCGGCTTTTAGATAGTGTAAATAGTTACTGAAATGCTGAAACAAATTCAGCTTAAAGAATTATTTTTTCTTTTTTGACCCAGCTTCCATTTTCTTTTTTAAGTCTGCAAGACCTCCAATATCACCTAGAGTAGTCTTCTCTGCATCAGCAGATTTTTTAGCAGCAGCTTTAATATTTCTCTTTTCTTCTTCTCTAAAGATTGAAGTATGAGAAACTACAACTCTTCTGTATTCTTTAGAAAATTCCATTACAATAAATTGCACTGTATCTCCTTTTTCTAATTTAGAACCATCTTCTTTCTCTAAGAAACGAGTTGGAGCAAAACCTTCAACGCCATCAGCAAAACTTACTGTAGCACCTTTGTCATTTTTCTCTTTAATTGTTCCTTCATGAGTAGAACCAATTGTATATGTAGCTTCATGAGCATCCCAAGGATTATCTTGTGTTTGCTTGTGACCTAAATTCAATTTTCTATTCTCAACATCTAATTCTAATACTTGAACTTCTAATTGCTGACCAACAGTTACAAAATCTGACGGGTGCTTAATTTTCTTAGTCCAAGATAAATCTGAGATATACACTAAACCGTCTATACCTTCTTCTAACTCAACAAAAACTCCAAAATTTGTGTAATTTCTTACTGTTCCTGTATGTTTAGAACCTACAGGTAATTTTGTAGTAATGTCTGTCCAAGGATCTGGATGTAATTGCTTAATACCTAGAGACATTTTACGGTCTTCTCTATCTAAAGTTAAAATCTGAGCTTCTACTTTATCACCTACTTTTACAAAATCTTGAGCAGATCTTAAATGAGTAGACCAAGACATTTCAGAAACGTGAATTAACCCTTCTACTCCTTGTTCCACTTCTACAAAAGCACCATAATCAGCTAAAACAACAACTTCACCAGTTACCTTATCTCCTACTTTTAAAGTATCATTTAAGGCTTCCCATGGGTGAGAGGTTAATTGTTTTAATCCTAATTGGATTCTAGATTTATTATCATCAAAGTCTAAAATTACTACATTTAATTTCTGATCTAACTCAACTACCTCATTTGGATGATTAATTCTAGACCAAGATAAATCTGTAATATGAACTAAACCATCAACACCACCTAAATCAACAAATACACCATAAGAAGTAATATTTTTAACAATACCTTCTAATACTTGTCCTTTTTCTAATTGCCCAATGATTTCTTTTTTCTGTAATTCAATATCAGCTTCAATAAGTGCTTTGTGAGAAACTACAACATTTTTAAATTCGTGATTAATCTTCACTACTTTAAATTCCATTGTCTTTTCAACATACTGATCGTAATCTCTAATTGGCTTAACATCAATTTGAGATCCTGGTAAAAATGCTTCTATTCCAAAAACATCTACAATCATACCACCTCTTGTTCTACACTTAACAAAACCGTTAACTACTTCACCTGTTTCATGAGCATTATTAACTCTTTCCCAAGCTTTGATTACTCTAGCTTTTTTATGAGATAATACTAATTGACCAGAAGAATCTTCTCTTTTATCAACTAAAACTTCTACTTTATCTCCTTCTGCAAGGTTTTGGTTATAACGAAATTCGTTTAACGAAATAACTCCTTCAGATTTAGAATTAATGTCTATAATTGCATCTCTATCTGTAATTCTAATTACAGTACCTTCAATTACATCACTTTCATTAACAAAACCAATTGTTCCTTTTAACGCTTCTTCAAACTCTTTTAATTTTGACTCATCAACGGCCTCAATACCTTGTTCGTATTTGTGCCAATTAAAGTCCGCTAAAAATTGTTTTGGATCTTGTTTTTCTTCTACAGCTGGAGTCGCTGTGTTATCCACTTCAGAAGCAACTATCTGCTCTTCAGTATTTTTTGTTTCTTCAGACATGTGTCTAAAATAATTTGTATCCTATTGTTTTTCAGATTTTTAACGATTCAAACAATAAGAGCTATTTATAAAAAATATTTCTTTTAATTCCTTTTATAAATCTGTTCTCGTAAAAAGGAGTGCAAATTTATAAAAAAAGATTGATTATTAGTCATTTAAAGCAAAAAATATAATGTTTTTTTATAAAAAATATAAATTTATAATTTACATATAATTTTTAGGAAAAATATAACTACAACAATTACATTTGCAGAATAGTTTACACCTCCAATAACAAAAAAATGTGTATGTTGTTGAAAGCAAATAATAATGGATAAAGAAACGAAAGATTTAGTAGACAAAGGGGTTATGCTTCCTTTAATGGAAGAATTCTACACAATTCAAGGAGAAGGGTATCATACAGGAACTGCTGCATATTTTATTAGAGTTGGTGGATGTGATGTTGGATGCCATTGGTGTGACGTTAAAGAAAGTTGGAATGCTAATTTGCACCCACCTACATTAGCGGATACTATTATTAAGAATGTAAAAAAATATACAGATACCGTTGTAATCACAGGAGGAGAGCCTTTAATGTGGTCTATGGATTATATCACAAAACTTCTTCAAAAAAATAATATAAAAACTCATATAGAAACTTCTGGCGCTTATGATTTTTCTGGTAAATGGGATTGGTTTTGTTTATCTCCAAAAAAAACAAAATTACCTCTTAAAGAAAATTACCGGGAGGCAGATGAATTAAAAGTGATAATCCACAATCTTTCAGACTTTAAATTTGCGGAAGAGCAAGCCAGTAGAGTAGGAAAAAAATGTCAATTATTTTTACAGCCTGAATGGAGTAAGAAAGAAAAAATGACCGATTTAATTGTTAATTATGTTATGAAACATCCAAAATGGAAGATTTCTCTACAAACACATAAATACCTAAATATTCCTTAATCCTAAATATTTTTTTTATTGGTTTTAATCCGTTTGTAAAAATTATAAAAGTTTTTGATCTACTAATTTACAAATTTCATTGAACTGCTCTTGAATTCCCATAACTGAATTATCTATTTCAATAGCATCATCTGCTTTAATTAAAGGAGAATCTTTTCTTGTACTATCTATTCTATCTCTCTCTTTAACATTAAGTAAAACATCTTCATAACTAACTTTGTCTCCCTTTTCAATGAGTTCTCGGTATCTTCTTTCTGCTCTTTTATCGGCAGAGGCAGTCATAAATAATTTAAGTTCCGCTTTAGGAAAAACTACTGTACCAATGTCTCTTCCATCCATAACAATTCCCCCTTCTTTTCCCATGTTTTGTTGAGCTGTAACTAATTTTTTTCTAACCTCACTTACCGCAGCTACCTTACTTACAAGTTGTGATACTTCTAAACTTCTAATTTCACTTTCAACATTATCACCATTTAAAAATATTTCAGCATAGCCTAAACTTTTATTATAAACAAATTTTAAAGATATATCGTTTAAAGAGGCAATTAGCTTATTCGTATTTAGAGAGATATTATTTATAATATTTTTATTTTTTGCATATAAACTTACAGCTCTATACATCGCACCAGTATCAACATAAATATAATTGTATTTTTTAGCTAATAATTTTGCAATAGTACTTTTACCTGTCGAAGAAAAACCATCTATTGCAATAGTTATTTTATTTTTCATTTATTTTTATCTAAATCTATTTGTAAACTAAATGTACTTGAATTAGAAGCGGTATGAAACTTGGAATACGCATAATTAAAAGTAATTCGATTCATTCTTACACCAAAACCAAATGAAATTCCACCAAACGTTCTAACTTCCTGTAACTTTAACTCTGCAGCACGTCTAAAATTATACCCCATCCTTAAATTTATAACACTTTCAGGAAAAAGCTCAGCGCCAATAATGATATGTCGTAATGCATTTGTAATAAAATTAATGTCCTGAACAATAGTATTCCCCTCCAAATCAGTTATTTGCTCAGATGGATTAGGTGAAGATAGGTTCCATTGTTGTAAATTGTCTAAAGTTAAATGCCACTGTAAAGGTACATATTTAAGTTTGTAAGAGCCCCCTAATGCTACTTTAAATGGGAGTTGTTCGTTAATACCATTAAAGTTTTTTAATTGAGTTCCAAAATTTCTGAGCACTAGAGAAAAAGAAAAATCTTTAAAAGAACTATAGTAATTAATTCCAAGATCCATAGCAAATGCATAAGAAGTAAAGCTATCTATAGAGGAGTTAATAAACTTAATATTAGATCCAAAATATAAATTAGTCCAGGGTAAATTCACAGCATATCCAATTGCTAAAGAAATATCATTGGCTCTAAAAAAACCTAATTCGTTTCCTTGTAAATCACTTCGTGTTAATTTACCATAATCTAAATAACTAATACTACCGTGTATTGTTCCAAATCTTCTAGAAATTTGATGTGCATATGACAAAGAACCAAGATTAATATCAGACAAATAGTTAGAGTAATTAAAAGAGATATTTTGATCTAAATTATTATTTATCGCTGCAGGGTTCCAAATTGGTTGATTAATATCATCGATAAGAGTTAATACTTCGCCGCCAAGAGATAATTGTCTTGCAGACGAAGGCAAATTCAAAAATTGATAAACAGATTCTCCGCCTACTTGAGCATTTGAAGTAATAATAAAAAAAACAAATAGATATTTTAGGTAAAAATATTTCATTAAAATTAACGTAGATCTAAATATATAAAACGAAAATACACTACTTTATTACAATTATAAATTAAATAGTAACAAAAAAACCTCATATCAGTAGATATGAGGTTTTGTTTACTTGATTTTGGTCAAGAATTAAAGAAAGGCAGCGACCTACTCTCCCACAAAAATGCAGTACCATCG
>Ga0209137_1000227_pt1 | contig 62153 bp, 57 predicted proteins | sample SaaInl5LU_22_DNA_FD_184642 | JGI IMG/M metagenome (GOLD analysis project Ga0209137, IMG submission 184642) | Marine microbial communities from expanding oxygen minimum zones in the Saanich Inlet - ESP_105LU_22_DNA (SPAdes) (version 2) | ecosystem: Environmental > Aquatic > Marine > Intertidal... | reverse complement strand
TTAGCCCTGCATCAATGTCAAAATCTTCCCGCGCCCATCACCTTAGCAGCCCGTGGCGGCTCGCTACGCATCGACTTTGAGCATGGAGCGGATGGCTATAGGGCCATTCGGCTTACAGGCCCTGCGGCCTTTATTTTTGAAGGAACATGGCCATGGTAGCCTATCGACTGCGGCCGCTCGAGCCATCGGATATCACCGCCCTGATGGCCTGGGAAAACAACCCTGCCCATTGGATTTCGGGGCAACGGACGAGTCCCTTTGCCAAGGATACGCTAGAAAAGTACATTGCCGCTTCTGGCCGCGATTTTTGGGAAACGGGCCAAATGCGCTGGGTCCTCTGTGCCGCCTATGACGATCGTCCCCTTGGCCTCTTCGATGTATTTGCTGCGAAGCGCATGCACCTGCGGGCAGAAGTCGGGATGCTCATCGCTCCCGAAATGCGAGGCCAGGGATTGGCGCTCCAAGGGCTTCGCTTGCTGCAAGCCTGGGCGAGTCAACATGCCATGCTAGAGTGCCTACACGCCCAAGTGTACACCGATAATGATGCGGCGATGCGGAGCTTTGCCAAAGCGAACTTTGCGCGCGTTGGAACCTGGTCACGTTGGATAAAAACCCCCCAAGGCTGGAAAGATGTAGCCTTGTTTCAATGGTCTGCACGCGGATGAAACGTCACCGTCAAAAGCGCCGTTTAATTCGCGGAGTATTCGGGGTAGCCATGCTCTTTGTGCTAGCCATTTTTGGGTATCGCTGGACGATCAATGCGCCCGTATATATTGTAGAAGAGCCCTTTGATCTGTACATCGCCGATACCGGTATGACCTCGTGGGAAGCCTTAGCCCCATTGCGTGCTTCCGGGCATCTATACCGCCCAACGGCCCTTCAGACCTTGAATAGCCTTCGAGGCAACCCCAAAGCGCAGCGTGGCCATTACCGAATTACTTCAGGGATGGGCTTGATGCAGCTCCTCCGGAAAATTGAGTTTGGCTATGAAGATCCCATTTGGTTGAGAATTCGAGGGTATCAAAAGGCCCCGGCCATAGAAACTCAGCTCACGGAAGTCTTTGGGTACACTGCAGATAGTGCGCACGCAGTTTTGGCTAAGCACATGGGTTTTGATCAGGTCATTCCAAATTCCTATCAGGTGTACTGGTCCTACCGCCCGAAGGACCTAGCGAAGCGTTTGACTCGAGAGCATGAAGTCTTTTGGAATCCTGAGCGCTTGGGAAGGGCGGCCCGAATGGGACTCAGTGCAGAGCAAGTCGTTGTTTTGGCGAGTATCGCTCAAGCAGAAACCAAGCAGCGCGATGAATTGCCACGGGTGGCCGGCTTGTACCTGGCCCGTCTCAAGATTGGAAAGCGATTAGAAGCAGATCCAACGGTCGTATGGGCCTACCTGGATCGCTATCCAAATGCGGGTGTTATCCGACGCGTCACCACCGCGATGACCAACCTCAATCATCCCTATAATACCTACCGGAGAGATGGATTACCTCCAGGCCCATTGACCACCGTCGAGCCCGAGGTCATTGATGCCGTGCTCAAAGCCGAGGCCAAGAACGAAATCTACATGTGTGCGGATCCTGATCGCCCTGGCTATCACGCTTTTGCGCGCACCTACGCAGAGCATCTGCGCAATGCGGCACGCTATCATGCGAGCCTCAATCGACGTGGGATTCGACGCTGACATTCTTGAAAAACAAGGTGCCATCGACCGCATCGATGAGGATGACCGCATCCCGTTGAATTTCCCCAGAGAGCAATTGCTTTGAAAGCTCGTTCAATACCCTCCGTTGGATGGTTCGCTTCAAGGGCCGCGCTCCAAAGGCAGGGTCAAATCCCTCTTCCGCTAGAGCTTGCACCGCTTCAGGGCTAAAATCCACCGTGATTTCCTGTTCGAGCAGTCGTTTTTTGACGGTTTCAAGCTGAATTTTCACAATGCCTTGAATGTTTGAGCTATCCAAAGCGTGGAAGCCAATGATTTCATCAATTCGGTTCAGGAATTCAGGACGCAAGCTACGTTTGAGCAGGGTCATGACCTCTTCCATGCCTTGTCCATCCATCAGTAATTCAGAACCCAAGTTAGAGGTCATAATGACAATGCTGTGGGTAAAATTGGCTGTTCGGCCCTTACTGTCCGTCAAACGTCCGTCATCCAGGACCTGGAGCAGGATGTTGAAGACTTCGGGGTGGGCCTTTTCAATTTCATCCAAGAGGACAACCGCATAGGGGCGACGCCGCACGGCTTCGGTCAGTTGACCGCCCTCATCATAACCGACATATCCGGGAGGGGCACCGATCAAGCGCGAAACGGCATGTCGCTCTTGGTATTCACTCATGTCAATCCGTACGACGGCGTTTTCATCATCAAAAAGAAAGTCCGCTAGGGTACGTGCCAATTCTGTTTTTCCTACGCCGGTTGGGCCCAGGAAGAGAAAGGAGCCAATGGGCCGCTTTGGGTCATTCAAGCCGGCGCGAGAGCGACGGAGCGCATCGGAAACAGCTGAAATAGCCTCATCTTGGCCGACGACGCGCTGGTGCAGTTCTTCTTCAAGTCGAAGCAATTTGGAACGTTCACTTTGAAGCATTTTTTGGACGGGTATCCCCGTCCAACGGGACACGACCTCCGCAATGTCCTCCGCACTGACTTCTTCTTGAACCATGGACTGGGCATTTCGCAAGGTCTGCAATTCGGTGGCTGCAGCCATCTGTTCCTTTTCGAGCTCGCTGACTTTGCCATAGCGAATCTCGGCCACCTGGGCATAATCCCCGGCGCGTTCGGCTTGATCGGCCTCGAAACGCAGTTGTTCGATGCCTTCCTTGGCGCGTTGCAAGCGATCAACGGCTTCTTTTTCCGCGTTCCATTGCGCGCCAAGCTGGGCACGTTGCTCAGAAAGTTCACTCAACTGCTGCTTAATGGCCGTGAGGCGTTGCTTGTCTTCCTCTCGCTTAATTGCTTCCTGTTCGATTTCTAGTTGGGCAATCTTGCGATCCAAATCATCCAATTCTTCCGGTTTGGAGTTGATTTCGAGTCGCAGTTTGGATGCGGCTTCATCCATGAGGTCAATCGCCTTATCGGGCAAGAATCGATCTGTGATATAGCGCTGGCTCAGAACAACCGACTGAACGACCGCCTCATCTTTGATGCGGACTTTGTGGTGACTCTCATATTTCTCCTTGATGCCGCGAAGGATGCTGATGGAAGCCTCGGTATCGGGTTCTTCCACCATGACTTTTTGGAATCGACGTTCCAGAGCTTTGTCTTTTTCAAAGTACTTCTGAAACTCTGCGAGGGTGGTGGCTCCCACGCAGCGCAACTCACCCCGGGCAAGGGCGGGCTTCAGAATGTTGGCGGCGTCCATGGCACCTTCTCCACCACCAGCTCCCACAAGCGTGTGGATTTCATCAATAAACAAGATGATGTCTCCATTGGCTTGGGTTACTTCATGAATAACCGCCTTGAGACGCTCTTCAAATTCCCCTTTGTACTTCGCACCTGCGATTAAGGCGCCCATATCAAGTGAAAAGATCCGCTTCTCCTTGAGGTTTTCTGGAATGTCCCCTCGGATTATGCGGTGGGCAAGACCTTCAGCGATGGCTGTTTTTCCCACGCCAGGTTCCCCTACGAGAACTGGGTTATTTTTGGTTCTACGGCTTAAGATTTGTAAAACACGACGAATCTCTTCATCTCGTCCGATGACGGGATCCAATTTGCCAGATTCCGCGCGGGCGTTGAGGTCAATCGCATACTTGGCCAAGGATTGATACCTTCCTTCCGCGGAAGCACTCTGCGCTTTTTGACCATTCCGCAATTTGGCCATTGCTTGCTTGAAGTCAGCCTCCTTGAACCCTTGATCCTTCATGGCCTGGGCGCAAGCATCTTTTCCACTTCCCAAACCGAGGAGGAGGTATTCCAAGGTCAAGTAATCGTCTCCGTCTTTTTTGGCCAAATTGAGCGCCCGCTGCAATGCTTCTTGCGCGGCACGCCCCATATAGGCTTGACCGCCATCGACTTTGGCGATTCGTTGGAGTTCAGCTTCTGCAATGGACTGCAATCGGGATGCGGACATCCCCATCATTTTGAAGAGTTGATCCGTCAACACGGTGTCCGTGCGAAACACGGCAAGGAGCAGGTGCCAAGTCTCCATGGCTTGATGGCCATGTTCCATGGCTAGTGCTTGGGCTGCTTGCAGCGCTTCTTGGGTTTTAATGGTTAGATTTTCCATACAAGGTTCTTTACATAGAGGTAGGCCTCAATTCAAATGCCGCGGCCCATTAAACCCTAGAAAATCCGTCAAAATGACCGATTTACACGCGCTTCGATGCCATTTTGACGGAATTCCGAATGTTCAGGACAAAAAAAACGCCGCGGCGAGGCCGCGGCGTAGGAGCAGAAGATTCTGCGCTTAGTGCTGTACGATGAACTTGCGTGTGAGGCTTTGACCATCTACAGTGACTTCCATCATGTAGAGACCGCCCGCCCAAGCGCTTGCGTCCAGATCTACTCGGTTGTAGCCTTCTTCTCCTTTGACGCTCGCGTCGCTGAGAATTTGACCTAAGCTATTGGTGATGGTGTAATGCACCGTCACGGGCTTATCCGAGTTGAACATAAAGGCACCCTGACCACTTAACGGGTTAGGTGAAACGTGACCCAGGAAGAATCCAGGAATCTCCACCTCAGGAACGCCGATGCCTACAATATCTGCCGGAGTGCCGAATGGCGCTTCTTCCAAACAGAAGTCATCTACGGCCCAACCTTGGTTGTCAATCGTGTAGTCCGAGCCGAAACGGAAGCGGAATACCAATTTACCTGCGTTCTCAACGGTGAATTTGATGATTGAACTCGTATATCCGTTTGTGTTACCACTCCAACCTGGTCGGACGATATCGAGTGAGGTCACGTGGACGGTGTTGTACCACAAGCCATTGGTCAAGGTGTTGCCCAGGGTGTACCACGTGATGCCACCGTCATAAGACCAATCGACACTTCCGCCATCATGGTACAGCTCAGAAATCATGTTGTGATTAAAGCTCATGGAGTAGGTCTTGTTCGTGTCCAAGACAAAGAATGGCGTGTGAAGGGCAGACTGACCTGTGTGGTGGTAGTTGCTGTCCAATCGAGTCATCCAAGCCTTGCTGCCGCTTGCTGCCGCGTTGAGGCCCGTTTGATTCGGTGTGCCAAACTCCCAGTCATGGTTGAGCAACTTGTTCGTCGTATGCAAGGGCAACCATGCAGGAATAGCGGGGTCTTCGAAATCATTACAATACCCATTGGCGATGTCAATAGTGATTTCATCCAGGGTGGTCACCGGCAAGCAGAGTACATCGTCTGAAGACAAGTTGTCTTGCTTGTTGTTGGGTCGAGCCGTCTCCACGCAAATATTGTAGGTTCCGGCGCCTTGGTTGACCCATACTTGATTGAAGTCATACCATTGACGTTGTCCGCGAAGCAAAGGAGCCACATTGCCGTTCTTCTTGTTGACAAAAACGACAGTTTCGTAATTGCTCCAGGTACCTCCATTTACTTGGAAACGCACGAGGCAGCTGTCCAGTTTTTTAGCCCCGGTGTTTTCAATCCGAACGCGGATGTGTGAGGTATCTCCAGGAATAACGATGTATTCACGGGTATCTACTTCAATGGGTGAGGCAGAGTTCTGTGGTGGAACGTACACTTCAAAGTCATCGATCGCCCAACCCTTTGCCGAGGATCCTGCGGCAGAAGCCATTCGGAAGCGCAAACTAATTGGGTTAGGGGAGAAGTTCCACACGTTCAATGGAATCGAAGAAGTGATCCATTGACCGCCCGTGCTTCCCGCCCATCCGGGAGAGTTCAACGAGGAGACTGAAGGTGAACCATAGTTCGACCCATACCAGTTGTATCCTACGGCCACTGCGGCATTTCCTAGGGTATTCCAGTTGCCGCCTTGGAAGTACTCCACAACGCCGCCATCGGTTGGCGAGAAGTCAAACTTGTGCTTGAATCGCAGTTCGGCAGATACCACCGTGTCAAAGTTGGTTAGTGTGGGGATACGGAGGATTTCCGTCTTGCCTGGCTGATAGTTGTCCGTGAGGCCGGTGACCCAACAGTTGGTGCCGGATGCGGCGCTATTCCAACCACTTCCTTTGGCTGGGGTGCCAAACTCCCACATTTGCAAGGTGCCAGGACCACCCTGGGCAAAGAATCCTGTCTCGTCGCCGACGCAGTTATCAAAATTGACGGGACCAAAGGAAATAGGATAGCTGGTGGCTCCCGAAGAAATTTTGGAGGCCGTATCATTCAATGCGATCGCATCACCACTCAGCGTAGTCCATGCTTTGACTTCAAAATCACCTACGTAATAGGTTGGTGGAGTAGTGACCGTAATCGTGCCTTCAGCCCCAGGGGCAAGCGATCCCGCATAAGTAGTGGTATACGTACCCGTATTGGAAGGAGTACACAGATCATTCACTTGATAGGTTACTGGAACCCCTGTCTTAGTCGAGGTGCCATAGTTCCGCACCTTGATAATTACGTTCTGTGGGTTGCTCAGGTTGACCGAATTCAATGGAGAGGTTACGAAGCTTACACCGACATCACTGGCGGGTTGATCGTAGATCATTAAATCATCAATGGCAATGTCCGCCAGATCTCCGGAGCCTGTTTTACGTGCCAAGATTCGAATCTTGACCACATCGCCTGCGTAGGCTGAGAGGTCGACCATTTTGTACTTCCAGTCATCCACCTCATTCGTTTGCTGTGCCCCAGAAATAGGGGCCCCTGCTACGGTTTGCCAGTTGTTGCTTCCGTTTGGAACGACTTGGACGTTGAGGATGTTGATATCCCCACCAAACATGTGATACCAGAAGGTGAGTACTGGGTTGGTCAAGGCGGATAAATCCACACAACGCGTGGTGGCAAACAAGGCGGCTGGACCATTGTTTCCGTAGCTCGCTTCCGTGTACAGATAGTTGCCCGAGCGCGTGCGATTCCAACGGGGTCCCGTATTGAATGTGGGCGTGAGTGCACTTCCTACATGCCAAGAATAGTCCGCATTGGCCGGTGGTGGTAGCGCTTCCCAGTCCGTGGTATTCATGGTGCCTGCGTTGTTCGAAGTGCCATTGCCCGCATTCCATCCTGGTCCATCAAAGTTTTGAATATGAGGGAACTGAGTAATTGGCGCAATATGCTCAATGAAGAATGCCCCTAGGGTATCATTACTTGTGTTGGGGTCTCCAGGAGCTTCAGCCCACACATAAATGTTGTAATTGGCATAGGCGCTTAAGTTTGCCTTTGGGGCAAAAGTGTGTGTGGTCGTGTCCCCCAGGTTGAGGGTGGTGTAGATGGTATCACGGGACACTACCGTAGTGTTGGTGTTGAGGTTTTTCACCGAGAAGGCGACCGGAATGGTGTCAATCGGGAAGAATCCTTCGGAACGCAAGTGAACGGTGACGTCTTCTGTGGCTGTGTATTGGCAGAAGCCATTCTCTGGCGTGTACATGGCCAACATTTCGATATCTGCGGGATCTGGTTCGTATACCGAGATGTCATCGATGGCCATGTCGCCGGCGTCGTTAGCGGTTGTGTTGTTTTTGTTCCCCAAGAAACGAATGCGAATAATTTGGTCTAAGTAGGGATCCAAATTCACGAGGGCTTTTTGCCAAGGATCGTTTTGGTTGGTTTGCTGCTGACCGGGGACCAGCATGACGCCGACCACCCATTTTGGGGTCGTAGAGCCGGTATCAATATCCACACGGAGGTTACCCATGTCGTTTCCGTACTTGTGGTACCAGAACTCCAACACCGCGTGGTTCAATCCTGTGAGCTTGATACAGGGAGAAATCAAGGTGGTGTTATTGTTCGTGTTTCCTTGAGAGGCTTCTGTGTAGATATATTTTCCGCCTCCCGTGGTGTGGTCGCCTAGAGGACCGGTATTCAATGTTCCTGTTTGACCAATCCGAACGGACCAAGCAAATCCCGTGCTGTTCGTGTTCGGTGAAACTTGCCAGTTTTTACCAGAAGGAGGGTTTCCTTGCGGGAAGGTTCCACGGTGGGCTGTGCCTGTGGCCCCTGTTCCTGATCCAGGGATCCAGTCGATGCTTGAAAAATTCTCAACCCATGGGAAGTTGGTCACGAGATAAGGGAAGCTGTTCGGGGTAGTCACACCACAGATAGCTGGTGGGGACGGATCCAGCCAAAAGGTGTTGTTCATGGGGGTGCTACTCGTCGAAGGTACACGCACCATGTTGGGACAGGCACAGTCAAAAATCTCGACATACCAATCCACTGAATCGCCAACCACCAAATTGCTCAGGGTGTAGAAGTATTCAGCTGAGTCCGGACATGAGGTGGAAAGCGAAGAGTTCATTTGCACGGCATTCCAGGTTCCTCCGTTAAGTCGGTGGAATAGGACGACCGAGTCAATTCCAGATTCTAAATCTCTAGCTTTCAGGCGAATCTCTTGACTTGATTGGTAGCGTGCACCAATGGGTTCGCGGCGTGGAATCAGGTCAAATGTGTAGGTAGGAGGAATCAATTCACAAGGAGCGGCTTCCACTTTTACGTTGTCGACAAACCATCCCGCAGGATTGGCTGTACCATAGGGAGAACGGTATTCCAAGATGAATTGGATCTTACAGCTTGCATATCCCTGAGCCGTACCACTCGGCCCATCTCCAATGATGCTGGAAATGTCAAACGTCTCGCCAACCCACCAAGTTGCCGATGGTGCTACGCCCGTTCCACCCGTTGTAAGGCCACCCCAGTAGGGCGATCCACTTGGATTTGCGTAAGAAAGTTCGTTGAAGTACCCGGTCGTTGGGAAACCGCCGGAACTTCCTCGGTAATGCGTCCCGGTGAGGCGCGTCCACGTGGCCCCATTGTCATTGGATACGCGGATATAGGCTTGTTGGCCAAAGTGAACTTTACAAATCTGGTCAAACTGAAGTCGAACGAAGATATTGCCCGTGGTTGCGAAGGCATCGGTTTCAAAAATGACCGAATCAAATGGGACCACTTTGGCGTGGTAGCTATTCGGGGCTGAAACGGCAAAAGCAGAAGTGTCATTCCAATATGGGATGGTCGTTCCAACCGTGGTGTGAAAGGATGTGACGGAGTCTGGACCGGAAGGTGGATCAAACTTCTCGTGGAAAACGATTGTGATCGGGCTGGTCTGTGACATGGCCGCCCAGGAGGCGACAAGGGCTATGGCCGTAAGAATGCGACGCAGGCGTTGTTTCATCGTAGTGGTGTTTGGGAAAGTCCGCATTCACCAAATATACACTTTTAACGCCGTGTTTGTGCTAGCGTATTCTCAATCGCAGTAGGCTTTTGCCATCTAATTTGGCCTCCAATTCATCCCCGGCAGAAATGGGGCCAACCCCCGCGGGGGTGCCTGTAAAGAGTAAATCCCCCGTTTTTAGGGTGAAATATTGGCTCACATGGGCAATTAATTGCTCCAAGGGAAAGATGAAGTCAGCGGTGTTTCCCGCTTGCACTTCTTGTCCATTCTTGTGTAAACTAATGTCAAAATTTCCCGGCTCAATGGGACCTTTTATCCAGGTGCCGAGCACGGCTGAGCCATCAAATCCTTTGGACTTTTCCCAGGGTAATCCTTTGGATTTCAGTTGGTTTTGAAGATCGCGTGCGGTGAAATCCAGCCCGACCGTCATCGCGTCAACATAGGACCATGCGAATTCAGGTTCAATGAACTTGCCCACTCGTCCAATGCGAACTACCCATTCCACTTCGTGATGGATATCCTGAGACCAGGAGGGGATCACAAAGGGCAAACGGGGTTGTAAAATGGCGGAATCAGGTTTGCAAAAAACCACGGGCTCCGTGGGGACGGCATTGCCCAGTTCAGTTGCGTGGTCCCGGTAATTCCGGCCGATGCATAGAATTTTCATCGCATTCGAAGCCGTATGGCTGTTAGAATCTTCTTGGTGTAGAGGGGGAAGTCGGCATTTTGAATCCAAGAATAATACCCCGGGTCCTTTTCTAGCACACTCGCCACGGTTTGATTCTTGTATTTGCCAAAAGAGAATTGTTCTACCCCTTCTTTGTTGAAGGTAATGAAGCCCGCAAAGTCCGCAGCTTGGTGCATATTGCTGAATTCAGCGAGGCCTTTGATGCTGTTAGGAAGATCTTCATAACGCTCCACTTGGGCGCGAAGGACGTTTAAGGTAGCCCGAACATCCGCTTCGGCATTGTGGGCGTTGACTAGCTCTTCTTGGCAATAGAATTTAAGGGCCGCAGTCAGAGTGCGCTGCTCTTTTTTGTGAAAGATGTTTTGGACATCCACCGCGTGCACTGCGCGCAAATCCATATCAACTTCGGCGCGAAGAAATTCTTCGGCAAGTAAGGGGATGTCAAAGCGATTGGAATTATATCCAGCCACGTCACAATCCTTCATGAAGCCCGCGATTTCATGGGCTAACTCTTTGAAAGATGGGCTATTGGCTACCATGGCATCCGTAATTCCGTGAATAGCCGTAGAGCTAGGTGGAATGGGCATGCCCGGGTGGATGCGCCAAACTTTGGTGGTTTCTGTTCCGTTAGGCTCCACCTTGATGACGCACATTTCGACGATGCGATCTTGAACAACATTGACCCCGGTGGTTTCCAGGTCAAATACACAAAGTGGACGTTGGAGATCCATTAGATCTCTCGGTTGAGATCCCACTGCTCGAGGTAATCTGCCACGCGACGGACAAACATGCCGCCCAGCGCGCCGTCGACCACGCGGTGATCGTAGGAATGCGAGAGGAACATTTTATGTCGGATGGCTATGACATCCCCTGAGGGGGTTTCGAGCACAGCTGGCATCTTGCGAATGGCACCGAGGGCCAGGATGGCTACCTGAGGCTGATTGATAATGGGTGTTCCCATCACGTTGCCAAAGGTGCCCACATTGGTTACGGTGTACGTGCCTCCTTGGATGTCATCGGGCGCCAGTTGATTGTTTCGGGCCTTGTCGGCCAATTCATTCACTGCCTTGGCCAGACCGCTCAAGCTGAAGCGATCCGCATTCTTAATTACAGGAACAATGAGGTTGCCACTGGGTAGAGCTGTAGCCATACCCAAGTTGATGGGCTTGTGTTTGACAATGGTCTTGCCGTCAATGCTCACATTGATATTGGGGAAGTCTTTGATGGCCTTCACCACTGCCTCCATGAAGATGGGGGTAAAGGTCAATTTGTCATTCTCCCGCTTTTCATAACTGCCTTTCACCTTGTTGCGCCAGAGGACCAAATTGGTCACATCTGCTTCTACAAAAGAGGTGACGTGGGGCGAAACATGCTTGCTCATGACCATGTGGTCTGAGATCAAACTACGCATGCGATCCATTTCGACTAACTCATCGCCAGGGAACACGGTGGGTTTCGGAGCGCTAAATCCGTGGCCACTTGGTGCTGGTGAACTCGCTGCGGGTGCAGGGGTAGCCGCTGCAGTCGGTGCAGGGGTAGCGGCGGGAGCTTGACTGCGTTGCTTGATGAACTGAAGTAAGTCACTCTTGGTGACCCGTCCTTCGTGGCCAGAGCCTTGGATGGTCGCAAGCTGATCTTCATGCACGCCTTCGGCTTCGGCGATACTGCGTACCAAGGGAGAGTAAAAACGTCCATCGCTTTCACGAGGGATGGCTCCTGTGCTGCTTTTTACGGCTTCGGCCGAAACGGATATGGCCGCTGCTGCCGATGCGCTGGTCATCACTTCAGGGGCGCTAGGTACTGCCGCTGCGGGGCTTACTTCCTTGTTCGTCGGGGTTTCTGCGGGTGCAGCGACAGGAGCTGCTGCTGGGGCATCGCCTTCGGTTTGAATATGTGCGATGACTTGACCAACTTGGATAACTTCATTCTCCTGAAAGAGGCACTTGATCAAAACGCCTGATACGGGAGAGGGGATATCGCTATCCACTTTATCTGTAGCAATCGTGAGGACCGATTCGTCCATCGAGATGGTTTCGCCCTCCTTCTTCAGCCATTGGGTAATGGTGGCTTCGGCGACAGATTCGCCCATTTTGGGCATGGTCAATTCAAACATAGTATCTCAGGTTGTGCGGCAAATTTACGTCAAAAGCTCCCCCCGAATAGGGCGTATACGTCTAATTCAGGTTGCCAATTTTCAGCGTAGCGGAGATCGGATTCGTAGGCAATGTCGTCGGTGAAAGCGCCTGGGCCGTGTTGGAAAACAGCGGGTCGCAAGGGGGGAAGGTGTGCTCCAGGAGCGAGGTACCCAACCCAGGTCATTCGGCCCGAAAGTACCGCTGGCAGATGGGAGAGCATGCGGCGACCGCGAGTGGTCCAGAGGATGAGAGGAAAGCAACAGCATGTGAACGCCGCGATTAAAAGGTCCAAGGCGCGCTTTTGGCGGCGGACGCTCGATTGTGAAAGGGCGAGCTTGCCGGATTCCGAGGCGGTGGCGTGGGTATCGCTGCCCAAGGTCCAACTGGGATAGGACATTCGGAATCGAACGCCGTCTGGAACCAAAGTGGAAATGGTGGCCATGGCGTCAATCATTCCATGGTAAGAATGTTCTTCAGGGTGGAAGAAGAGTGTTTTTGGGCGGAGATGCAGTACGCGAAGCGCAATGCGGTCGAGGGGCCATTTTTCGGAACCCACATGGGCTTCTGCTTGCCCATACCCGCGGTAGAAGAATCCACTCCGTCCACGGGCGTGGAGGGAAGTTCTAACCAAAAAGAAGCCGACCAAATGGCCTAAAGAAAATAAGGCGACCAAGGCGCGTGAGAACCGCCAATCCATGGGTAAAAACGCATAGCTAGCCAGAAGGACACCGGATGTGATCAAAAAGGCGCTGATGACACGACGAAGCGAAGCCGACTTGCTGAAGGCCCCGAGGAAAGCCATGCTTACCGTCCAAAAGACGGCAAAGAGTGGCAAAAAGACGAGGCGGAAGCGTTCCGGATAAGCGCCGCCTTCTACATAGCGGTGGTTGCGTTCCCAGTAGGTGCTCAGGCCATCACTGAACACATAACCAAGGAGCAGTGTGAGTAGGAAGGGTAAGAGGACACGGCCCCAAGAGCGCGTGAGCGTGGCAATTCCCTTCGCATAAATCCCCAAAGAAATGAGGACGCGGTAGGCGATTGCCTGCCCTTTAAAATGCTTGTTGGCAAAGATGGCCATGGCCTCGTGGAAGGTCTTGATGTAATGCCAACTCTGATGTTTCGTGCTTTCGCCCTTGTAATGCAGAATTGGGCGGTCGGCCATGTAATAGTTCCGGTGGCCCGCCTGAAGCACACGGTAGGAGAGGTCGATGTCCTCGCCATACATAAAGAAGGCTTCGTCAAAGCCGCCGATCTCCTGGAGGACCGAAGCACGCATGAGCATCCAAGCCCCGCAGTGAATATCGACATAGCCCGATTCTTCGGGGGCCAAGTGGCCAGCATAGTAGGCGCCAAAGCGGGAGTGCGAAGGAAAGAGTTTCGCCAAGCCTAGGATGCGGTAGAGCGCCACGGTGGGGGTGGGCAGACCACGCTTGGATTCGGGCAAGAAATGGCCAGAGCCATCGATCATCCGACAACCCATGGAGCCCACCTCGGGGTGTGCGCGCATGACCTCCAGCGCCCGCCGGAAATTGTCCTCCGAAACGACCGTGTCAGGATTTAAGTAGAGCACAAATTCCCCCTTTGCTTGGGCGGCGGCCAGATTGTTAGCGCGGCCAAAACCAAGGTTTTCAGGGCTCGCGATGCAGTGTACCCAAGGAAAGTGTTTCTGGATATGCGCTACGCTGCCGTCCGAAGAAGCATTGTCCACGACGAAGACCTCCACCTGCAACGCTTTGCTGGCGCGTTCTACGCTCCGAAGGCATTGGTCCACATATGCCTTGACATTGTAGTTAACGATGATGACGCTGAGGTCCATAGTCATCGGTGAAGGGTGGTTTCAAAGGGAACACGCTGTTGAAAAGAGCGACTCAAAGTCACCTCATCCGCATATTCTAAGGCATCTCCTACGGGCAAGCCTCGGGCGATGGCCGTCAAGCGAATAGGTAGATCCCCGAGTTTGCGATAAATGTAAAATGCCGTCGTATCGCCCTCCATGGTCGCAGACAAGGCCAAAATCACTTCTTCGATGCCTTCGGATTCTACGCGCTCAACCAGTTCATCAACCGTCAGGTCACTTGGCCCCATGCCATCCATGGGCGATATCAATCCGCCGAGCACATGGTAGCGGCCTTTATGCGTCGACGTGTTTTCCAAGGCCAAGACATCTCGAATGTCTTCCACGACACAGAGGGAGCGCTGGTCACGACGTTCATCTGCACATATGGTACATTGTTCCGCATCAGCGATCGCATGGCAATCTTTGCAAAACTGTGTGTTCTTTGCCAGTTGCTCCATGCCCTCGGAGAGGTCCATGATGCGCTCTGGCCCCTGTTTCAATAAATGGAGGGCAAGGCGCAGGGCGGAGCGCCTTCCGATGCCTGGAAGACGACTCAATTCGTGCACAGCACGCTCAAGCGATTTGGACGGGAGTTCCACAATGGTAAAAGTACGCCATCTTTGAAGTGATGAACTTCAAGCCTCAATAAGTCCATGGAACCCCTACATATTCTTTTCATTATGGCCGTCTATTTTGCCCTTTTGGTGGGCGTGGCGCGCTTTTTTACTCCGTCTTCCGACAACAAGACCTTCTTTACCGGTAACCGCCAGTCACCATGGTATGTGGTGAGTTTTGGCATGATTGGCGCGTCCCTTAGTGGGGTCACATTCATTTCAGTGCCTGGGTGGGTGGAGGGCTCCGGGTTTGCCTACATGCAAATGGTCTTGGGATATGTCGTTGGGTATGCCTTGATCGCCTACGTGCTTTTACCGCTTTATTACCGAGAGAATACCACCACGATTTACGGCTTTTTGCAGTCGCGCTACGGCCGTGCTGCGCATGCCACCGGCGCATGGTTTTTTATCCTTTCTCGTTGGGTCGGTGCGTCCTTTCGCCTGTATTTAGTGGCGGCAGTGCTGCAGACCTTGGTCTTTGACCCCTTGGGTTTGCCCTTTGGCTTAACGGTTTTGCTGACACTCGCTTTGATTTGGCTTTACACGTACCGAGGGGGTATTCGCTCGGTTATTTTTACGGATACCCTCCAAACCGTGGCTATGCTGGGGGCCTTGCTGCTATCGATGTATTTTATTTTTCAGGCTCTTGATGTTGAAGATTATAAGTCCGTGGGGGAAGGGATGGACCTGCGGTTCTTCTATTTCGATGTAGCGGATCATCGCAATTTCTTTAAGCAGTTTTTGGGCGGGGTATTTATTACACTGGCAATGACGGGATTGGACCAAGACATGATGCAGAAGAACTTGACTTGTCGGACCCTCAAAGAATCTCAGCGAAATATGATGACCCTTTCGGTCGTCTTGATCGTGGTGAATTTTCTCTTTCTCACTCTGGGGAATGGGCTTAATCTCTTCGCCATGGCCCATGGAATTGATGCCCATGGTGATGCGCTTTTCCCGGCTGTAGCCACATCGGACGCTTTGCCTACGATTGTGGGGGTCTTATTTATCCTCGGTCTGGTTGCCGCCGCTTACTCCTCGGCTGATTCGGCTTTGACGGCCTTGACGACTTCTTTTTGTGTGGATATACTGGGCATTGAGTCCAAATCAGAGTCGGAGGCTTTGCGCACCAGACGATGGGTACACGTGGGGATGACGTTAGCGGTTGCAGCCTTGATCATTTCCGCGCGGCCTTTTGTGGACGCCAGCATTATTAAAAACATTTTCACCGCCGCAGGGTACACCTATGGTCCGCTCTTGGGCCTATTTGCCTATGGTTTGATGGGGACGAAGCGTCCGGCAAAACCAAGGATGATTCCCGTGGCGGCCTTGGCCAGCCCATTGCTCACCTACGGGTTGAGTATTTGGGTACCCGCCCAGTTGGGCTACACCTTCGGCTTTGAACTCATTCTAGTGAATGGGGCACTGATGACCAGCTTCTTGGCCTTGATGCCCAAGGAGAAAGGACTGAAAGGGGCATAGACTTTTGAAAACCGCCTGAAATAAAAAAGCCGCAGCTCTCGCCGCGGCTTTTTCGTTTTGGTTACTGCTTCACGAAGGGCAGGACCTTGGATTGTCCACCAGACCAGATTCGGACCAGGTAGCGGCCAGCGCTATAGGTCTGGACATCCAATCGATTGTCGGTCGGCATAGGCCCTCGGTAGACGACCCGTCCAAGGGCATCGAGAACCTCGACACGATCTGCTTTGACGCCCGTCGCATGGCTGAGCTTCACGTAGTTCTGCGCAGGGTTTGGTGAGAGAGACCAACTGACCGCAGTACGCTCATCCAAGCCCACCCCTGAAATGGTGATGCTGCTCGTGGTGGTATCCCAGCCACAGGTATTGTAGGCGGCAAAGGTGATGGTATAAGTGCCACCTGCGGCGGGGAAGGTATGCGTAGGATTCTGCGTGGTCCCCGTGGTCCCATCTCCAAAGTTCCAATACCATTGGATTGGACTGCCTTGCGAAATATCCACAAAGACCCGCTCTTGAGGAGTGCTACCTGCGTTAGCTCCAAATACAGCCACTACGGGAGTGCCTACATTGAAGGTGGTACTCGTCGTACCCGTACCACCTGCATTGGTCAGAGACAACGTCGCGGTCTTCGATCCTGGGGTGAAATAGGTGACAGCATGCGGTCCAGGACCCGTCGCGTTTGGCGGAATGGAACCTAATCCAAAATCCCATGTGGCCAGTGCACTGCCTGGGTTGATCGCTTGGAAGATAACCGTATCATACTTACAGGTACTTGCACTTGCAGAGCTATTCATGACGGCCGTTGGCGCAGTGGCACCAAAGTCGAACACTTGCACATTGTCGATGTACAGGTTATTGCCGTACCCGTTCAATCCTGCAAAGCGGAATTTGATACTTGGACCTGCGTACATGCTATCCAAGTAAATGGTATCTCGTCGCCAAACTCCACTCGTATTGGGTGTAAACGAAGTCGTCAGATTGCCGGTGGTGGCCAGTACCGTACCACTCTTATTGTACCCCGTGCCAGCCCAGCTGCTTCCACAAGAATTAGAAACGTCCACCCGAAGGCCATCTGAGTAGGAGGCACTGTATTGCGTGTAGGCCACTTCAAAAACCAGGGCCGGAATGCTCGCTCCCGTCAAGTCAATCCCTGGGGTGATGAGGTAATCTTCTTGCAAGGGCGCATTGTAGGCGAAATTATCCATGTAGGCCGTCTGTGTGGCGGCACTATTGCTTCCAATGACGACCCGAGGAGCCCACGTGGTTGCAGCATCTGGGTTGCCGATTTCCCAATCGGTGGGAAGCCAAGTGGTGAAGTCTTCACTGAAGGGCAGAGGTGCTCCCCCATTGACGACAATCGTTGCATTGGCTACCGCGGTATCGGAACCAAATGTATTCGTTGCAATCAACTGAACCGTGTAGGTGCCGAAGCCATTGAAGACGAGTTCAGGGTTTTGGCTCGTTGCCGAGGATCCATTTACAAAGGTGAAACCCGTCGAAGGAGTCAAGCTCCAAGCCCACTGGTTGGGACTGCTTGTGCTTTGATCAAAAAGTTGAACCACTTCATTGAGACATGGGGCCGCATTGCTGACTGCGGCAGCTGCGACCGGAGCCGTGTTGACTTCGTAGATCGATAGGTCATCAATCGCAATGTCACTTGCGATCCCGGTGCCGGTTATCCCGCGGAAACGGACAACGATAATTTGACCTACAAAGGGGGTCATTGAAGCGGTATTCTCAAACCACGCATTGCCTTGATTGCCAACCAGAGGCTGGATAACATCCAAGTACCATTGACCTTGGCTCAGCACATCCATGTGCAGCTCGCCCATGTTGTTGCCGAACATGTGTGCCCAGAACTTCAATTCAGGCAGGCTAGCATTGGTCAAGTCAATACATGGGGTAGTGACGAAAGCTACTTGCTCCGTACATGTGGATGCTTCGAGGTAGAGGTATTTGTCACTACCGCCGCTTCCTGTGGTGTGGCCAGTTGAAGGTCCCGTGCCCGCAGAAGGGGTGCTATTGGCGTTGGTGCGCCAATCGTGATCGTCATCCACCCCGTTCATCGCATTGGTCATGTCCCCTCCGAGGGCGCATACCGTGGCTCCACAGTTGTTCGTCGTTCCGCAGTTTGTAAAGCTGTCAAAGTTTTGAACGTAGGGCAGCAGGTAGGTCGAATCCGAGTTCACCACTTGGAAACTGCTGATCAAGGTATCGTTGTATTTGTTCTGGTCATTGGGGAACTCGGTCCAAACTTTCAGACCATAGCTACCGAGACTTGCTGCATTGACCGTGGCGGTGAAGCTAAATGGCAAGGTTTGAGTCGATGGAATTACCGCGACCAATGTGTCGCGCTCCACAGATCCACTGCCGAGTTGGAAAGCGACTGGCACAGAGAATAGCGTGTCAATCCCTCCATTGGTGATTTGGATATTCACCGGAAGCGCGCTGCTGTTCTGACAGTTAGGTATCTGTCCAGATGGGCTCAGCACGGTTTGAAGGATTGCATCTTGGCTCATCACGCATCCCGCAAGTCCTGGGACTTTCTCGATCGCGAAGGCGCGCTTGCCCGCCCGTTGGCCCGAAGTAATGGCCGAAACGGTCCACCACTGGGTTGAAGAAGGATTGATGTTTTGGAATACATACCAAGGCGTGGTGACGGTGTCAATGGGGTCCATGTACTCGGAACCTAGCAGATAGACCACGTAGCCGCTTGCACCAGGAACCATGTTCCAGCTGACGCGGAAGGAATCCGGGCAGGACCAATTCGTGTTCAAATTGCCAGGAACCCCTACGTAGCCAAGACGGAAATCAACAGAGTCTGATTGGTTGCCTCGGCTGATGCGAAGAAGCAGGCTATCTCCAGCGCCGGATGGCACAGCAAAAGTTGCTTGACGTGCATTGGCATTCGCGGTTGAGAAGACGGTCCAAGCGCCTCCGTTATTCGAGTATTCCAGGCTGAAGGTGCCCGTGCCTTCGGGCGCATCCCAGCGCACGGGGATGGTTGTCCCGGCAGGCAAGATCTCGCCACCTACGGGATAGGTAAGTTCAATATCTTGCTCCACGAGCGTCCAGGTCACCCAATAAGTTTGCGGACCTGAAGGGATAGAGGCACCGTTTACGATAACCTTGTAGGTGCCTCCGGAAGGATTGTTTAAGGTGAACTGCTCACTATTGTTCAAGCTATCCACGGCACGTACCGCATTGGCATTCAATGCGGTTGCATTGGCCGTGGGGTTGAGTACCCAGGGATTCCAGGACTGGGCATCCAAAACCAACGTGGCGTTCAGGTTATTGACCAAGGCCGTTCCCGCATTGACCAGGGCTTGGGGGTCCGTCCAATGGAGCATGACGCGCAGCTCGCCAAGGCCGGCGGGAACCACGATGGATACCGTGTCTGTTTGGTTTTGGCTGATGGTGTCCGTGATGAACCAGCCGTTTTCAATGGCTTTTGCGGCACGCAGGCCGTTGGCGCGTCCGTAGCCGTATTTAAAGTCGGGTCCAGGATTTCCGAGGTCGTCCGCGTTGTTGGTCAAGAAGGCCTTCATCAGGCCACCGGCAGGCTCTGCACCGCCGTTGTTTTGCATGTATGCGTCGTAGAGCTGCGCCATGACCCCTGCGATGCCAGGGCATGCCATGGAGGTCCCCGTGATACTGCGGTAGTCGTTGGGGGAGAGGCAGGAATATACGTCGGTTCCCAAGGCAGCGATGTCCGGCTTGATTCGGCCGTCGTGCGCAGGACCACGGCTAGAAGAGCCAGCGATGAGGTCCGCTCCAGTCACGTTGGCGGTCGCAATGACGTTTTTGCCTTGTTTGTGGCCGCCCGTGATGTTGCCCCAGCCGCCTCCCGCGCCGTAGTTGCAGTTTGCGGTGCCGTTGTTGCCAGCGGAGAAGACGTGCGTTAAGGAATAGTTTTGGATGGCGTCTTCGTCCATTTGGCGCGTGAAGGCCGTATAGCCCGCGTTGCACCCGTTTGAATAGGAAGATGCGGTGATCCGCACATCGTAGTTAGAATAGTCGGCGTCGACGTCGTTTAGGTTGTCGGGGTAATCGTAATACACTAATTGGGCTCCGGGCGCTTGGCCCTCGCCATCCGGATCCAGGTTGCCGGCGCCAAAGATGGTACCGGCTACGTGGTCGCCGTGGGCACCGTAGGAGGGGCTGGATTTATTGGCCAGCACGCGGCCTTGGAAGTCGATATGCACTTGAATGTCACCATCGTCTCCATGTCCTACGACCACACCGGTGCCGTCGTAGGCGCGACCGCCTGCATAAGGAACACGCAAGGCATTCGAGCGGTGGTTCTTCGTGCCAATGCGGTTTTCAGGCTCGGCTGGTGCTTCTTTCTGCTGCACCAACGTGATGTTCGGGTGGCTGGCAAGTGCACGGACCTGGTCGGGTGCGACTATTACGCGGAATCCAGCGGGGCTGGCTTCCAGGACTTGACCCACAAGGGCCAAATGGTTCTGCACCGCTGCTCGGCTGCTAGCCGGGTAGCATTCCACATACACTTCCCACTGGCTGCCGACCCACACGTAGTCGGGCACGTTGCCGGTGTGAAGTTGGGACGTGAGCTTCATCTCAGGCAGCAAGGGCGAAATGAAGGCCAGGCCATTGGCTTCTAGGAGGCCTTTCAAATGGGCGTCCTTCAGGTTGATGTAGGCCAAGTAGCTGTTGTGGGGTAGGTAGCCCAAGATGTCCAATCCGGCCTGTTCCAGGGCGCTGCGCTGGGGTTCGGACCAAATCTGCTCCACGCCCAACACGCGAAGGACGTAGTCTGAACCGCGCTCCCCGGCGGTACGTTGTTGGTATGTATCTTCGGTCAGCTCCGGCAAGGCATAGGTGCCTGATTGGAATTTCACGCGGGATTGAGTTGGAATTTGCTGCGCGTGTACAATCGTTCCAAGGAGGCAAAATGCCAGGAGTGAAGCGTATATGTTTCTCACTAGAAAGAAGTTAAAAATGATCCATTCAAAAGGAAGGCTTGAAGATATAACAACTCGTCTGAGTATCTGTTTAGCGCTGCTATTTTCTCTTGGGCTTCAAGGGCAAACGCGCGCCCATTTTCACAGCCCGAGTGAAGGCCAATTCCACATGGATCAGCGCCCAGTGGCGATGCGTATTCTGTACATCGCCGCGCACCCGGACGACGAAAATACCCGCCTTATCGCGCACTGGTCGCAATTCAACGGCTACGAGGTGGCGTATCTAAGCCTCACGCAAGGGGAGGGAGGACAGAACATTCTGGGCCCAGAGCTCGGTGAAGCGCTGGGAGTTATCCGCCGGGAAGAACTTTATGCGGCGCGCCGTTTGGACGGGGCCACCCAGTATTTTGGCGGGGCGGCGGACTTTGGATACTCTAAAACGGTCGATGAGACCCTCGAAAAGTGGAACGAAAACGAGGTACTTGCGCGCATTGAAGCCGTGGTGAAGGAATTCAAGCCCGATGTGATTGTCACCCGCTTTCCGCCGGACGCACGCGCCGGCCACGGCCACCACACAGCCTCCGCCGTTCTGGCCATCCGCGCCTTTGAACGCCTCCAATCTATGGGGCGACGTGGCGGGTACGCTCCCAAGGCCTTGTATTGGAACACCTCCTCGTGGTGGGCAAAGGACCTTGAAAGCGCGGTATCGAACGACTCTCTGGCGGTCCTACAGATTGGCGGTTTCATCCCGGAACTGGGCCAATCCTCTTTGGAAATTGGCACCCTGGCACGGGGCATGCACAAGTCCCAGGGCTTTGCGGGTACCACGGATCGCGGTGAGCGCACAGAATACTTGCAGTTGCTGAAGGGGGAGCCCATCGATTGGACGCCGCCAACCTATGCGGCCTGTTCAGCACCCATGCCGATTCCGGGACTCTATGCGGAGTGGACCGCGGATTCGCCTTATCTCGTCGATTCGGTGCAAGGGCGCGTGACCGTCATCAACGAGTCGGCGGAGGCGATTCAGGTTCGGCGCATGGTGGCCCAGCAATCGGCCGCACACAACGCGCCGTACACCCTGGTGCACCCCGGCAAGACCTATAGCCTCCCTGCCAACCTCTACGCCAACGGACAGCAGGGCGGGATGGTCCTGGAGGTCACCAATTCCGATGGCCTCTGGCCTCAGAACGTCGTGCTCAGTCCAGAATACGTCACATCGGACCGCATTAAAGGGGAGCTCCGCCGTCCGGTGCAGTTGACGCCGCGGTACTCGATCAGTTACGATGTTCCTTGCGCGGTGGTAGGTGGCGGAACCCGCTTGATAAACGTCAACCTGCACCGCTACGGGGTCCTCCCCGAAGAATCCGTGCAGCTGGACGTTCAAGGGGATGGCGTGATCGTCGCTGAACACAGTCCTGTACACTTCCCAGCGGGCCAGTCGGTGATGCGCCTTTCGATCGCCGTGAGGAAGCCTACGCGTAGCAAGGCCGGACAAACCCGCAGTAGCCTTACTGCTTACCTCCACGGCGATGAAGTCCCGCTGATGACGGCTATCCCCATTCGCTATGACCACATTCCCCACCAGGAAGTGTGGGTGGACGGCAGCTTGCCCATCGTAGCGGCGGACGTTGCGGTTCCAAAAGGCTTGCAGGTGGGCTACATCGACGGGGCCGGTGACGATGCCCCGGAAGCTTTGAAGCAGCTTGGGGTGACGGTCAAGCGCTTGAATGCCGCGACCTTGACCCAGGAGGATTTGCGGGGCCTGACGTCGGTGGTGTTGGGTATTCGGGCCTTTAATGTGAACCAAGGACTGGCAGCGGCGCAACCCGTGCTAGAAAATTGGGTTCAGAACGGGGGCCACCTCATCATCCAATACAACACGGCTACGCGCGACCAAGTGACCGACCATATGGGCCCAATGCCCTTTAAGCTGGGACGCGATCGCGTGACGGTGGAGGAAACGCCCGCGACCTTCCTCGCGCCGGAGCACCTTATGATGACCTATCCCAACGCCCTTTCAGAGGCGGACTTTGAGGGGTGGGTACAAGAACGCGGACTCTACTTTGCCAGCGAGTGGGACAAGTCCTTTGTTCCCTTGATAGAATGGGCCGACCCCGGCGAAACTCCCAAGCAAGGCGCATGGATCACGGCACCTTCCGGGGAAGGGCGAGTGACCTACTGTGGCTTGTCCCTCTTCCGCGAATGGCGGGCTGGAGTGCCGGGCGCCTACCGCATTCTCGCCAACCTCGTAGCTTATCCTACTTCCGAGTATGCAAAGTGAGTTAGCGGCCTACGACTGGCTGGCCTTAGCAGGTACCCTAGGGCTTATTGCCCTCTACGGGATGTGGAAAACGCGCCAAAAATCCACCGGCGTCGAATTCCTAACCGGCAAACATGAAAGCCATTGGACGACCATTGGCTTGGGCATTATTGCGACCCAGGCGTCGGCCATTACGTTTATTTCGACCCCCGGGCAGGGCTTTGCGGACGGCTTGGGCTTTGCGCAGTTCTACTTTGGCATGCCCATCGCTTTGCTGGTGATCGGCGTGTGGATTGTTCCACGCTACATGGCGGCGGGTGTCTCGACGGCCTATGGCTATTTGGAGCGGGTATTTGGATCGCGTGTGCGCTTGCTGGCCGCGGCCCTCTTTCTCTTGTCGCGAAGTTTGGCGGCGGGCATCACCCTGTATGCGCCGGGCATCGTTCTTTCTGCCGTGCTGGGTTGGGATTTGAACACCACCATTTTGCTCACCGGCGCGGTCGTGGTTTTCTACACGGTGTTTGGCGGCTACAAGGCGGTCGGGGTCACACAAACGGCCCAAATGACCGTCATCTTCGGCGGCCTCTTCGCCGCGGCCTACTTCCTGCTGGATTCCTTGCCGTCGGGCATAGGCCTGTCCGAATCGTGGGACCTCATGGCCGTCTACGACCGAACGCAAATCCTCGACTGGTCCCTGGACCCCGCCAACCGCTACACCGTTTGGTCGGGCCTCGCGGGGGGCTTCTTTTTGGCCATGTCCTACTTTGGAACGGACCAGAGCCAAGTCGGCCGCTACCTGGGCGGAAAAAGCCTGCGGGAAATTCGGATCGGATTGACCTTCACCAGCCTGATCAAGATTCCCATGCAGCTCTTCATTCTGGGGCTGGGACTTTTGCTTTTCACCACCATGCATTTTACCGAAGAGCCCCTCTGGCACAATCCAGCGGTGGCCAAGGTGTGGGACCAAAATCCATACCATGAGCCCCTAAATAAGGCATGGCATGAAACCCAAGCACTGCGCCGCGATGCCGCCACCGCCTTCGTCGCTGGTGCCGATAATGCAGATGAACTCAAAGCTTTGGAAATGGCTCGCGGGCAGTTGAAACAAATGGCTGTCGCTGATGTCAAGCTCATCTATCCCGACCTGGAAACCAAAGACACGGATTACGTCTTCTTGGGTTGGGCCCTAAAAGGCCTTCCTGCGGGCATGCTCGGCTTGCTTTTAGCCGTCATTCTTTCGGGCGCCATGTCCAGTGCCAGCGCGGAATTGAATGCCTTGTCGGCCACGACGGTGATTGACTTTGGTCGGGTCTTCGGCTGGTCCGAGCAACCCTCCTTGGGGCTTTCCCGCATCCTCACGGGATTCTGGGGCTTGGCGGCACTTGGGGTGGCATTGAGCGCCAGCTTGGCGGAAAACCTCATCCAGCTGGTCAACATGATAGGCTCGCTCTTCTATGGCCCCATTTTGGGCCTCTTTGTCTGTGCGTGGCTCTTCCCCAAATTGCCGGAGAACAAAGTCTTCTATGGCGGACTCTTTGCGCAGTTCACTGTCGCCCTCTTGCACACAGCCAATGTCCTAGGGCTCATGGATCTGGGCTACCTCTGGTACAACCTCATCGGCTGCGTCGCGGTCGTTTTGATCGCTTTCCTGACTCCGCAGAAGGCCCAGCGGTAAGGTAGAGGGCTTCCATTTTTTGCACGATGTGCTCCACGGCGGGGCAGATGGCCGCATTCTTTTCCATGAGTCCCAAAATCTGGTGCTGCTTGACGCGGTCCGTATGGGGATATTCCCGGCAGGCTTTGGGCCGAACGTCATAGATCGAACAGTAGTTATCCGTCCCCAAGAAGGGGCATGGAAGGGTCTGTAGGACCCAGTCTTGGTCTTCGTCCACCCGGAGGTACTGTGCCTCAAAGGCCCCTGTCTTCATGCCTATATGCTTGGCGACACGCTCTCGGTCACGGTCCGTCCAAAGCGGGCCCGTCGTCTTGCAGCAGTTGGCGCAGTCGAGGCAGTCGATTTTCGCGAAGGCCTGGTCATGCAAGTCGTGCACCACCGCATCCAGGTCGCGGGGAGGCTTGGCTTTGAGCTGCTTGAAAAGTTTGGGCGAAGCCATTTAATGCTGGCCGTGCAAAAGTTCCTGCATCGTGGCGTACATCTGCTCCGAATAGGCTTTCCAGCCGCTCGTCGCGGGCCCCGAAAATCCCGCATGCACCTCGATCAACTTTCCTTGGCGGTCGTAAAGCAAGTAGGTTGGGTAGGAGATAAAATTCTCGATAGGGAGGACCTTTTCCACCGCCCCACGCTCCGCGCGGCCCGCGAAAAGAATGGGGTAGGGCAGGTCGAGGTAGCTCGCTACGCGCGCAATGGCCGGCTTGGCTACCTCGCGGTCATCCGACCGCTCAAAGGCCAGCGCGTACACCTCTAGGCCGTCCAAGGCGGCCAGCTCTTTGAAGAAGGTCGATTCATCCAGACAGTTGGGGCACCAAGAACCCATGACTTGGATGAGGGTCACCTTGCCTTGCCCGGTCAGGATGCGAACAGGCTCGCCGCTCGCATACTCTGGGAGGGTGAGGTCCAAACTCGCCTGCGTGGCGGTCGTAATCGTGTAGGGATTGTCTAGGCGGGCATCCGGGTTGGGCGTCCCGCTGAAATCCTCCCGGTAGCTGGCACCGCTGAAGTGCGTCCCGCTCACGCTGCCGTCGCGCTGGAGCTCCATCGTGAAGGTGTAGCAGTGCACCCCGTCAAAGGTGCTCAGGAAGATGCGGTTGCCATAGCGGTTCCCGGCGAGGTAACGGTAGTCGCCCGTTTGGGTCAAGATGCTCCCGCGGATTTCCCCGGAGGTGTGGGTGTAGAATTCGCCCACGGCGTGGACTTCGTTTTCCTTGCCGGCGCGCATACGGAGGTCATAGCGTTCAGCCAAGGGATGGCGAGGGCTGTCGAAGGTGCTTTGGCCAAATAGGCCTTCTGGAAAGCGCTTTTGCTGCATGAACGCATCGCATTCTATGACGGTGGCGGGTTCGGCATAGAAACGGAAGCGCTCGTTGGTTTCCGTCTTTTCGAAGAGTCCTTCCAAGCGACCGTCGTCAAGCGTTTGAATCATGAGCTCCGCTTGGAAAGGGAAAGCCCAATGGGTGATGCCTGCGCGCCAGGTACCTGTGTGGGTAAGAGCCAGCCATTCTTCTCCGTTTATGATAAAACAACTGCCTTTGGACTCGCCTCGGCTAGGCGCAAACGCCAGTTGAAAATGCATCGTGTGCTCATCGCTAAAGACGATGCGCGCGTTGTAGAAGATATCCGGATCTGTGGTCGTTTGGGCAAAAGCCGTGCTGGAAAGCGTCATGAGCGTCATGAGTGAGAGGAGCCAACGTTTCATCCCCCCAAGGTAGTGCCGCACGTGGCGCCAACCAACGCCTTAAAGTGCCGTGATGACTTCCGTGTAGGCGGCGATGCGGGCTTCCAATTCGCTGCGAAGAGCGCGGTACTGCTCGGCAGGCTGGTCGGGATCCAAATGGGGTCCCAAGGCACAGAAGTAGTACTTGATTTTGGGCTCGGTACCACTTGGGCGGGCCGTGACGCGATCGCCGTTTGCCAAGTGCAGTTGAATGACGTTGGATGAGGGTAATTCAATGGGCTCTTCGCGACCGTCTGACAAGTAGGTGGTCAGGCCAAGCTTAAAGTCCAGTATGGCGGCTACCTCTACGCCCGCTAACTCTGCTGGTGGGTCATTCCGGAAGCGCTCCATGATGCCGGCGATGGCTTCAGCGCCTTCGCGGCCTTGTTTTGTCACGCTGAGTAGTGACTCATGGTGAATTCCATGGCGGACATATAGGCTCAACAAGTGCTCATAGAAACTCGAACCACGGGCCTTGTTCCATGCAGCGGCTTCTGCGAGCATGGCCGCGGAGGACACGGCATCTTTATCGCGAACAAAATCATCCACGAGGTAGCCGTAGGACTCTTCACCGCCTACGATGAATTTGGCTTGACCTTCTAGCCTTCGAATCAGGTCGGCAATCCACTTAAATCCGGTTAGGGTATGGTAGGTAGGAACATTGTAATATGCTGCGACGCGCTCCAGCAAGGGGCTGGTGACCACTGTGCTGGCTACAAAAGGGTTTTTTGGCATGGTGCCACGCTCGCCATGTTGATGGATCACGTAATCTACCAGAACGGCCGCAGCTTGATTCCCATTGAGTAATTGCAGGTCCCCGTGGTCGTTGCGCACGGCGATGCCCACACGATCGGTGTCGGGATCACAGCCAATGACCATGTCTGCATTGATTTCTTGCGCTTTTTCGATGGCTAAGGCCAGTGCTGCGGGTTCCTCGGGGTTTGGAGATACCACGGTTGGGAAATTGCCATCGGGGGTCGCTTGGGACGCCAACACATGCACCTTTTGGAAGCCAAAGCGCTCCATGGCAGGAGGTACCATCGTGATGGAAGTTCCGTGCAAGGCAGTAAATACCACAGATAAATCCTCATTACCTGAGGCATTCATCGAAAGTTCAGCCACCTGGTCTAGGTATTCAAGGTCGGCTTCTTCCCCGAAATAAAGAATGCGGTCTTCGCCACCGGTCCATTGAATATCATCTAGGTTGACTGCGCGGACGGCTTTTAAAATGGCATGGTCTTGCGGTGGGACGAGTTGTCCGCCATCTTTCCAATACACTTTGTAACCGTTGTATTCTTTGGGGTTGTGTGAAGCGGTCAAAACAATCCCCGCATGGCAGCCGTAGTGACGCACGCTGAAGCTGAGTTGAGGAGTAGGTCTCAGCGCAGGAAACAGGAAGACGTGAATTCCATTCGCTGCCAAAACCTGGGCAACCTCGTTGGCGAGGGTGTCGCTTTGATTCCGAGAATCATAGGCAATCGCTACCTTTTTGAGTCCGTGGACTTCTCGTTTGATCACATTGGCCAGGCCTTGCGTGGCCAAGCCTAAGGTGTATTTATTGATCCCGTTAGACCCTAGGCGCATAATGCCACGTAAGCCACCGGTACCGAACTCTAAATCCGTGTAGAACGCCTCATTCAAGGCAGCGGGGTCTTCTGCCAGCCATTGGCGGATGACCGCTTTATCTTCTTCAGAAATTTGACTAGAGAGCCACTTTTCAGCGTTTAATTTAGCTTGTGGGTCCACATTCATGCCTGCAAAGATGAGATTTTCCTTGAAAAAGGCGTTGTCTCAATTGACTCAAAATTGAGCCATTTTGACCGCAGCAATCGCTGCCTCATCTCCTTTGTTGCCTAGTTTTCCGCCACATCGATCGAGACTCTGCTGTTCGTGGTCATCGGTAAGAACACAAAAGATCACGGGTGTTTTTCCGTGGACATTTAATTCCGCGATCCCATGAGTCACCCCTTGGCAAACAAAGTCAAAGTGGGCTGTTTCGCCACGAATCACCGAGCCGATGGCAATGACGGCATCGAACTCAAGGCTCGAGGCCACGACTTTGCATCCGTGAATCAGTTCAAAGCTACCAGGCACCGAAAAGTCTTCAATGTCCGCGGCTTGAACGCCTAGGTTTTCGAGTGTGTCTCGTGCTCCTTGAGCGAGTGCATCCGTAATGTGGGCATTCCACTCAGAAACGACCAAGGCAAATCGTTTGCCTCGTGCGCTGGGAATTCCTTCCGTGGAAATGGTTCCGCGTTGCGCGGTAGCCATCTTAGTTATTGTTGACCTTGGCCTCGCAAAACGCAATCAAGGCATCTACTTCGGCCGCTTCGTTTGAGGTGGGGAAGTCTTCTTTGATGCGCTGATAGTGCTTCAATGCGGACTTGTAATCGCCTGTCATTTCGGCAGTTACACCGGCTTTGTTCAAGAAAAATGGGGTCAAGAACGCATTGACTTCTTCTTTGCTCGCCTTGACATAGTAATCATGGGCATCCTCCGGCTGGTTCAAGTCAGCAAAGGCATCCCCAATACCCGCAAGGGCAACGGCAGATAAAACGCCATCCGCACCACTGAATTCATCCAAATGGGCAATGGCCTCTTCTGGTTGGCCAAGACCTAAATAGCAGAGTCCTGCATAGTATTCAGCCAAATTTCCGGCCTTCGTTGAGCCATGCTCGTCGATGATGTCCAAGAATCCCAATTGGTTGGCGTTGCCGTTCAAGGCAAGGTTCAAAGAGTCTGCCGCGAAGGCCTTTTGAGCGGGATATAGAGCGATTTGCGCTTCTTCTTCCGCGGGCATGGCCACAAAATGATTGTAGGCCCAAACCAAGGCGAAAATGGCTATCGCGCCGCCCAACACTTGGGTGATGCGTTGCTTGTTTGCGTTGATGAAGGTTTCAACTTTACCGAGGCTCGCTTCGACTGCTGCTTCGGGGTTCTCAATCAGATCAAATTCTTTTTTCTTCGCCATGACGGGATAAAATGGAGTGAAATAGGCCGCCAAAGATAGCCAAAAGGATAGTTCAGCGGTACTTTTGGCTCATGCAGGATGTGATTCTTCAAGATCTCCGTTTGGTTCATTTTAAAAACCATAGCCAAGCCGACTTTCAATTCAGCCCCAAACTCAATGCCCTTGTGGGTTCCAACGGGGCGGGAAAGACCACCGTCCTCGATGCGGTGCACGTTCTCTGCATGACGCGTAGTTATTTTCATAGCACGGATAGTCATTGCATTCAGTTCGAAGCGCCCTTTTTTGTGGCTGAAGGACGCATGCGCGTGGGAGAAACGGAGACTCCGGTCTACTGTGGACTCAAACGCGCAGAAAAAAAAGTGTTCAAGGCGGATGATGCCGAGTACCCTCGGTTGGCGGATCATTTGGGCCGCTTCCCTGTGGTTATGATTTCACCTTCCGACCGCGATCTCATCACCGAGGGCAGCGAAGCACGTCGAAAACTCATGGATGGCGTCATAGCCCAGTCCGATAAGGCTTTTCTCGATGCGCTCATCCAGTACAATCGGGCGTTGAGTCAGCGAAATGTCTTGTTGAAATACTTCGCCGCGAATCGAACCTTTGATGCCTCCATGTTGGAGCTCTATGACAGCCAGTTGTGTCAATGGGCGCCGGTCATTCACTCGGCACGCAAGGCCTTCATCGAGTCCTTTGAGCCCCGCCTCAAACATTATTACCACTGGATGGCGGGTGATCGTGAGGAAGTGGGAATTGCCTTTAAGTCAGGGCTTTTGGAACATTCGATGGAGCATTTACTTCAAGACAAACTCGCGAAAGATCGTGTGTTGCAATACACCTCCGTGGGGCCGCATCGCGAAGACCTCATCTTCACCCTGCATGGAGAGCCATTGCAGCGGGTGGGTTCTCAGGGGCAGCAAAAATCCTATGTGGTAGCCTTGAAGCTGGCGGTCTTTGATGCCCTCAAGGAGGCGCTCGGGATCAAGCCGATTTTATTGTTGGATGACATTTTTGACAAGTTGGATGCTCAGCGCGTAGAGGGTTTAATCCGTCTAGTCAACGAGCATCATTTTGGCCAAATCTTCATTACGGATACCCATCCTGAACGCACGGCCCTGATGGTCAAAGAGGTGAATGAAGAGGCTAAAGTTTTGGATTTAAGCCCTAAGCAATAATCGATGGCACGTCCTAATCTCCAATCCATCCAAGCGGTCTTGGGCGATTTAACCAGTCCATTCAAGGATAAGTCGGCCTATCAATTGGCTTTAGTCCAAAATGCGTGGCGTCAAATCCTCGGCGAGGAGGCCTTTCAAAAGGTCCAAAAATTCAGTCTCCATCAAGGAATTCTCCATGTGCATTGCCATTCAGACTCGCTCCGACATGAACTGAGTCTCCAGCGCAGTCGGCTCTTGCTGGCCTTGAATGAGGCACTGGATGGGCAGGTTATCTTGGAAGAGTTGGCCTTGCGCTAATTCCTCCAGATCCATCGATTCCTCAATTTGCGCCGGGCGTAGAAGGCCCAAAAAAAACCGGCTCACCCCAAGGGATGAGCCGGAAAAAAAGCGGGCGGGGCCCGCAAAAAAAAATCTTAGTAGTTGAACTGCTCGCGGCCAGAGAAGTGGAAAGCGCCCTCAATGGAGGCGTTTTCGTCCGAATCTGATCCGTGAACCGCATTGGCTGCAATGGAAGTGGCAAAACGCTTGCGGATCGTTCCTTCAGCAGCTTCTGCTGGGTTGGTCGCGCCAATCAAGGTGCGAAAATCCGCTACTGCATTGTCTTTCTCCAAAATGGCTGCGACGATCGGGCCAGAGGTCATATACTCAACCAACTCGCCGAAGAAAGGGCGTTCTTGGTGCACCGCGTAGAACTGACCCGCGTCGTGGCGACTCAATTGGGTCAACTTCATCGCAACAATGCGGAAGCCAGCGGCGTTAATCATGTCGAGGATCGCGCCAATGTGTCCGTTTGCTACGGCGTCAGGCTTGATCATGGTAAAAGTGCGGTTGCTCATAATATTATTTCTCGTTTTCGGCCGCGAAATTACGAAATTTACACCCATAGACCGTCTTATGCCTTTAACTGATTTATCCCAACGACTTGCTTCCAAATCCCATCGCCTGGTGATTACCACGCATTGGAATCCCGATGGGGATGCCATTGGGTCGTCTCTTGGTTTGGCGCATTATCTCCGCGCTCAGGGACATCGTGTGTCGGTCATATTTCCCAATACAGCTTCCTTGCCCTTGCAAAAAAGCCCGGGCTATTCGAGTGAATTTGTCCATGTTTTTTCCGAAGATCGAGGGGTTTCAGAGCGTTGCTTTGATGAAGCGGAAGGTCTGTTTTCCTTGGACTACAACACGGCCTCCCGTGTCGGAGATGAGATGCAGCCATGGGTTGAAAACTTTCAAGGCTTCCGAGTGATGGTGGATCATCACCAAGAACCCGATGGGGGCTACGACTATTGTTTCAGCCAAACCACAAAGTCCTCAACGGCTGAAATGGTTTTTGATTTTATCGAAAGCGACGGAGGCCCTATGGATGCGGCCGCCGCGGATGGATTGTTGATGGGTCTAATCACGGATACGGGTTCGTTCCGCTTTCCCTCGGTTAGCGCGGATACGTTGCGGGCGGCTTCCAAACTCGTAGAAGCAGGAGCTGAGTCGCACGTCATTCATGAAAGGCTTTTCGAATCCAATCCCCCGAGTCGGGTAAAGCTTTGGGGACGGGGCTTAACCAGTATGGAGCTCTTGGCCAATGGGCAGGCGGCCTTACTCTTCTTAACGGCCAAGGACCTTCAGGAATGTGGCTACGAGGCGGGCGATACCGAAGGTCTGGTAAATCAAGGCTTGGGTATTACCGGGGTACGGATGGCCATTTTTGCGCGGGAAGATGCCGCCGCAGGCATCGTTAAACTCTCTTTCCGAAGTAAAGGGGAAGTGGATGTGAACGCATTCGCTCGCAGCCATTGGCACGGCGGAGGACATATCCATGCCGCGGGCGGAAAGTCGGATGAGGCTATGGAAAGCACCTTAGCGCGTCTGCGTAGCACGGTGAATGAACTTTTACGATAAAGTATGAAGTCCTACTGGTCTATAGTGAGCCTTTGGGTTCTCGCGCTGATGTCCTGTGTGCGCCCTGTAGGTGAGCCCGAGCAGGCGGCCCCACTAACGGCCCATGAAATGCGTGAGCGAATGATCGAACAGAACCGGGCGGTTTTGGAAGCTGAGCGTGCGGATATTCAAGCTTTTATAGACTCCCTCATCGTGGGATTTGAAGCGACGGGTACGGGCATGTTTGTCGCTCGATTAGATAAGCATCAAACGGCCGGACTGATTGACACCGCACAGCGCGTGGTGGTGCGCAGTCGAATTACGGGTTTGCACGGAGAAGTATATGCGGATCAGTTAGACCAGTCCATTAGTGTGCTCCGTGATAATGATGCCATTTGGGGGCTCCAAGAAGCCTTGATTCAGTCGCACGTGGGAGATAGCCTCATCTGCATCATTCCGGCGCATTTGGCGCATGGGTTGGCAGGAGATTTGGCAGATATCCCCCCGCTCACCACCTTAGTGTATTACCTTCGCATTCTTCAATAAAACAACCTCATTCGTATGAAACGTTTTGCAGCTCTGGCGCTTGGCGCCCTTCTAGTCGTCGCATGTGGCGCTACCCCAGGAATTAAAGTCAATGGCGAAAATGCCAAAGTAGAAGACGGGCTGTACGCCCTGTTCCAAACTACGGCAGGCGACATTTTGGTTCAACTCGAGATGGAGAAAGCTCCAATGACCGTGGCCAACTTTGTAGCGCTAGCTGAGGGCAATCATCCTGAAACTAAAATCAAACGAGGTGAGCCTTTTTATGATGGCTTGACGTTTCACCGTGTCATACCCCAGTTCATGTGCCAAGGGGGTGACCCCAAAGGAACAGGCGAAGGGGATCCTGGATATTCTTTTCCGGATGAGTTTCATCCCGATTTACGCCACAATGGCCCAGGGATTTTATCGATGGCGAACAGCGGTCCTTCGACGAATGGATCTCAGTTTTTCATTACCGAAGTAGCCACACCTTGGCTGGATGATCGCCATTCGATTTTTGGCCATGTCATCATGGGTGGTGATAAGATTGCCGAAATGGCCCGCGTAGCAACGAATCCCCAAAACAACATGCCCAATGAGGCGATTACGATGAAGGTCAAAATTTATCGCGTCGGCAAGGAGGCCAAGAAATTTGATGCCCAAGCGACCTTCTTGATGAAGAAGAAAGAGATCGCTGACGCAGCGCTAAAGGCCCAGCAAGAGGCGTCAAAAGTTGGCCAATCTCGCGCTGCGCAGTATACCTGGATCGATGGAGAAGGCGGCTATGTAAATAGCGACATCTTCGAGCCTTTGTTCAGCAAGTGGAATCAAAAAGCCACGGATCTTGGCGATGGCCTCAAGCTGTTGGTCACCACGGAAGGTGAAGGTGAGGGCATTCGCGAAGGCGATCAAGCCTTAGTGCACTATGCAGGGTACTTGTCAACGGGTAAGCCTTTTGATAGCTCGGTGAAAGAAGTGGCCATGCTCTTTGGAAACTATACGCCACAGCGCGAGCCATATGGCCCATTCCCCGTGGTAGCAGGCCCTCAAGGTCGTGTCATCGAAGGATGGAAACGCGGATTGGTCGGCCTGAAAAAGGGCGCTCAAGTGAAGCTCATCATCCCGGCCGCCTTGGGCTACGGTGATCGTGGCGCGGGGGATATCATTCCTCCCGGCAGCACCCTAGTATTTGATATTTGGGTCGAAGACATTAAGACGAACTAATTCAATTTCAACACGATAGAATACATGCAAGACGGTTTATACGCAAATTTTCATACGAGCAAAGGACGCATCACGGTGGCTCTTCATTACCGCGAAACACCCATGACGGTGGGCAACTTTGTGGGTTTAGCCCAGGGCACCATGCCCAATAAGGCCAAAGCAGAAGGCACGCCATACTATGATGGACTGGATTTCCACCGCGTGATTGCCGACTTCATGATTCAAGGTGGCTGTCCTGAAGGTCGAGGTACTGGAGGCCCCGGGTATCAGTTCCCTGATGAAATTGTACCCGCCCTCAAGCACGATGGCCCAGGAGTCCTGTCCATGGCGAATGCGGGACCTGGCACGAATGGTTCACAATTCTTTATTACGCATGTCGAAACCGGTTGGTTGGATGGCAAGCACACGGTGTTTGGCAAAGTGACCGAGGGCCAGGATGTCGTGGATGCAGTGAAGCAGGGGGATCGTTTGGAAAAGCTTGAAATTGTTGCGGTAGGCGCGGATGCCGAGGCGTTTGATGCGCAGGCTGCATTTGACGCTGGGATGCTGTCGATTCGCAAGAAGGAGGAGGAAGCCAAAGCCGCTCAAGCCGAGGCCCTGAAATCGCTCACTGAAGGCATGACGGCTACCGAATCGGGTTTGCATTACCGCATGGACGTGGAAGGCAAAGGCCCAAAGCCTAAAGCAGGCCAAAACGTCAGTGTACATTACACCGGCATGCTCACCGACGGTTCCATCTTTGACAGTTCTGTTCAACGCGGTGAGCCCATTGCGATTCCTATCGGTGCAGGCCGCGTGATTGCGGGCTGGGACGAGGGCATTATGCTCTTGAACGAAGGCGGCAAGGCGCGTTTGGTCATCCCTTCGCATTTGGGCTACGGCGCTCAAGGTGCTGGAGGCGTCATACCGCCGAACGCCACGCTTATTTTCGACGTTGAACTCGTCAAAGTCGGCTAAGCATGGAATGGGTTGGTTGGGCAGCCGCCATTCTTACTACGGTTTCTTTTGTACCTCAAGCCGTCAAGGTGATTCAGACGCGTGACACCGCGTCGATCAGTTTGTGGATGTACATCCTATTTACCACAGGCATTGCCTGCTGGCTTGCCTATGGCTTGATCATTGGGGATGTACCCATGACGGCTGCGAATGCCATTACCCTTGTGCTCGCCACCATCATCTTGGTGACGAAGGTGCGGAATGGGTGAGGGCTTGCGAGGCAACCTTAGAAGGTTTTGGGCTATTCAATAGGGTAGAGGAGAGACCTACTTCTTAGACCAAGAGCGGCTTTTGCCGCTCTTTGCTTTTCTTAGCTTTTGATCGGGAGGTACCCAAAGCGGTACCCAGTAAAATCAGGCCTAGGCAAAGGACAAAAAGGAGTGGGCTTAAGTAATTGTATTCAAGTAAGCTTTGTAATGATTCACTAATTCATCACAAAGCTTATCATCTGGGCATCCCAAGGCATGATCCTGTTTTGAAAATTCAAACGTTTTATCCCACCAACTGTAAAAGTCTTCGCCCTTAGAATAGCACGAAGTATAGGACGCTTGATATGAAGTCCCTAGAAATCCCCCTTTTTCATCCCATTCGTCTACTCGTGTCATGCTTATCCATGGGTGGCCAGGCACTTTGTAGAAACTAAAAGAAAATTCATCGGCAAGATGGTTGGTCGATTCATGCTTACTAGATATCCGAAGGCCGTAGTCCAAGAAGTGTTCAATTGTCATCAGGTTGAGCCGATTATTAATTACCGCTGACTGTGTTTAAATTTTAGATAGTTGAAGATGACTACCATACTTAGAGTATCAAGCCTACAATATTCAAGTAATTGCTTTCTTAACTCAGTCGGATTTGATCCAGGTAAGTTTGGTGAACAGATGAGCTCCTCATATGCTTCCATGGCCTTCCCGCCGTCGCTTACCCTCTCTAATAGCTTATAAGGATCAACTATACCGCCGTCTTTGACTTTGTATAGACCAACTTGAGTAAGTAAGTCAATATTGGCTTGAGGATTGGTTTCACTCAGTATGGCCGGAAGCACAACCTTAATCGAAGTGCGACCCTTCATGTCTTTATGGAAGTACATTTTCTTAATCCAGTCATCGTGCATGTCCACTTGTCGATATCCACCGTCTTTGTCCTTTAAAATGGAGGTCAACCAACTTAAAAGAGATGGATCCACTACTTTTTGATCTTCAGAAAGATCATTTAAATACTTGCGTATCTGGGTATTCTCGTAGGAACTCCATGTCAGAATGGTTCCTGAATTCCCAATGCAGTCTCTAAGGCTCCGAATGAATGCATCATTGGGGTTACCATATGTGTCGTTAAGAAATTCAAAGTGCTCAATCTTTCCACCTTGGGATGATAGCTTGTGGACGCTCCATTGGAAAAGCTCAATGTCGTAAGGATACAAATCCAAGTGGTACGGTACGGCTGGACGAATGGTCTCAAAGTCAATGAAGAAGAGTGGGTATCTGAGACTGTCTAGCTCTTCAAATAATGCCGAATCAATTCTCTCACTTTCTCCGCTACGTTGGAACAGAGGACGACCGTTAACCCTTTCTGTTCCGGTCTTTGTATACATGAGGTCTTCAGGGATTTCCATAATACTTGAAGCACCCTCGTTTTGAATGAGCTCAGTAATGGCCGGGGAGAAGTGAGCGTCCTTTGCAACGTCCAAAATATGTGGCTCAACAGAAATCTTATTCCCCCAGCAACGGGCGATACCTGATTCGTTCAGGGGTGTGGTTCTAAACTCACATTTTGAGCAATGGCTACCAAGAGGACTCTTGAATCGTTCAAAATCCTTTGGGTCTTCATAAGCTTCTATGAATCTTGAAATATCCAAACCAACGCTTTGCAAGCGGCTAGAAACCAAATCCATGCAAGGTTCTATGTGAAGAAGCTGAAGGGATTTTAGTTCTTCTTGATTACCTAGGTAGCTTATATCATAACCCTGAAAATTTCCGGCTCTTGGAAGTTTTACAACCTTGAAATTTTGGTAGAGGCTAGGTATTGTGTTTTGCACGTCTTTATCAACGAGAGCAAGGAATGGCTCAAACGTAAACTCCGGGTACTGATTTTTGGCGGTGAGATACTGAAACGTCAAGTCGTTCAGCTTGCTGTCGAAAGCCTTGTTAAACAGTTTCCGATTGGATTTTTGAGATGCATCAACCCCTGAACTCTTAACCTCTATTAATTCAATTGAGGATCCAATCTTCACTAGGACGTCAACACGGGCATAGCAGCCATCAGCCGAAAAAGTTGCCTCATATAAAATGCCTGTATCGTTGGATTCCAGCCAAGTTGCTGTATCATCAACAGCTTGCATGGGGTTGCGGCTCATGCCAATTTCTGTGCCACCGGGGAATTGAACTTTTGCAATCTCTCCAACGACATTTCCCATCTTAGCTAGGCTTTGCAAAAAGAGATTTTCGTCGTTGGTGGATGCGTACCCATTCCGCTTGAAATACAGCTTTGCAAGACAATCTTGAGCAAGGATGAAATCAGATTTACTTAGGAGAGGCATATGCATTATTTACTAGCAGACGGTAGCACTTAAGCTATCGATTCAAATACACATAAAAACCCTCGATGTATGTCCCATCCTCGTTATTGGTGAGGACTATGCTCCCCTTTGGTCCAATTGCCTTTTTCCATGGATTCCCTCTTTGATCTAAAAACTGGTTTACCGCTTCTCTTTTCGTGTCACTGTGCACGTTCCAAACATTATTTCCATTCTCTTCTACTTTAAATAGAGTGCTTCTCCCTTGCTCAATAGTGGTATTGCCGATGGTCTTAGACTTTGTCAACTGGCGCCAAATCTTAAGTCGTCGAATGAATTCTTCTTTTTGTATCAGATTAGAATCCTTGGCGAGGTATTCACTATGTAAGAAATCATTTATCATAAGACGTGTTTTACATATGGTAGAGCCTCAGTTCGGATCGAAGTTGAGCTTACGTTGTACTGGTATTTTTTCCATGAATCGAGCTTTTTTAACTCACCAATAGTAACATCGTAAACCTCATCGTGAGAGTAAACAAATTTTTTACCGGCATTTTTTCCCCGAGCGAATTCGGTACAAATAATCATGCCTTTACCCCTCAAACGTTCGGCGATTATAAAATTCTTTTTCATTTCCCAATTAACATTTTCAGTGGTATTATCAGACTTTACTTCCTGATTTAAAATGGATTCCCTCTGATTTGTAATTAATTGGAACTTACTAGAAATGTGGAAGTATCTGAATATTTTCTCTAGGTTTTCCTGAAGATTCTCCAGAGAGCTTTCGTGAAAGGGTAGGTGATGAGCAATTTGATTTCGTTTATCTCGCACCTCTGCAAATAGTCTGAATAAATCGGAGTTTCCACCATTTAGAGAAGGAAATGCGCTCGGGTAATTTCTAACTATAATCGGAAATTCGTTGTAATCTAGATTGAGATCGCTAGGGGCATCATCGCGGGAACCATATATGCGGTTTGTTACAATCATCTTCCATTTAGAGTCGTTTAACCTAATTGACAGCCTTTTACTAATTACGGATTGGACTTCTTCAAGGTTTGTGTCCAACAAAACATACCCTTTTTGTCTAGAATTCATGAATTTCAGCATTAATAGGGATTAGTGCACTTCATCTTGAAGACCCTCATTAATTGCCTTCAAAAACAAGTTCATATGGCGAATGAGTTCAACATCAGATTCATTCATGAAAGACTTGGTTCCGTGAAAAAGATTATTTCGAATGTTGCATGCGACGTAGAGGAAGTTTCGGAACTGCTCAAATTCATTCATCCTTGAATTGTTACCCCAGCAAGTTGCCAACAACTCGCCTGGTCGCCCAGAACCATCCACTATATGACCACCTCGTCTTTCACCTCTTCTACGTGCTAAGAACTTTCGAGATTCTTCAAGATTGTCTTCTAGTATGGTATGTGATAATCTTGACTCAACAACATGTTCGCAAACTTGTAAAAAATCATCTATCACATCTCGGTCACCCTTGTATTTTGGATTCACATAAATGTTATACGAGAGCAAATCAGTGAAGCCAATAATCATCGCAACCCAGTGAAAGATAAAAGTTTCAAAAGGTTCATCCTCTCCTTGACTTTGGGCACGCCGAAAGAAATCTCGAAAGTATCTACTTCTTTCCAGCATAATTCCAATCTTTCATCATTTCATCCATCTTAGCTAGGGTCATCAACATTGACTCTTTAGCCGTTAAGCCGCTCTTGAGAAATAGTCTTAGACTTTCAGCTATTGTTGAGTAGAAATGGTATTTATTTCCTGCATCCACATAAAGCTCAAATCGATTCTTTAATTGAAAAACAAACCAAGCTAAAGTGCCTCCTTGGGGATGATACACTACGATGTCATGTTCGTGGCCAACTCTGTTGGGGTCATCGGTTATGATTATACCGGCGCCCCCGAATTCCTCATGTTTGGAGGGATATTTGTCCTTTGCAATGGTTGTTAGTAGTGCGTCCATTTGATGAAAAGTAAAATTGAAAGGATAAGATAGCCTAATATTCCCTTGAGAAGGAAATTGACTTTAGAATTGCCCAATTGTTGATAAAGTCGGCTTTTTTGGGCAATTTTCCTTCTTGCTCATGTGTTCCACGGGTTAAAACCCTTGTAAATACTGGACTTTTGAACCTGTTGATAAAAATACAGACATCAATTTCCAGTCTATTTTTCAGATAAATTGAGCTGAAACCTTTACTGACAATGGGTTTGAGCGTTTTTTAAGAAAGTGAGGATTTTTATTTCCGGAAATAAAATATTGAATTAGAGACACTTAAGTTTTTAAAAAGGGTTGTGAGTTTTAGATATGGGGCGCATACTTGCACCCAAATTTTAAAATTATAACATGGAACACACTCCGTTCAAGAACCAGAAATGGCTCAACACAAAACAGGCAGCCGACTACCTCGGTATCTCTACAAGCACATTATACCATTGGGTCAATGAACAAAAAGTCAGGTACCATAAACTAAGCCTGAATGGCCGGCTTCGATTTACAACAGCCGACCTAGACGACGTAGTGAAAGACGTAGGGCAAATAAAGGAGGCCAAAAGAATTCTTCGAGAATCTTTTCGCGCGAAGAGAATCTCGGAAAACTGACTCGTTTAGGGTAATTGGCTTTGTTCGAATCCACAAAGGATAAATCAGTGGCTCGGGCTAAACACCTCATAGTGTGCATCAAAGCCTGAGGAGATCTTCAATGGGGCATAATTCAAACATCAACAATTAAAAGTGAATGCCATGAAAAACAAAAGAAAACGCGATACAACGGTTAATTTGAGTGACTGGGATATTGAAACCAGAATGGGGTACTTAACTAGCCTTGGTTATGAATCGAATCAAACTGAAGAAGAGGAAAAGGCCAGAATAGAGGTTTACAAGTGGAACGAGACATACAATAAGATGCTAAAGTCTATGAAACTGAAGCGAAAAGATTAGGGTGAATAAAAGCTATGTTCACGGCTTTTGTATAGTTACATGACTATTTTTCAGTACTTTTACAAAGTCGTGAAGCACAGCTTCAGCTACGTTTGGACTATGTCATAGTACAGTAACACCTCCCTATTCAAGACCTCTACGGGAGAGGTGTATACAAACCAAACGTTCTTTTAAATTATGAATGAATTTCACCCAGCTCTACCTGAGCTGAAATTGCGCTTGGGCTATGCTGCCGGGCGCCAGAAGGAGCTACAGCATGATGCACATCGCATTACGGAGCGGATTGTCACTGAGGCATTAACGCCAGTGTTTGCACCACACGATTTTTGGATTACTGTTCCAGACTTCGAATACTATGTGATGCGGTGGTCGGAGGAAAAGGGCTATTTCGGGTATACTAGTTCGATTAAAGCGGACGTGTTCATAGACAGGCTTCGTGTCGAAGAATACTTCACCTGCCCAACGCTGAGCATCGAACTGCTAAATCCAGCAGGGAATGGTTCTCAATGGACGCGACCAGAGAATCTACCATGGATATTGCATGTATCGCATATCTCATTGGCGAAGATTAAAGAGTTGCCAGTGCATTGCGCTGAAATCTTTGAGGCTACAGATGTCGTAGATAAAATGTGGAGGGATATGGATAGGGGCTTAGAGCACCTGAAACATGAGCTAAAGATTGTTTCGCTTATCGTCTCCGAACTTGATGAGACCATTGAGCGAATCATGTACGATCCGGATTTTGAGTACTAAAAAGAAAGGCCGCCCATCGGGCGGCCTTTTTTTGTTTTAGTTAGGGACCTTAAGCCGCATCACCGGTGCTCGCTTCCAATTCTTTGAGGGCAAATACTTGGTTAGCTGAGGCCTCTAGGAACTCACCGTCAAATTCAATTCCACAATCATCTTTTGAGTCAACGTAAGCAAGTACCATTTCCTTTAAATGTGTACAGATTAGGTTATAAACTTGGAAGGTAAACTCTTCACCCCAGGGCTCAGATTCTTTGCGAGTAGTCCATAATAGTACCCCAAAATGAGGGTCAGATTTTCCAATGGCCCACTTGTCCATCTTTAAGGAAGCGAAGAGGGCGATGTATTCTTCATCGTAGCCCGCAAAGTACTTGACTTTGGCTCCCGCAGGCGGCATGCCAGGCATGAGGTCAGGATGTGCCATCTTTCCAATGATTTTCATGTCCTCATAGATGTCTTCTCCGAAATCAGGATGGTCGTTGTGAGCGATGGAGTAAATCTCTCCAAGGCCTGTCACATACTTTGGTTCAGTCGCTTCATATTTACCACCCATAAAGCGTCCAGCTAACTCTTGGTAAAACGTAAGTCGATTCATTCCCGAGGCTCTTTCTTTGTCTGTCATAGAACGTTGTTTTGATTAGTACTAGAAGGTACGAAATCGAACCAAAATGAACAAGTTTTTGGACACATTTTACTCTATTTAAATAATTGATTTACAATCAGTTAAGAAATATTTTAACCGCTCTCTTACAAACCCTAAAAAGGTTCCAAAGGCCACCTAAAAAACTTATTAATTCAAGTCTTTTGAAGGATGAGAATTGGCAAAGTGGGCATAGATTTTGTATCTTTAAGTATAGCATCAAGAGCGCGGGCAGCCGCCGCCAACCGACCCCTCCTTGAGGCACGGTGGTACATGGATGTGGGACTTCCGTCCAAATACTCAGGAAGCACTACGTATTGTTCTTGTTGTTGCGTGTTTAACCAAAAACGGTAGCAATGATGAAAAAAGAGAAATCTGAATTCGGCTTAGAGAATCTTACTGATGATGAATTGGTCGAGCGATTCAACCGCGAGGTAGGATTGAATGTGTGGATTTCAGCCAGAGGGCGTTTCTTCCATGAGCTAAGGCAAGAAATCCATAATAGAGAATGGGTTTATCCCGAAACCTTCATGACGCGCAAGGTGTTGTCTCTGAAGCGCCCGATATACTTGTTGGGGAACGAGGTCGTTCAGGTTGGTGATGAAGGTGGACAACACGCTAAAAGGGATAAAGATTATCTGACGCAAATGGAACTCTTCATTCAATGCGTTCGGCTTGGTATCCTAGACGGTTATTCCTCTGAATCCATGCCTTATGAAAATTGGCACCATATAAATGGGACTATGAAGAACCAGTCTCTTAAAGAGTATCTGAAACGTATTACTTATGACTCGGAGGCCTTTAATTGCAGCATAGGCACGAACAATGCAACAGTTCAATATGTGTATTCTGATGAAAGAGGGCTTGAGCAATATTCTCTAAAAAACGAATGGACACAATGGGGGTTCTGTGATCGATGGGATGTAGACAGGCCAAATCTTCTCGCTGGTGCTGAATCTATCATTATGGAGTTTGCCGAAAAACACGGCGCTCTTGACGAAAACGAGGAATTTCGGAAAGAAGATGATTGGGAATTAAATCTTCACATAGCCGATGGGGAGCCATTCGCACGATTGCGGTTAAATAACAATCTACTTGAGGAAGGCAATGGCTATGATCACCCTTTTGTTGGGAGTTGCATTGATAGCTTACTGCCATATTTTGAAGATTCCATCTGGCACTTAGAGTTAGAATTTGCCTCTCACGATGGTCAAATAGGATTATCAAATCATGAAATTCTTACTCGTGCTATTTCAGTTGGTTTCATTCCGGAAGAAGGGGTTTTAACGCCGTTTCATTCTTCTGACTTATATTAAATTCCCTTATTTAACTGATTCAATAATTTCTTTTATTATATGGCTAAATTATTTATAAAGGAATTGGCTTCAATATATGAAGTAAAACCTGATTTAATTATTAAATTTTACGAATCATATAAATTAAACAATAATGATCCTTTTCCTAATGAAAAGAATGAAATATTGGCTAATTTCATAGGAAAGAAGCCGCTATCATTAAAACGAAATAAAAAAGTAACTAAAAAGGAAACTAAACATAAAAAAATCAAGATTAAAACTAACAATTTGCTAAACATTAATATAGCAAAAAAATATATCTATGATGAAAAAGCTGTTACAGTTCAAGTATCTAAACAAACAAAAACAACAAAGAATTACCATAAACCGTCTAAAATATCTATATCTAATGAAGTTAAATTAGTCAAGAATTATTTTAAAATTGAGGATATTTTTTTCACAGAAAATGTTGTAAAGTTAAATCCACAGAGAGCTATATATAATTTTGCAACAATATCAAATATTGAGAAGATAAAATCTTTTATCATTGGTAAAATAATTGAATATTTTGAAAGGGATTACTTCACTTTTTACACCAATGCATCCCGGAAAGTTGTGTACAGTGAGTCCAAAGATCTAATATCGATAACATCAATTATACTTAATTCTGTAGAAGAAGTGAAAAGGGAAAAGAAGTTATTGGCAAACGTTTCGGTGAAGAGTAGTACTAAGAATAATAGTAATCTACTGGCAAGTGTATTGATTGATATTGAGAAATCAGAATACTTAAAAAATCCATATGTTGAAATAATATTGAAAAATTTTAAATCAGTTCAAAAAATATATACAACAAAAGAATACGTAAATGGCAATTTAGAAAATGTGTTAATTTTTACCGGAATTGAAAAGAAAAATGCTTATGTAATTGTCGAGAATTTAAATCAAAATAGAGCGTTATACATATTTTTTAGTAATAAAAATAATTTAGATGATTTGTTCACTTCTGTTGTTTCACTAATACAACTTGAAAGAAATCGTAAGAAATATGACTTATATGTTAATAAAAGAATGCCTATTAAAGAAACTAATGTGTTTAGAATATATCACACAGATGACATTTCAATTTTTGATATGAGTATATTGCATTTTAAAAAGTCATTTAATTGAAAATAGTGTGATTCACATTTCATAGAAAATTTTTATTTAGTCTATAAAAGATTAGATTTAATTTTTATCTCATAGCATCAAGAGCGCGGGCAACCGCCGCCAACCGACCCCTCCTTGAGGCACGGTGGTACATGGATGTGGGACTCCTGTCCAAACTTATCAGGAAGAACTATCACTTGTCTTGATGCTACATGTTTCACCAAACAGTAGCACGATGTTCAACCCAGATTCTGCCTCCGATGAGAAGATCCTCAGGATGGCACAATTGAAATCCACCACGTATTGCAAGGGGTGGATTGACAACATGCACCGCAGGCATTTAGTCAGCGTGATCGAAAGAAGGAAACTGCCCTTTGATACGTCGGTAATCCCCATGGGGCCTCACCCGGAGTACTTCTTTAAAGAGAAGGAACAGGTGCAAGTTGAACTCTATGAATGCAGCTGGGAAGAATATTCTCAGGGACAGGGTGATCCTCTCGATGGCCTTGGAACAGCTCCTCAACTTGCTGATGAATTCAGCGGGTTTACATATCGCCTAAAGTATAACCTGGACAAAGAGAACGAGCTGTACTCTGAAGTCCTTCTAATACGCCCAAATTATGCCCATGACCAGTTCAGTACCATTGCGCCCTATACAGTGGGAGAGGGGCTCCGAGTGGAGAACGCTCCCCGTCTGGCAGACGACATCTTCCTCAGACTGCATCACGATTCCTACCATGTCTTTTTCCAACGCGTATTTGAGCGCCCAGTGACTCAAGTCTACATAGTGTTGGGGAAAGAGGGGGCTCCCATTCGTGCCATGGATTTCTTGATGGAGATTCTAGAAATCCAGATAAATCGGTACCGCCGAATTTCTAAAATGGCCGTGGTAAACCTTCCGCACGGGTATGCGTGTAGGCTTGCAGGAGGCAATCCGAAAACACGTCTTAACCCTTTGTAATTAAGGTTTTTGAAAATATTTATTGGTGCCGGGGGTTGACAAAAACACTCTATATAGACCCCCTCACTTTCTGTTTAACCAAATCCGTAAATTGCCATGATTGCACTTGCTTTAACACCTACCTACTTGACTGAGACGATGCGCATTTCGGAGCGTAAACTTAAACAGATGCGAAAGGAGAACTTGGACATATTGTACAAGCATACCCCTTTTGAAAAGGAGGATCTCAAGCCATTGCTTCCCAACGAATTGTTTATTCTCGTCGCTCGTTTTGGCTTCTTCGATGGTCAGGAAAAAACGTTTGAGGCCATTGGAAACATTTTAGGTGTCACACGTCAACGTGTGCATTCCGTACACAACCGCGCTCTAAGGAAGCTTCAGCGCCTTAAACGCATGGACGCATAAACGTCCGCCCGAGTCAGGGCTCCCTTTCATTTGTTCTTAGGTGTTTGAGCACCTTGCCTCAGCGGGCTATTCACCCGCGGAAAGGCTTCACGTCTAGGGTTTTGCACCCTTCCTGGGATGAGTCGCTCTTAACTCGTCCAACTATTCAAGTTCTAAAAACTTAAAAATCAACAACATGACCATTGAAAATCCTTCTAAAACTATGCATTATTTCATCGTCGCTGATGCGAGCGGATCTATGGCGGATCAAATTGCAGAAGTGCGCCATGAGATGAATAAACACTTTGAGGTCTTGAAAGAAACGTCCGAAGCTTCAGGCAATAAGGTAAAAGTCAGTTTGCTCACTTTTGATACGGACATGGTGTGGCAATTCCAAGGTCTTGAGGCCAAAGACCTACCCCATATCACGGAAGCGATCTACAGGCCAGGAGGCATGACCGCTTTGTATGATGCCATTGGCCAAGGAATCCATAGAGCTTCCTATCAATTAGGCAAGTTTGATCCCAATCGAGAGGAAGTTTGGGTAATGGTTTTCTCAGATGGCGGAGAAAACGCTTCTCGTGAGTTTAACCATTCCAAACTCAAGGCCCTATTGGATGAGTACCAAGAAAAGGAGGGGTGGACCATCACGTTCACGGGTTGTGACCTTGAGGGACTCAAGCAGATGAACCAAATGAATTTTAGAGCAGACCGTACGCGTTCTTACTTGGCGAATCAAAAGTCCCAGATTTTTCATGATTTGAATGAGACTGCTGCGGACTGGGTAAACAGGAAAGCGAGTGGCTTTGATTTCAAGAAACCCAATAAGAATCGATAAGAATGAGCTTTAATAACGAAGACATTCTAAAAGCTTATGGCGTTTCCAAGTCTTGGATCTCCCGAACTTCAGGAAAGCTGCTTGGACGCCAAAAGGGCCGATTCACCATGCGGTTTTATAAAGATATGGGAGGCTGGTTTGCGGATGTCCCTGGTTGGCCTGGGCCCAAGGCGGCACTCGCCATGGTTTGGGGTGCGGATACTTTCCTAGCGCATCTAGCAAAAGGCAACAATGAGGTGACGGTAGAGGTCAGTGATCAAGAAGAGCCCCATTGGGGAAAGCTCACATGGGTTCATGACCATTTTCATGGAGATGGCGCCCATTATGCCATGACCATGAACGGAGGCCGTCACATACTTTGGCTTTGCGCGGTCACCCAATTTGTTATGGGTGGAATACCTAAAGAAATCTGGTTTCAAAAAGTCGCATGATATTTTTCGGTAGGGGGCATACTAAAGGGTGTGTCCCCGCCGTTACCCTAAAAAATCACCTAATGACCTATCTGTCTCACATTCTATTGATTACGCCGCTTCGATGGCGCCGAATGTGATAAGAAGGTACTATTACCCAGCTCATGCTGGACTAAAGTCTCGGGACTTTTAATCGTCGGGCCATACCGGCAGAATTAGGGAATTATAAACGTATTGGAAATGAAAGTAAACACCATTATTATGGGGCTTGCACTGTTGTGTGCTGCTAGCTCTTTTGCCATGGGCTCTGAGGTTGGACCCAAAAAACACATCAGGAAAAAGAAAGCCAAACAAGAAAAAGCCGAAGAGTTATTTCTACCAGACTCCTGCCAATTTGGTAACTGTTGGGATGGGGTGGGGGCTTCGGTGAATGATCAAGGAGACATCTATTTTGGAAGATGGTATCGAAATAGGCCCCATGGCTTTGGAACCATCTATTTCAACCCTTCGGCGATTAAAGACGACTTCCCCCCTGGGACTATTTTAATTACGCGCTTTAATGACGGATTGCTTGATGGGGTAAGCACCTTTGACATGCCAGGGGGTAAAAAGCTCTCGGTAAAGTACAAGGATAGCCGGGCACTCGACGCTTTTACCGAATTGCCAATGGCGAGACCGCAGTCGATCCGCTTCGAATTGCCTTATACCTATGAATGGGCGGGAAGATCTATTCGGCGGGAGATCTATATAAGAGAAGGGGAGTCCAAACGCGGATTGGTAGATGTTCATCCGTTTTCAGAAACAAATCAGTGTCTTTGGATGATTGGTGAATCCAAGGGCCATCAGGTCCCTTTTGTGTTCGACACGGGATGTTCGAACACTGCTTTGACAGCCAACTACATTCAATTTTTGATTGGAGAGGGCGTGCGGATTGATCATACTGGTAGTGACCTATACGAAACGGCATGTGGTGCCGTGGAGTTTAATGAGTACGTGATCGAGGAGCTCACCATTGGTGGGATCACATTTAAAAACTTAGGTATTGGCGAAACGCAAGGGGTAGATAATCTACTGGGTATGGATGTTATCACGGCCCTAGGTACGTTTAAAGTAGCCATGGATGAACATCTTGTAATTCTTGAATGATGAGGATTCTGTTCACTTTAATCCTTGGCATTGCGGGGTTAGGAGTCCTGCAAGCACAGTCTTTTGGCTTCTTTCCCCCCGAGAACTATACACGAATCTGGGAAAAAAAGGAATATGACGATCCTGAGAGCTACAAGTATGGGTTTTTCCTTAAAACCCCATGGGGTTTTTATTCCTATTATTCGGATACGACGAGTTACGATTCCACCGGAATATTCTCTATGATGTATTTCGCAGAGCATACCCCAGTGGAATCCCAAGCCCAAATGGCTTGGGCGGAATTTCAAAAGCTCCCCGCGGATTCTACTTACTTGACACCCTTATTGGAGCACCCTCCGCATATGTGGGTCGATCTACTGAATGACTTCGGGGATAATCTTTGGTTCGCAGAGAAGTACCTCGGCGATAGGAGGGCACGGATTAGATATGATGATAGCTTCCAGTCTTTTCACATTGAGGTGGAGCCGCTTAATTATTCAGAGCCCTCAGTGTACCCGGATGCGGATTCAAATATCCTTCGGTTGTTCTCAGAAATAGGGATTCAGACAAAGTCTGAAGTTGCAGGTCTATATACATATAACTGCCTGACGGAAGAAGCATCCCGGCTTCTTTTGGAAGCCTTTAATGGGCAGAACTGGGAATTGTATGAAATGCCCGCGGAAGCATTGGACAAGGCCGTTGTCGGCAAGGTCTATACCGTGAGTGACGAATGGGAGATGTACTACTTCGTATTTAAAAATGAAGAAGGTGAGCTCTTGGCAGAAGGAGGATTGTTGTATTTGGAAGAAAATGAAAGGTGATATGAAAACGAAAGGATTTTTAACAACCCTGATTGTAGGAATGTGTTTGCTTCATACGAATTTGTACGGCCAATGGCCAAAACCTGCAGATTATCAGTGGAATTTGAATAATATCAAGCCATACTTTGATACCGTAAAGCTTGATTTGGAAGTTGTAGAATGGAGCAATGGAAGTCATCGTGAGCCCATGCAATTGAATTTTGAGACAGGGAAAGATTGAGTGGTACCATCGATCAATGAAGAACGTAGTCAAGCTTGAACACTACTACAGTCTGTCAGACTTGAAAAAGGCAATCGATGAGTTTATTGCGCACTACAACAACGAGCGATATCATGAGTCACTCGAAAACTGCACGCCCGCCAGCGTCTACTTCGGAACCCATCACAAAATCCTCAAAAAACGTCAAATCCTAAAACAAAAATCCATGAAGCAACGAAGAGTCAATCACATGATCTACCAATCCAAAAAAAACTGTACCTTACTCCTTAGTTAAAAGTCCAACTTGTTTTAAGACTTTCAGTTACTTCGAATACGTTCAAAACACATCTGAATTTATTTACACACATGTCCATGTTGTTTAAATGCATAATTACAAATTATGTAACAATAATGTTGTTGTTCAACAGACTTGCCAAACTAAACATTACACAATAAACTCTTATAATATGGATGTTTACAACGACTTGCAAGAAGACATTAGTCTTAAGAACGAAATTGAAAGTTTCACTTCTTCGCAATCATTATTTCATATATATTCTGACATACTTCAAGAATCAGGCTTAGTTGGTGAAGATGAAGTTGTTGAAATAAATTCAATGCAATCTGATATTATAATTAGTGGGTTCTCCCGTGATTTAGAAAGGAAACGACTTAATATATTTTGTACGCACTATTCTTTTGATAGTTTGCCAAAAAAAATATATTCTAAAGATTTGCAAAAGACATTTAGAAATTATATAGAATTATTTTTTACATACATACATGTAAATATTGATGATTTTGATAAAGGCGATCCAATCATAGAATTAGCTGAAGATTTACATAAAAGAAGAATCAACTACAATAAACTCACATTGTGGTATCTTACAAATGATTCATATAGTTCACGTGCGAATGAAGTGTTAATAGAAGAAGATGGTGGATTAGAAATTGAATTCAAAGTATTTGACATAAATGCTTATGTCAAATTGATTAATGATCAATTAAAATCAGAAATACATATCCAAACGGATATTCAAGCCCTAAAAGTAATAGATAACGATAGCTATACCTCATATTTATTTTCACTATCTGGTTACGAACTTGTACAATTTTACGACGACTTTGGAAAAACTCTCCTTGAGAGTAATGTTAGGACGTTCCTAAGTTTAAAGAAAAAAGTAAATAAAGGAATACATAATACAATAATCTCCGATATCGACAGACCGTTTTTCTTCGCTTACAATAATGGTATAACTGCTACCGCTAGTAGTATTGAATTTAGTAACGGAATTATTAAATCAATTAAAGATCTTCAGATTGTAAACGGCGGACAAACCATTTCAACACTTTACAATGCTTGGAAAAATGAAAAAGCTACCTTGGACGAAATTTATATACAGGTTAAGCTATCTGTTATACATGTAAAGAATTCCTACACTGAGTTTGTTAGTCGAATATCTAGGTTCGCCAATACTCAGAATAAAGTTGAGGATAGTGACTTTTTCGGAAGTAGCTATTATCACAAGAAAATGAAAAGTCTATCAACTACTATAAGAGTTGCTATTCCTGGTTCAATCTCAACCCAAAAATGGTTTTATGAAAGGTTACGCGGGGAATATCAAAATGACCAGATGTATAAAAAGGAAAGTGAAAAACGAAGCTTTCTAAAGGAATACCCAAAAAGTAATGTATTTGATAAAATTGCCATTTCAAAAGCCTATTTAAGTGTCGAACAGCACCCGCATTTGGTAAGTAAAGGTGCTCAGCTGTGTTTTGCTGAATTTGCCAAAAGAGTTTCGGACTTATACGAAGATGGCTCAGAAGATGTAAATGATTATCTATTTAAAAAGAGTGTATCTCAGATAATTTTATTCCGTGATGTTGAAAAAATAGTTGGACAGGCTCATTGGTATACTAAGGGCTATAGAGCGCAAACAGTTACGTATACCATAGCTCTATTCAATAAACTTGTAACTGAAGAAAAATTGCTTATAAATTGGTCTAATATATGGGAAACACAATCCATATCTCTGACTCTAGAATCAGCTTTGAATAAATTGGGTGAGAAAATTCATAATATAATTATTAATCCACCTGAATTTGAGACTAACATTGGTACTTATTGTAAAAAACTAGCTTGTTGGAATCGTTTAAAGGAACACAATTTTGCTTTAGATTTTAATTCGTTAAAAGAAGATTTAGAGTCAATTGTTAAAGAGAAGGATAAGAAAAATGTGGCTAAAAAGATTGAAAAAGAATATTCAGGTATTGAAGCTCAAATAGAAATATTAAAGCTTGCCGGTAAAAAAGTGGGCAGATCAGATCTTCCTAATGAACTTGCCGCTCATTATAATAGTAAGTACGCATCAGGTATTACTGACATTCACAGGGGTGTTCTCCAGTCTTGGTCTCAAGGTCGGATTGCATATCCAACAGAAAAGCAAGCACTAATATTAATTAAGTTATTGCAAAAAGCTGAAAATGATGGATTTAGACATGAGTGAATTGATTAAATGTGAACCTAATCTTGGAAACTTCACTAAAAGCCTATTGAGTATTGGTTACACTCACTATACGGCAATATTGGATATAATCGATAATTCAATTACTGCAGGAAGCACAAAAATTTGGATTAATTATAACATTTCGAGTCAATCCAATTCAATAATTATTAGTGACAATGGCTGTGGCATGGCAGATAATGAATTATTTGAAGCGATGCGCGTTGCTTCAGCTGATCCATTACAAATTCGACAATCAGTTTCAGATCTAGGGAAGTTTGGCTTGGGATTAAAATTGGCTTCATTTTCACAAACAGACACGTTTCAAGTTATTTCGAAAAAAGAAAATGATAATTTTTGTTCTTACTGTTGGGATTTGAACACCGTAAGAGAAAAGAATCAATGGTTAATAAAAAAACAAATTGAAGTAAATTTTAAAAATAGGATCGAAAGATATTCAGGTACCGATGTAGTTTTATACAATTTGCGTGATTTTAATGACAAAATTGATATAGAAAAAATAACCAGTAGGTTATATTATCATTTGGCCACAGTGTACAATTTATTGCCGGGAGTTGAATTCAATATCAATGGCAATCGTGTTACTCAAATTGATCCGTTCTTTACCTCACCTGGTTCAAATTCAACCGAATACGAACCAATTAAACACGCTGGAGTCACTATTCGAGTTAGGAGTTTTCAAGTACCACATAGAGACAACCTGAATGCAACAGATAAGAAAAATTTTGATTCGTTAAAAGATATAGGTATGTCAGATGGGATTTACTTGTTTCGGAAAAACAGACTTATAGCCTGGTCAGGTTGGGAGGGATTAAGTTCAAACAAGCGGATAGCGGATTTGCATAGATTTGCAATATATATAGAAGAGAATGCAGACAAGCTCTTTAATATCGAGGTTAAAAAAAGCCAAATAAGTATTTTGGACGATGCACTAAGAAAAAAGATAATAACGAAAATTAAAACTTTTTCTAATACTGCAAAAAGACCGTATCAAAAAAGGGCTGAGCTTTCGTTAAAAGACATTGCCGACCTTTGGAGTCTAGTTCAAAACGATGAAAAAATTTCATTCCGATTAAATAAGAATAGTCAAATAGTAAAAAAATTTACAAATGGTGAAATTTCATTGAATGAGTTTCTTGATCTCATTGATGGCACTATGCCGATTGATAGTATTTTGTACTATTTAAATACAGATCGCATGGATAGTAGTACTTATAAAGAAATGAAAATAAACTCAGCAAAAATTTTGTTTGATTTAGGACTTATTAGCGAAAAAGACTTAATGAAAATCAAATGACAAACGAAGAAAAACTGATTATACAAATAAAGAAGAATCTTTTGAAACTTGATGTTATTAAAGAACACGATATATTAGATCAAGTTGAAAAGTTTAGAAACGTTCCATTCGAGTTTATTCAGAATGTCTTTGACCTGAATGAGGATGAGGTCAATTATAGCTTGGTTGAAGAAAGGATTCGAGAACAAGTAGCAGTAGATCACAATATGGGCTTTGGCATCGACGATGATCAATATAATTATAATACTTCATGGTTTTCAGATTATCTACGCACATACAGTAGAGGATATTATTGGAGTCGCTTTATTGAAAAGCAGTCCGAACATCTACCGCCAAGTGTTATTAAAACCGTTCGAGATGATACGGAAGCTATTCTCAATCGTTGTGGTGCGCCTGATAGAGTTGACGTAAGGGATATTAGGGGGTTAGTTTTTGGCTTTGTCCAATCTGGAAAAACTCTGAATTATACTTCTCTAACTAACGCAGCTATGGATACCGGATATAACATAGTCATTATTCTTGCTGGTGCTACGAAAGTTCTCAGAAAGCAAACCCAGGCGAGAGTTAATTCAGATGTAATCGGATGGGATGGCAATAAAACAGTTGGTGTTGGCGTTATTGAAGATGATCTATCAAAAAGACCAATTAGTCTTACTACCACAACTGGTGATTTCAATAAGAAAATTGCAGATCAGCAATTACAGGGTGCGAACTTGAGCAACATCAACACACCTATTATAGCTGTCATTAAAAAAAATGTCTCATCTATTAACAACCTGAATAAGTGGCTGTCTATTCAAAACCGACAGGGGCAAATAAAAAAGTCCGTTCTTTTAATTGATGATGAAAGTGACTACGCATCAGTCAACACAAAGAAGAATGAAGATCCTACGGCAATTAACAAAGGATTAAGGATAATTCTAAATCACTTTGGTGTTTCAACATATGTTGCTATTACAGCAACACCATTTGCTAACATATTAATTAATTCAAATAATGAGCACGAAGATTTCGGGGAAGACCTTTTTCCTAAATCTTTTATTTGGAGCCTTAATAAACCCTCTACTTACACTGGTGTAAGGGAAGTTGTTATTGAATCATTTAAAAATATATATGAATGTCACCCAGCATTAGATTTATCTGTTAAAAAATCTATTTGTGAGACTATTTTAAAATCAAAATCCCTAAACACATTTGAGAGTTTACCATTTTTCTTTGAAGAAGCAATTAGCACTTTCATTTCCGATGTTTATAAAATTAGACTTGAAAGACCAGATCAAGACGATCTTTCAATGATGGTTAACATTTCGAGATTCACCAATCATCATGAACAGATTAGCGGACTTATTGAACAAAGAATAGATAAAATCATTGATAACATTAGGTCTTTGCACCCCAACCAGCTTACAGACCCTATTCTTTTGCTAATAAAGGAAAAGTGTCAAGAGGCTTTACAAAAGAGGGGTGTGAAAGAGTTTTGGAATGAGATTAGTCAGCAACTAATTCACACGGTCACTATCGGTGTACATGTCAGATCGAAAGTAGACATTGAATTCTCTGAAGGTAAAAAGCTAAATTTCATCATGGTAGGTGGCTTAACACTATCCCGAGGATTCACTATAGAAGGATTAATTACTTCTGTATTCCTCCGCTCTACACGAACATACGATGCGCTAATGCAGATGGGCAGATGGTTTGGTCATAAGGAAACGTTTAAAAAAATGGGAGTTCTATCCTTATTTACTACTCCTGAGATTCAATCAAGGTATGAAACTATTGAAGAAGCGACGAAAGACCTTTTGGATCAAATACAAATTATGAGGGAGCGTAAGGAAACACCGCGAGAATTTGGTCTAGGAATAAAATTTGATCCACTTGCAGCTCTTCAAGTCGTAGCAAATAATAAAGCGAGGTCAGCAACACAAATACGCGTGAATTTAGGAATGAATGGACGAAATTGTGAAACGACCAAACTTTATACAGATGATAGAATCCTCCAGAAAAATAAATCATTGATTGAAGCATTCCTACAAGAAGTTCAAAAGACAGGGAAACAAATACAACCTACAAAAAATATGAACTATCCGAATTCGCATAACAATGTATTCGCCTATTCAGAAATTAAATCAAACTTAATTGTTGACTTTTTAACCGAGTTCGATGTACCATTTAAAAAGTTAACGCAAGTGAGCCCTAAGTTACCTTTTCCAATTTTGCTTGATTACCTCAAGCAAAAGGTAAACTATCTTGACGTTATGGTAATTCAAGGGAGTAATCAGAATAAAGTACATTTTAAAGGTATAGGTGAATTTTTTCCAAGTGACAGGAAATTCGAATCTAGACCGGGTGGGTACATCAATCAATCAAATAATCAAATATCCAAACCAACTGACGAAGCTCTGCTATTAACTAAAAGTGACTTTGCCCCAGGGGAACGTAAATTATACCGAGAATTAAGAATGGTTGAAACAGGTCGTCCATTATTAATGATATATCCTATTATGGTTTCTATTGATGATAATGGATCTGAAACGGCTAGAGAAGAAAATTATGCCTGGAGTATAAGCACCCCAGGAAAAAATGATGACGAAAAAGGTAAACTTGTATATGCAAACAACGTTCTTCTTCAACAAATAGAAGAAGAAGATGATTCCTTTTTTCTGGATAATGATACAGACGAAGAATTATGAATTTATTAGAATCCTTTGAAAATCTGGATGTAAATAAATCCCAAAAACTGGTTTATGATTACCATGATGTGCTTTATTTAAAATTTGACACTAATAAACGTATTGGTCTTAAAATTCAAAATGTTGATATCGATCTTAGTGACATTAAAAAATTTAGAGGATTTTATACTAGGTCAATAAAAGCTGAAAAAGCTTATTATATCCAAACTGATGGCAATCTAGCTGAGCGGCAAATATTTTGTCATATGTGTGAGTACATCTTAAGTGAACTTGCTAAACTGAAAGCCTTAGATGCGAATGATCTTGAAAGCGCAATTAAAGGATGGACGAACTTCGGTAGAACAAATCAGGACAATCTACCAGATAGCATACAGCTTGGATTATTTGGTGAACTCCTGTTTCTACAGTTTATCATTAAATTCTATTCTGGAAAAGAATCCCTACTTGCTTGGCATGGACCTGAAAGAAAAAAAACAGACTTTATATTTTCTGAAAATTTAGCAGTTGAAATTAAAGCTATATCAGATCCATTAAATTCAAATGTAAGTATTTCAAGCGTCCAGCAATTAAGCGACGGCTATAAGAATCACTTTCTCAGAGTGTATAAACTTGTTTTTACGCCTAATGGTAAAAAAATAACAGAACTATTTAATGAAATTCTCCATGTCCTTCCAAATCAAGAGAAAGATGAATTAATCGGAAAATGTTGCGATTACGGCTTCAATTATCTTTTAGATTACGATAATCTGAAGCCAATAAGCAATGTTGGATATAATGATTACTATGTTACTGATCATTCATTCCCAAAACTAGCGGGAAACTTTGACCCTAGAATTATTGAGATAAAATATAAAATATCACTGGAGAACATATCACCTCTCGATTCCAACTATTTATTTGAAGAACTGAAAACTTCAAGTAGCTCGTAGCTACAATTGTTCATTAGTATTACTTGTAATTTCTGTCCAGAACCTCCTCCGTGAGCGCCAAAAACGAAGCTTTTTTTATGTTCTTCCGAACGATATTCCAATGTGAAGATAGCTTTATATTTTTCCGTTGTTTGATCAAATAGATCGATTTTTATTCTCCCTGTGAGTAAAACTCTCACTCTAATGTTAGAGACAATATATTGAATTATTTCATTCGATCGAAATAGCACCCAATTAAGTTCATTTCGCGAAACGAAAATATTTGCAGGAAATGAATACTTTCGGAACATTAATCCACTATAAAATAATTCCCCTATCAAGTCTATTGATTTAAAATTGATAGTTTTCCCATCTTCCCCTATAGTGTAACCTATTTCATCCAACTCTTCAAAACGGCCTAACCGGAATTGCCAGTTAGTCCCAGCCTTTAAAGTAAATAATGACGGCCCCTCATTTTCAATAACAGAAAGGCGAGGAATAGGAATGATGGCATTATTAAGAGTATAGTCAGATAAAAACTTTTCTTTCAGCTGAACCCCTGTTAACTGAACTCGTCTCGCCTGGGACGAGCTCATCGCGTGAAGTCGTTTTAGTTTCAAGATGGATTATTACTATTATCTTTGACAAAGATATGAAATGCTAAAGTCCAGTATTATTGAATATTACAGATTTTGACTAGACGGCACCTACTCGCTGTGTTAGAGCTAGATGTTAATAGAAGAAATAAATGAAAAAAATAAGAGTATTTGAAGGATTTGCTGGCTTTGGCGGAGCAAGCTTTGGCTTAAAGAAAGCAAAAATACCACATGAGGTTATAATGTTTAGTGAGTGGGACAAGTGGGCTCAAGAACTTTTCAAAATCAATCATGGTAATATTCCATTATTTGGCGAAAATGGTGATATAAATAAAGGTGATATTTCAAAAATCCCCGCTTTTGATTTATTCACTGGTGGGTTTCCTTGTCAACCATTTTCTTCTGCTGGCATGGGCATGGGTGAGTTAGATCCAAGAGGAACCTTGTTTTATCCAATTATCAAAATCATTGAATACCATAGACCTAAGCATATCCTTCTAGAGAATGTGAAGGGAATGACCCATAAAAAGCATTATCCTACGCTGCTGAAGATTATTAGCTCATTGAAATCTTTGGGATATTCCATTCCAGAACCAATCATTTTAAACAGTAAAGATTTTGGAATTCCTCAAAATAGGGAGCGCTTGTGGATTTATGCATATCATGGAGATCTTCCTGCTAATTTCACCCATTCTCCAGACGCTATTTTTTCTAAAAGTACATTTCACGATTTTTTAGACCCGCAAAATGGAAAAATTGTTCCAAGTAACATGTATTTGTCCGATGATCAAATCAATGTTCTAATAAATAAGCATAAAATGCCTATTGAGAGTATTCTTGAGGAAAATGAGTCTCTGTGTTTAGATATCTATAACAAGAAATTGAGAAAAGATAAAGTATCAATAACGCTAACAGAACCACATCATAATGGTTTAAGAGTAGTTGAACATGGTAAAACTCAAAGAGGCTTTACAGTTCGCAAACTTACGATAACTGAACATTTCAGGTTAATGGGGTTTAGTGAGAATCAATTAAAACAAGGGGGACAATCATATCAGCAATTGTGTAAACGCGCTGGCAATGGTTGGGATATAAATGTTGCTTCATTGATTTTCAAAAAAATATTTGCATCAAATTTGATTTAAATCGCACCTATCCTCCTCCTTATTGTTGTAAATTCTGTTTACTAGGTAAACCTCCATCTAAAAGAGATTTTAGGTAACATTTGAATTCCACGGAACCAATTACTTTAGTCTCTTGGATATACCCTAAGACAAATCTCGCAGGTCCTTCGCATGATTGTACTTTAGACTTGAATTGATAAGCCTTAAAAATTGTATTCGAATTACGGGGGTGTATTCCCCCCAGTTGTAGTAACTCCAAGTTAGGTATTTTATCCATTTGGGGAAATTGGTTTGAGTGCGTTGAAACATAACTTAGAGTCATGACATCACTAGAACTGGATTTCAATGCTCCATCTCAAAGCTTGGTTGCCTTTGTGTCGGATAAGTCAATAAGTCAATCTTACTATGACTGGCAATTATCCAATATTTTAAACTACCGAAACACCCGAGGTAACATCTTCTATGACAAGAGCGTATTGCTTCAAGGCATTGAAAAGCTGTCTAAAGAGGGTCAGATCATTGGAGAATTACTTGGCTACCTTGGGTCGGAGCGGCATCACAGTGCAAAATTGAATTCCGTGGACTTTGTCATCAATCGGTCATTTGGTTTTCCAATAACTGACGGTTACGAAGATATTTGGATGAACTTCCATAAACCGTCATATGTCCCGCCAACCTTACTAACCTATGCTGACTTCTTAAATCAGCTGGAATACCTATTCAAGCGCGGTGATGGTATTACTTATGCCCTAACTAGACTGAGTGACCTGAAAGAACTACTTGGTCTGTGAAATGATCTCAAGGAAGCTCTGCTCATCGATTGTTTCAATCAGATGACCTTGGCTCTGAAGTTCAGATATCTTTTCTAACTTCTTAGGTCCTGCACCTCTGCCAAGAATTACAATACGTGTGTGCTTAGAAATAGATGTGTTCACGTCTGCACCAAGTGATTGTGCTGCCTTTGCTGCCTCATTTCTACTTAGTGATTGTAAATCACCAGTGAAAACAACTTTCTTGCCTTTGAGGTAGTTGTCGGGCGCATCAGATATTGGTTTTAACAAATCTGATTCAACTTGCTTATAAGCGAAGAATGAACCAGACCCACCTGTATCCTCAAGGCCGTTCTGAATTGGCTTGTGACCCAAAATATGCTTGTAGTAAATACTTAGGCTGGCAAGCGCATCTGATGCAGCATTATGATGTTGTGATAGTTCAACACCAAATGCTCTACATGCCAATGGTAATCTTAAGCCAGTAAGCTCATAAGTGCAGAAGTAGTTCAGTTTCGGTAAATCAAGACCATAGTGCTCTAGGGTACCTATGAGCTTGGTAATATCAAAAGGTGCATTATGTGCTACGACCAACCCTTGGAAGTATGATTGAATCTCAGGCCAGATCTGGTCAAACGTTGGTGATAATTCTGTGTCCTCCGGGTAAATGCCATGAATACCGGACAAATCCAAAACATACTCATTATCGGGCGGCTTGACTAATGACTCAAACACAATTGTCGGTACCCCATTGTGAATTTCAGCTATTGCAATCTGACAAATGCTGTGATTTGATTTATTAGCAGTCTCTACGTCCACACCTATGACTTGAATACCTATGCCCATTACCTCTTTGGTTTAAAGTCCAACTTGTTTGAAGACTTACAAAGGTAGAAGGATGGGGATGGTTTTACCTCTCAAGTATTATGGACGATTACTCGCGGTTCATCATGGTACACTTGGTGCATTTTGTTACACCCGTTTGGGTAAAAAATGCCCAAAACGTTGGTTTTGAGCATTTTGGCGCCCTAGGTATGCGGAGAGAGGGGGGGGCGAACCCTCAATGCTTACTTGTAATACTTTAGACATAAGATATGTTGAGCTGGTCTCAAAAATTAGGACAGCGATTTTTAAGTTCAATTCTTGACATGTTGTTATTTACCGCCCAATAAAATTTAAGTGTCTCTTCGGCATTAAGTTAACCTCAAGTGTGTTGGAATCACATGTGATTCCAGTCATGTGTTCGGAATATTCTGAATAAAAAATTCTGGCTTCAGGATAGCAATACTGGGATCCACTTTACTCGATCGGATTTTGTTCATCCATCGATTTACCTCCGACCTTTTCTCCGGAGTGTCATGAGTCTAATTGGATGGTAAAAAATCAAAACAACCCCTCAATCGAAATCCGCTTTGGCAGTCTCCGAATGTATTCTTTGGTCTGCTCAAGACGGGCATGGCCCATAATTCGCTGGATGTCCTCAATCAAGAAACCTTTTTGGTCAGCAATAGAAGCAAAGGTGGAACGTGAGTTGTAAGTGGTAACTGCTGGAATTCCGATTTTCTCACAGTAGCTGCGCAAAGAAGCGTTGGCTTTCTTTTGGTAATTATTCACAACGTGTGCACGCAGAGCTTTGGAAGAGGAAGAAACTACAGGGAAGAGAAATTGATTATCGGAATATGCCGCAATTTGCTCAACTAGAACCCAAGCTTTCTCGAAAACGGTAAAACTATGTATGAGTTCGCCGGTCTTGTTCCTGATTTGTGGTTTGAGTGTATGTGTGATAAAGTCATAGTCGTCTTTTCGCAAGAAGAGAAAGTTGGTCAGGTTCATCCCTCCAAAAGAAAACTGAAGAAACCAGAGGTTAAGATGGAGGTATTGCGCAAAAAGATCGGGATCTCTTTCGGGATTGGCCGGAGCTTGCGGGAGTTGGCTGTAATACACCTCGAGTTGCTCTAGGGTTAGCGCCTTGTTGCGGTTAGGGTTCGTGGCTTTGCGGGAATAACGCGGGCCATTCCCAAAAGCCCATATGTTCACCACTTGTCCAAACTCATCCATGCTGGACATCCAGTTAATAATTGCTTGCGGGGCAACTTGGCAATAATGCTTTAAAGAATGAGCGCCAATGTTCGGTCTGGTTTTTCGCAGCCATGTTTCAAACTCTTGATGCATGCTTCTGGAAAAACGTGTCGCGCTGCAATCCCCAAACTCCAACATGCGCTTCTTGAAATTATGATACCCCTTTACGGAGTGATACGAGATGGCAGGGTGGGCTTCCAGGTATAGATCCACCGCTTCGGAAAATCGGAGGTCTTTGTGATTGTTGGCTCTTCCCAATCGACGATTAAGGGCCGTGCGTGTGAGCTCTTGTCCAAGGTTGTTCACGACGAATGCGCAGGCCTCATGGTATTCTTGATACGCCTTATCCATGATGCTTCGCATTTCAACACACTCTTGGGAACGGCCAATAACTTTTCCCTGCTTCCAAGAGTCGGGTGGGAGGTAACCCACGACTCTTCGTTGGACCTCTTGACCTTGATATCGGACCTTCATTCCGATCCTAATTTTCCCGTCTTTGTTGAAAACATTCCCCTCTTTGTAGAAATGTATTTTGAATTTTTCCTTCTGCATGGTTTTATCCATTTACGGCTACCCAAATGTCTACCCAACTCCCTGTTTGTAGCACTTTATCGGACTTTGCTTAACTTCGCTAATTATCTGGTTATCAGAATAATATACAAAGTTCAACAAGCCCTAACAAGGCCCTGGTCCTGGCTACGGATCAGAAGGTTAGACGCAAAAAAAAGCCCCGCACGTGGCGGGGCTCATGGAGCTCATAGTAGCTTAATCAAACCACAAAACTTCACGGGAAATTTTGCCTTCAGAATTGAAGGAATGGCTA
>Ga0209137_1000221_pt1 | contig 62839 bp, 51 predicted proteins | sample SaaInl5LU_22_DNA_FD_184642 | JGI IMG/M metagenome (GOLD analysis project Ga0209137, IMG submission 184642) | Marine microbial communities from expanding oxygen minimum zones in the Saanich Inlet - ESP_105LU_22_DNA (SPAdes) (version 2) | ecosystem: Environmental > Aquatic > Marine > Intertidal... | reverse complement strand
GAATGCGTAAATGCTATCTTCATCATTGATGTAGGCATTGACAAAATCAAGAGCTGAACTTCGCTTTTTGCCTTCCATTTGTAGGCCAATGATTTGAATGGGACGAGATCCGGTGCCGACTATCAGTTTTTTATCTCGCACCTGGATTTCACCAGGTTTCAAATTTTCATCGGAAGCGCAAAGTTTGGTGGTCTGGATCTTTACATTTTTTCCATTTAGTTCAGTAATAGCTGTGGGAAAAGGATTTAATCCACGCACTAAGTTATGTATTTGTTCGGCGGGTTTATGCCAGTCAATTCTGCAATCTTCTTTAAAAATTTTGGGTGCGTGTTTCGTGTTTTCCTCCAGATTCTGCGACACTTCCTCATAGGTTTCATCGTCGATTTGGTCGAGAGTGGTTAATAGAAGTTCGGCACCTAAATGCATCAAGCGATGATACACTTCACCCGTAGTTTCATCGGGACCGATAGGTGTATTAGCTTGTCCAATGATATTCCCTGTGTCAATTGCATGCTTTAAAAAAAATGTACTTACACCGGTTTCTTGTTCTCCATTAATAACGGCCCAATGAATGGGTGCGGCTCCGCGATAATTGGGCAGGAGTGAGCCATGCACGTTGATTGATCCTAGCGGAGGCATGGTCCAGACTACCTCGGGCAACATACGAAAAGCCACAATCACCTGAAGGTCTGCCTGTAAGTGACGAAGTTCTTGAAGAAAGTCTTCATTTTTAAGGTTGCTTGGTTGAAGAATGTTTAAGTTTTGACTTTGAGCATACACTTTCACTTCGCTTTCCTTTAGTTTTTGTCCACGCCCAGCAGGACGGTCTGGGGCAGTGATTACGGCTACGATATTATAGCCTTCCTCCACCATCGCACGCAAACTGGCTACGGCGAAGTCGGGAGTGCCCATAAAAACTATCCGATGTAAGCGCTTTACTTTTTTCATTTTAGTTTCTATCAAATAACAAACGTTCGCCTTTTTTCTCTTCGTTAAACACCCCATTGGCGTAGGCCAAATGGCCGCTAACAAAGGTGTGGGTTACGGTATTTCGGAATATATGCCCTTCCAATGGACTCCAGTTGCACTTGTAATGAATGGTTCCTTTGCTAACGTAATTTTTCTGTTCCATATCAACTAAAACTAAATCAGCAAAGTAGCCTTCTCTAATGAAGCCTCGTTCTTTCACTTTGAAACAGATTGCTGGAGCATGACTCATTTTTTCAACTACTTTTTCCATACTGATTAATCCTTGTTGATGAAAGTCGAGCATCATGTTTAAACTATGCTGAACCAAGGGAAGTCCAGCAGGCGCTTTGAAGTAACTGTTTCGTTTTTCATCTAAAGTGTGGGGAGCATGATCGGTGGCAATAATATCGAGTCTATCATCCAATAATGCTTCCATTAAAGCCAAACGATTAGATTTTTCTTTAATAGCTGGATTGCATTTTATTCGACTCCCAAAAATGTAATAATCCGCGCTATCGTACCACAGGTGATGTACGCACACTTCAGAAGTAATTCGCTTTTCAGCTAATGGGATTTTATTCGTAAAAAGGTCAAGTTCTTTCGCGGTAGTGAGGTGCAAAATATGCAGTCTGGCATCACATTTCTTGGCTAACTCAACAGCTTTGGAAGAGGATAAGTAACAGACCTCTTCATCCCGTATAATCGGATGCATAAAGAAAGGTACGAGATCACCAAATTGCTCTTTAGCTTTTCTTTCGTTCTCCCGCACGGTTTGCTCGTCTTCACAATGTGTGGCAATTAAGCCCTCGAAGTTGCAGAAGTAGTCGATTAATGCTTTTTCATCATCTACGAGCATGTTTCCGGTGCTACTTCCCATAAATATCTTTAACCCACACACTTTAGATAAATCGGTTTTCATTACCTCATCATAGTTGTCGTTTGCCCCGCCCATAAAGAAAGAGTAATTGGCAAGCGAAGTCTGAGCGCCTACGCCATATTTCGCCTCTAGTCTTTCCTGCGTAGTTGTTGTTGGTTTCGTGTTGGGCATTTCCATAAAAGAAGTGGTTCCACCGGCAACAGCTGCCTTTGCTTCGGTATAAATCTCCGCTTTATGGGTTAAGCCCGGTTCGCGAAAATGAACTTGGTCATCAATAACCCCAGGAAGTAAGTATTTACCACTTGCATCAATTTCTGTGGCATGCATGGTATTATCAATCACACTAGCGATTCGTTCAATGCGCTGATTTTTAATCAGTAAATCGCCATTGAAAATGCGGCCTTCGTTAACAATATGAGCGTTTTTTATCAGGTAACTAGACATGGTATGAAGTTTATGTGCTTAAAGGTACAATGGCGGGCTATGTTTTCCAAAGGAAGATGCGACCATCCTTGGATGTTTTCAACGCGCTGTGTATTTCTTTATTTTTTGCTTTACTTGACATCATTTAGTTTTGTATAAACAAAAAACAGCTATGAAATTTTTTATTGATACCGCCAATTTAGAACAGATTAAGGAAGCCGAGGCATTGGGTGTTTTGGATGGAGTTACTACCAATCCGTCTTTAATGGCTAAAGAAGGGATTAAGGGTGAAAAAGCTGTTTTACAGCACTATGTGGACATCTGTAATATTGTAGATGGACCGGTAAGTGCGGAAGTCTTGGGGACTGATTTTGACACTATTCTGAAGGAAGGTGAGGCCTTAGCCAAACTACATAAAAATATAGTGGTTAAGGTACCGATGATTAAGGAAGGAATTAAGGCAATTAAGTATTTTACGGATAAAGGGATTAAAACAAATTGCACCCTGGTTTTTTCAGCTGGTCAAGCATTGTTAGCGGCTAAAGCGGGAGCTACTATGGTTTCTCCGTTCATTGGTCGTGTAGATGACAGCAATTGGGATGGCGTGCAGCTTATTGAACAGATTGTTCAAGTGTATGATAATTATGGTTTTACCACAGAAATACTTGCCGCATCCATTCGCAATCCTTTACACATTGTGCGATGCGCCGAGGCAGGTGCGGATATTGCTACTTGTCCTTTATCGAGTATTGAAGGTTTGTTTAAGCATCCTTTAACCGATATTGGCTTAGCCAAGTTTTTGGAAGATGCTAAAAAGATGGGCTAGGCCAAAGGAAATATTGTTTAAACTAAAAATCCTTGGTGCTTGCCGAGGATTTTTTTGTTCGCTTGTTTAGACCGGCAAGTCTTGAAGACAGGGTATCTCTAAGGTTAGAGAATCTGTCTGTCTATTTCTCGCATGACACGCTCCCAATCGATGATTTCTTTTTCTTCTTTTTTAGCAAAACGAAGAATGGCTAGTTCACGAGCTGGATTGATGTAAATCATTTGTCCATTGTACCCTTGCATGGTATAATCAGGCTTGCCATCATTGGCTGGGAACCAATATTTGTGAAAACTATAAATGTAATCACAGGGAATAGTATCTGTTCTAGTAGTTGTAAATTCAACCCAGGACTTAGGGATTATTTGTTCGCCTTGCCATTGCCCTTTCTGAAGATACAGTTGTGCAAATTTGGCGTAGTCCAGCGGTCGCGCATTAAAACAACAAAAACCCTTTTCTAAATCATCCTTACCGAAAATATTCCAGTAGGCTTTTTCCGTACCAAGTTTACTCCATATTTTTTCGCTAAAATAATCAGCAAGTGATTTGCCTGTTGCCCTGGCAACAATCATGCTGAGCAATTGTGGATCGGTTTGATTATAGCGATGTTCCCCTCCAGGCGATGTATCGATTTCTAAGGTGCTCATGAAACGTTGCCAATTATTCCCGTAATAGGTTTTTGCCAGATCACCGAAAAAGCTGGCATCGTGTCCTTTTACTTTTATGCCAGAATTCATATCAAGTAAATGGTGAATGGTAATTTTCGCAAATGCGCTGTCTAACTCGAGCAGTTCAGGGATATAAAGTGTGATAGCATCGTTAAGGTCATTAATGACTCCTTCTTCCAATGCTAAGCCGAGCATGGTGGCCAGCATACCTTTTGATACGGAGAACGAGCCATGGGTTTCAAGCTCATTATAGGTGTTGTAATAATGCTCCGTCAGCACTTTACCCTTTTTAATAATAATAAAGGCATTGGTTACTTGGTTTTCAAAAACCTGATTCAAGTATTCTTGATGACCATCTTTGAAGGTGACTAACAATCTGGAAATATCAACATTTTTTTTTGCAAAAGGTAAATCTATGCAAACTGGAGAAGCTTCAATTTCATGTTTGGGAAATTTGTTGCCATCCTTGTGGTCGGGGCGTAAAAAAATGATTGATTTAGCAACATGACAACTGCTCAAGAAGGCTACTGTGAAAAAAAATAAAAGACGTTTCATTGGGTGCGGACGAAGTTATAAATTATCAATTGCTCTTTCCGAAAATATTCTGATATTAATTATAATTTAATTCTAATTTCACTAAAATTAACGCTAGATAAATCACACGCATGAAACCGGAGAATAAGGCAATCATCATGATGCACATAGCCACTTTTTTGTTTGGGTTTACCGCAATTTTAGGAAAGCTCATTAGCTTAGGTAGCCTTAACCTGGTTTGGCATCGCATGTGGCTGGCTTCATTTATCTTTCTTTTCTTCCCAGGATTCATCAAAATGCTTAAGGACACACCGAAGCAGGTCCGTAAACAATTTTTATCTATCGGAGTATTAGTGGCGATACACTGGCTCGCATTTTATGGTTGCATTAAACTGGGCAACAGCGCATCGCTGGCTTTGGCTACCTTTGGCACAATTACCTTGTTTGCGGCACTTATTGAACCTCTAGTTTTTAAAGTGAAGTTCAAGAAGCGGGAGCTGTTTATCGGGGTTTTGGTGATAGTAGGGCTTACCTTTATTGCTAAGTCTAATCCCGATCAAGAGTTTTCTTTGAAGTCGAGTTACATTCAGGCCATGATTTTGGGTATCGTTTCTGCTTTTTTTGCCGCGCTTTTTTCAGTGCTCAATAAAAAATATGTACAAGATAATAGTCCGACAGTAGCTACATTTCTTCAAATGAGCGGCGGTTTTCTTTTCTTGACTTTGATTGTACCCTTTATGATTTGGCAGGGACAAACTTTCGAGTTTATACCAACATGGCGAGATATGGTTTACCTGGTTTTACTTGCCATCGTTTGCACAAACATTGCCTTTTCATTGGAGATGGAAGCTTTAAAGAAGATGTCGGCTTTTACATCCAACTTGATTCTGAATATGGAGCCTATTTATGGGATTTTTCTTGCCATTTTGTTCTTCGCCGAAAATCAAATGTTAAATGCCTGGTTTTACTCGGGAGCAGCACTTATTTTCTTGACGGTGTTTATACACCCCATTTTGGATAGGCACCTGGAAAAGAAAAATCGAGTTATTCAGCAAGCGAATAGCTAGTGAAGTACTTTGGCCCAACTGCAACGTTCAAGAGCTACTTTTCGCACCTCTTCGATGGATATACGTTCTTGTTCCATTGAATCTCGTTCACGAATAGTAACCGTATTGTCCTCCAGCGTCTGGTGGTCTACAGTTATACAATATGGCGTTCCGATAGCATCTTGTCGGCGGTAACGTTTACCAATATTGTCTTTTTCTTCATACTGGCAAGGCAAATCTAGGCGCAATTGATTGAAGATTTCTCTTGCTTTTTCTGGTAAGCCGTCTTTTTTAGTCAATGGGAAAATGGCCACTTTGACTGGAGCTAAAACTGGAGGTAAAGCTAAAACTACACGAGAATTCCCATCGCCTAAATCTTCATTTTTATAACAGGCACTCAAAGTAGCGAGGAACATACGGTCTAAGCCTATAGAGGTTTCAATAACAAAAGGTACATAGCTTTCTTGTAATTCAGGATCAAAATATTGAAGTTTCTTACCACTCAACTCTTGGTGCTGAGTTAAATCAAAATCAGTTCGAGAATGCACCCCCTCCAGTTCTTTGAAACCAAAAGGAAAATTGAATTCAATATCCAAAGCATTATCTGCATAGTGAGCAGGTTTTAGGTGGTCGTGAAAACGGTAGTTTTCTTCACCCAATCCTAGCGCCTTATGCCACTTGAGTCGTTCTTCTTTCCAGTAAACGTACCATTTGGTTTGTTCCCCTGGACGAACAAAAAATTGCATTTCCATTTGTTCAAACTCCCGCATTCGAAAAATAAACTGTCTCGCAACAATCTCATTTCGGAATGCCTTTCCAATTTGAGCAATTCCAAAAGGCACCTTTTGACGGGTTGTATTCAATACATTGAGAAAATTTACGAATATTCCTTGAGCCGTTTCTGGACGCAGGTATAATTTGCCCTCCTCACCGGCAATATTGCCTAATTGGGTATTAAACATCAAGTTGAACTGACGGACATCTGTCCAGTTTTTACTTCCCGAAACCGGGCAAGCAATAGCTAAATCCTCAATCAAGGCTTTAAAATCCGCCCAATCTTCGTTGTCCATGGCTGCTTTCATACGCGCCTCAATCTGACTGATTTCTTCTTGACGACGGGTTACATTAGGATTCGTCGCTCTGAATTGAGATTCATCAAATGCATCGCCAAAGCGCTTAGCAGCTTTATCAATGTCTTTTTGAATCTTTTGGTTGATTTTTTCGATGTGCTCCTCTACGAGAACGTCAGCACGATATCTTTTTTTACTGTCTTTATTGTCGATTAATGGATCATTGAAAGCATCAACGTGTCCGCTGGCCTTCCATGTTTTGGGATGCATGAAGATGGCAGAATCGATTCCCACAATGTTTTCATGCATCTGCACCATCGCCTTCCACCAATACGCTTTGATATTATTTTTTAACTCAGCACCATTCGGTCCGTAATCATATACGGCACCAAGTCCATCATAAATTTCTGAAGATTGAAAAACAAAGCCATATTCTTTGGCGTGTGAAACTATATTTTTGAAAACGTCATCTTGTTGAGCCATCGTAGTATTTTATGGCTGCAAATTTATAGAAATATAAGTCGATAACCTCAATAAAGTATCGCAATTTATGTCTACGAGCTTAAGGACTTTTCGTTTTTCTCTAATTCTTTAATTATACCATCTGCCAAGCCGATTTTTGGCACATAGATATGCTTGGCTTTGGACCATTTCATGATACTTGTAAAAATCTTCATAGCGGGAATGATTACATCTGCTCGATCAGGGTTTAAGTCGAGTTCAATAATACGTTCTTCGTAGGTGTATGATTTCAGGATTTTGTAGTAGTTGTTGAGATAGTCAAAACTCAAGGGCTTGTTAGGATCCTTTCGTGAGATTTTAGCCACTTTATTGATATTTCCACCCGAACCTATTATTTGTACAGTTTGTCCTTGCAAGGTTTCTTCTAACCATTGATGGAGTTCATCCCACATTGGCGTACTTATCATGTCGTTCAAAATTCGAATAGTTCCAATATTGAAAGATTTTGAGTTTTGCACAATGCCATTTTTGAAGAAGGTGATTTCTGTGCTACCTCCACCAACGTCAACGTATAAATAGGCTTGTTGATCATCAATTAACTTTTCTATGTGATTGGCATAAATGATTTCAGCCTCTTCTTTACCGTCGATGATTTCTATGTGGATGCCTGTTTCATCCTTAATTTGCTGAATTATCTCCGCTCCATTTTTTGCTTCACGCATCGCGCTGGTGGCGCAGCCCCGATAGTTTACAACCTCGTGCGCTTCGATTAAATGTTTGTATCCGTGTAAAGCTTGAACTAAGCGCTTGCGCGTATATTCGCTTATATTTTTTTCTTTGAACGCCTCAGTACCTAAACGAATGGGTACACGAACGATATCTACTTTTTTAAAGAGTTTAACGCCATTGTATTCAATGACATTGTTAATTAGTAGCCGCATAGCATTGGATCCAATATCGATAGCGGCAAGCTTTTTCATCTTCATAGGTCAAATATGCTTGTTTGCTTTAAGCCCGCCAATTTTCCGATAAGCTAAGTATTAACAATAGTTGTGGATTATTAGCGCGAATCAATTAACCCAAAGCAACATCTAGAACCATCATGACGATGAATCCTGCGATTAGACCTATTGTTGCGATATCTGTATTTCCTCCGCGTTGACTCTCTGGTATAACTTCTTCCACCACAATAAAGATCATGGCACCTGCGGCAAAAGCCAAAGCATAGGGTAAAATAGGTAACACGTTTAAAACGATAGCCGCGCCAATAACGGCAAAAACAGGCTCAACAATGGCGGATAATTGTCCCCACTGCCAGGATTTGAAACGTCCCACTCCTTGTCGGCGTAAAGGCATAGAAACAGCAAACCCCTCGGGGAAATTTTGAATACCAATACCTATGGCCAATGCCACGGCAGAACCTATAGTAAATACATTGTGTCCGTCCATCCCGAGCAATTCAGGATTGGCTAATGCCCCAAAAGCTACCCCCACAGCAAGTCCTTCGGGAATGTTGTGCAAGGCAATGGCTAACACCAGAAGAATAGTTTTACGCCAGTTGGTTTTCATACCCTCAGCCTCTTCTAGTTTTCCGAAAATGTGGAGATGCGGAATAATTTTATCTAGGGCAAAGAGTGTCAGCGCACCTAATAGAAAACCCACTGCCGGGGCAAACCAGGAAGGCATGTGGTTAATCCCCAATTCATTTTGCAGCTCAACATAGGCGATCGCCGGTGAGAGTAGCGACCAGAAACTTGCAGCAATCATGACACCACCCGTGAATCCAAGTGAGGCATCGAGAATTTTTCTGTTCGATGACTTGAAGAAAAAAACAAGTCCCGCACCGATGGCCGTCATACACCAAGTGAACAATCCTGCTAGGAAAGCGGCTTTAATTGGATGTATCTCCGCGAAATAATTAATCAGCTGCTCAGACATTTAATCAATTTTTAGATTATTCTAAATGTAAAGTTAGACAAATCTAATAATTTATCCAAGAGCTAATTACAGTAGTTAATTATTTCCAAAACTTTGGAATCAATAGACCCGTTTGCTGTTGATAGTCGGAGTAATTATCGCGTCGCTCCATCATCCTTTTTTCCTTCATTGGAATGGAGGCAAATCGGATGAGAATAAACATGGCTATACTCCCGATTATGGTATAAAGCGGCGCAAGATAGGCTTGTCCAACGACAGCAAGTCCCAGCCAAAAAAGAATCTCGCCTAGATAATTAGGATAACGACACATGCCCCACAATCCAGCTGCAAGGATTTCGCCTTGCTTTTTATTTTCACGCTGGCGAAAACGGAAAAGTTCGTTATCTGCAAAAAACTCGAATCCTATTCCGCCAAGAGCAATCAGGCAGCCAAGTGCAAAAAGAATTGGACTATTCAACGACTGTCTAAGTGTAAAGAATAGTGGAAGCATACCAGCAAAAACAATAAGGGTAGGGAAAAGGTGAAGGGCTAAAAAGTTAACCAAGGGATACATTTTACCTGTTTGGTTAGCCATATCGATGTAGCGCCAATCTTCATGCGCAAATCCGTCCCAGGACCTTGCCCAATTATGACTTAATCTCCATGACCATAAACTCACGATTCCGAAAACAATCGCATGATAAACATTGATTGACTCGGCGTGAAGCACGCTCCAAGCCACAATGAAAAGAAAGGGTATAACACTCCAATAGGCATCATACACCGAGGTGTTTTTCTTGATTAAGGAAAAAGTAAAACAAACGACTGTCATAACAAGGTCGGCAATAAAAAAACGCAATATCTCGCCGTCTACGGGCACAAATAGCCAGGATAACAAGCCACTGATGCTTATAATGACATAAATGAAAATGATGGAAAACAAATCTTTACTCATAATGTATGGATGTTATAATTGTTAATGTCTAAAATTTTTCCTTGGAATATCGGATGCTTCTCTAGAGAGGCTATCGATGGTGCTTTCGTAATACGTGCGAATTTAATTACCATACCTTTCGCATGTTTGTCTTCGTCGTGGGTAGCCACAATTTTTTTCGGTTGTAGCGCTTCACTTAGGTGAATTAAACCATCGATACCTGGTGCCACTGTACCACCTAAAAATATTGGAAGCTCATAATGATCGAATGGACTGATAAGTAATTCTACCGGAGGAAGATTTTCCCACATCGCTTTTTTCTTTAGAATATCAGGATATCCATGTGAAGCGATACAAATGCTTGACGTGCCATCTTCAAGAATGAGTGCATCATAAATCGGATCAATCAAACGCGTAGTAGGTAAGTGATGTATGTTTAACTGACTACTTAAAACTCCGGTTAATCCATCGTTGAAGGAATAGAACGCTGCTTCTGGTAATTTTGAAGTGACTTGTTTTTGAATGGATTTAGGTCCAATGATGATTTTTGGCTTTATCCGATTTAAGGTTTCGAGATGAAAGTGATCAGGATATTTTTGCGTGACCACCACGACGTCAAAAGAAGGAAGTTTTTCTACTTCCAAAGGTTTAGTTTTATGCCATTGGGTATTAAACCACGGAAAGAAGTCTACTTCTTCACCAAATAGCCAAGGATCAATCAGCATTCGCAGGCCTCCGAACTCGATGAACCACGAATTGTCCATATTTAATCGTTGAATTTTCATATCTACAAACTTAGCTTATTTTCATTCTTGTGCATCTAAATTTTCAAGAAATACCGTCGCATTCGCGAGATGCGCACTTCTTTTTTCTTGGCTCATTTTATCCCAAGTTTTGAGCAACATGCCTATTCTTGGATTGCTTGAAAAGAAATCTCGTTGGTGGTGCATAAACCGCCAAAAGAGTCCATCCCAGACTTTTTGCCAATCTCCCCGACTATAATCACTCATTTTGAGTATATAGTTTGAACTGCTAATATACGGTTTGGTAGCCAATAGCCCTCCGTCAGCAAATTGACTCATGCCGTAAACATTAGGAACCATTACCCAGTCGTAAGCATCGATAAACAATTCCATAAACCAGGTATACACTTCATCCGGATCGAACTCGCACAGCAGCATGAAATTACCTAAGACCATTAAGCGTTCAATATGGTGACAATATCCAGTTTTTAGGGTTTTCTTAATAGTTTCATCGATGGGCGGTATACCTGTTTCGCCCGAATAAAAACAGGCTGGAATTTTTCGAGTGAATCCCCAGTAGTTTTTTGTTCGAGCAAAACGCCCCTTTGCCTCATACATACCTCGCATAAATTCACGCCAGCCAATGACTTGTCGAATAAACCCTTCGAGGGAATTCATTGGGATATCTTTTTTTCGTGCTATTGCAATCGTTTGATTAATCACTTCCTTCGGACTGAGTAGTCCGATGTTTAGCATCGGGGTAATCACGCTGTGATGAAGGAAAGATTCTCTTCTAACAATAGCATCTTCATAAGTGCCAAATTCATCCAAACGATTATTGAGAAAGTCATTGAGCCATTGCTGAGCAGCCTTGTAGGTTGTTGGATAAATAGGTTCATCGTTAAGTTCCCCATAATTATTGGCGAAGTGCTTCTGAACATAAGTTACGGCCTCTTTCCAAAAATCATTGCTTTGTTCGAATTCAATGGATGGCGGAGTTTTGTCTTTTGGATATTTTTTTCGATTATCCTCGTCAAAGCTCCATTTGCCGCCTTTTGGATCACCTTCAGGACTAAGAAGAATATTGTATTTCTTCCGCTGCAGTTTATAGAAATTATGGTGTAGAAAAGACTTTTTATCTTTCTTGAAAAAGGAAAGTAGGTCCTCTTTTGTATTGATGAACAGATCACTAGCGCTTTCATGTAGCACTATTCCTGTATCATGAGCACTTTGTTTTATTCTTTGGGTTAGCCAATCATCACAGGGGTCGATGTAATGTATTTCTTCGCAGTTGTTTTCAGCTAATTTTTTAATCAACAGGCGAATATCACTTAAGTCATTTCTACTTTCAATATAATGCACTTCGCATCCCTTAGATCGCAGATGATTCTCGAACATCTTCATCGTTGCCCTATGGTAGGCTAGCTTTCTTTTGTGAAATTTAAATTCCTTAAAGAAGAGGTATTCTTCTATTAAGTATATGGAATGTCCATTTTGGTGAATTTCGTTGGTCTCAAACAACTGATGTGAAAAGATGATATTGCAGCCCTTCATTTGTTTTTGTTTCGTTTGCATCGTTCACTACAATACCTCACTTCTTCCCAGCAGTTTTTCCACTTCTTCCTCCATGAAAATGGCCGATCGCATACGGGACATATTTTGGTAGGTAAATCACTTTTTTTCATTCGTAAAGTCTGGAGTTTTGTGAGGTCGAGCGTATGGAAATTCACCAATTTTGCTTAAGCGATAATAGCTATTTAATCCCCCAATCCCCACACTTCCAAGCATTTCAAGATTAACAAAGTTTTCCTCAGAGAGTGCATGTTCATCGATATGCATGTGTTCTATTTGCCCAACAACCATTACGGTATTGTTCGCCTCAATCTTCATACTTTCAAGATATTTCATGCCAATTTGAACAGGGGATTCTTTCACAAAAGGGGCATAACACGCGTTGTGATACTCTTCTGTTAGGCCGCATGCCTTGAACTCCGAAACATCTGCTGGAAACTTGGCTGAGGTATAATGGGCTTGAGCGATAAAATCTTCGTGGATGTGATTGATGGTATACACGCCAGTAGATAGAATATTCTCGTAGGTATGTCGACGAACATCTATTTGAGGGCGTAGAATAAAACCAAGAAGCGCGGGATTGCTGCCTAAGTGCACTATCGAACTGATTACAGCCAGATTGCTTTGGCCATCATTAGATTTTGTCCCAATAAGATTCCCGGGTTTAATACCGGTAATGGAATTGATTAAATTGAGCCGCTGAATCTTCGGCATTTCTCTTATATCTGTAAAATCAAAGTGCATTAGTATTTAATTTCTTTTCTGCATTTATTCCAAAACTTGAAAAATGACGGATAGTAACCTGTGACACTTGAAAGCCAATCGCGCTGATCTTCAATTCCTTGATAATGTTTATTTAATGGGTGTTCCTTATAGTATATGCGCTCGTTTCCGAGTATATTTTTCAAAGAATCGAAACTTCCCACAAAGACTTGTAAGCCTTGAATATTCTTAGCTAAATCGCTTACAAATTGAATCGTTTTATTACCCATCGGGTATTTAGCAAAGCGTTCTGGTTCTAGCAATAATACCCTATTGGCTTGTTCATTTATTCTCCATTCTAGGTCCAGGTTATATTCATTGTACACACATGTTGGAAGATTGGTGTTTAACTGAATTTTCTGAGTTTTTGGCAATTCACTTTGCAAATTGAGGTCAGTTGTTTCGAGTAAAACATCCGGACAATTCATTTGCGCAATCTCTTCATACGTGGTGTCGAGAAAGGTGCCTGTTTGCTTGCTATGAAAGAATTTGTTAATGTTCTCCTGATTCGCAATATACTTTTTGTTCGAATTACTTCCCGCTACCCACTGCCAACTTAAGGCATTACTCGCCCAATCGGCATCTAGAAGGTGGTAATACATCCATTGAGCCGGCAAGAACCAATGGGCTTTACCCAGATTACAAGCTACGGAGGCCACATACATGCGCATATGGTTATGCATATAGCCTTTTTCCTCCAATTCATTTATTGCGGAGTCAAGGACGTCAATTCCCGTGCTTGCTTCAAGAAGTGCTTTGGACATTTTATTGTGCATTACATCTCCTTGCGGATGTTTAAGGTCGTGGTTTATCGCTTCGCCTTTCGCTATCCATACCTGCTGCCAGTAGTCTCTCCAGGCCAATTCTTGGACAAACTTTTCAATAGACTCAAACGAATGATCTTTTGCTTTTAAATGCCTGAATATTTGTTGGGTTGATATAACACCTCGTGAAATGTAAGGCGATAATCTACTTACAGCTCCATCAGCAAAATTGCGCGTTTTGGCATACGGTAGCGGATTGAAGTTGTCAATTCGCTCGAGAATGGCATTGTAGTTTGTAGGAAACACTATCGCTTGGATATTTTATTCAAACTAATACTGCGTTGACGTGTGCATTTGAATCGGCTAATTTCATCCGAACGCTTTTTAAGGTGCTTGATGCTGACTCTGCTGTTTACGCGTCTTCTCCAGCGCTTAAAACTTTTTTCTTTGAGATGCTTCCGCATCAAACGAATCACATCTTTTTCCGGTATGTGAAATTGGGCTTCTATCGCTTCGAAAGGCGTTCGATCTTCCCAGGCCATTTCTATTATGCGGTCGATATCGCGCTCACTTAGCATAGCTTAATCTATACTTTTAGTGTTGACATTCCGCCATCCACGTGCAAAATTTGCCCGGTTACCCAGGAGGAATTGTCCGAAAGTAAAAACGCAGCCGCATGTGCAATATCTTCAGCCTCTCCTACGCGCTTCAATGGATGTCGCTGTGCATTCGCCTCTTTTTTTTCTGGCTTATCTAGCATTTTCGCAGCAAGCGGAGTATCTGTTAAAGATGGCGCAATGGTGTTTACCCGAACTGACGGAGCAAATTCAGCAGCCAGCGACTTACTCAAGCCTTCAATCGCACCTTTTGATACAGCAACTTGTGAATGGAAATTGAATCCAGTTTGAACAGCTACCGTTGAAAATAAAACAATCGAACCATGTCCTGATTTTTTCAGTGCAGGGAAAGCTGCTTGAATGGCTTTGATAGCTCCTATAACTTGTAAATTAAAATCCTCAACAAAGGCTTCTGGCTTGATCCGTTTAAAGGGAAGTAAGTTGATGCTCCCTGGACAATAAGCCATACCATCCAAAGATTCAGGTAAAAAATCGAGATTAAATTCTTGAGTTACATCCAGGTGATGATACTCGATACTTGGATGAGATACTTCAGTGTTATTATAGGTGCCATACACCTGATGACCTTTAGCGGCGAGGGTTTCAGCTAATGCTTTGCCTATTCCAGTTGATGCGCCAATCACTAAGTAATTTTTCATACTTAGTAAACCACACAGCTTTACTTTTGTTCAAAGCAGAACCAAGCGGTTAAAGTGATTACAATTAAGGCTTAACAGCCATTTTCGCTAGAGAGACTAGCATACGCTTCATCAGTTTGCCTTTGCCTCCTCTTTCTTTACCATCGCGGATACTATCAAAAAAGAATTTAGTATAAATTAAGGTAAAAAGTGCGCATTTATTGTGTCCGTATTTATCTCCTCCGCTCCGAAGTAAGACCCTTTCAGCCCCATTTGCTTTCATAGTTTCGTGAGCTAAAAAAGCGTTTTTGTAGGTTACTTGCTCATCATTTTTGCAATAGCAAAGCTGCATCGGACTTTCAGGTTTCCAGTCGTAGTTATTGTTTTCTGCAAGCTTTTGGGTGAAAATGAAATCAGGGTTACTCCGAAATTCTTCAACTAAATGGTCTTGTATCATGTCAGCTGGTACTTCCGGCAGCAGTTTTGAGACATCTCTCAGTTTGTGGTCGTGATTGAGCTTTTCTTCAATAATGGATTTGTAAGGTTCCTTGAATACATTATAAAAATTATCTCCCCATGGCGTTTCTTTTAAATCGAGCTGATACTGCTCATTTAAGGATAAAAGTAAATACGGAAGATAAGCCTGGTGATTGTATTTTTCGAACATTACACCGGCTTGAACCCCTGTCATGTCGTAGGCGCCGCTCATAGGCGAAGAGGCGGTAACTTGAAATTCTGTATTATATTCTTCCTGAATCATTTTGTGCGCGGCCATGGTAGCATGTCCCCCTTGAGAATAACCCGTAATAAATAACTGATGATTGCTTTGAACACCTTGATCTGCATTAAACTCTCGAATAGCACGCAGCATGTCGATATTAGCAAAGGCTTCACTCTCCGCTATTTGGTAGAGGTGCTGTTTGTCTCCTTTTCCTAAACCGATATAATGCGGGAAGGCAGCGGCATAGCCATCCGTAGCAAATGCAATACACCCCACTTGGAGGCCACCGAGTTCTACTTCGAACTCTTTTTTAAGCGTCGTTCCATGATTCATGACCATAGTCGGTAAAGCTTCATCACAGTCTTGTGGCAAGTAATAAAAACCAGAGGCAAGGATTTCCGATCCATCATGCCAGCGACTTTTATAGATGATTTCGTATACATCTACTGAGTATCGAACAGGAGTGATGAACTCTTTAATTTTATTTTCCTTCCACTTTGCTTTAAGCTCTTCTTTGGAGAAAGTGGTCACTTTCTCATAGCTAACCAAAAAATCATTAGCAAAACTGAATTGAAAAAAACTGATTAGCAGTGCGGCAATAAGTAATCTGGACATTAGGTGTTTATTTTCGGATAAAGGTAGAAAACTATGCGGAAATTACACCGCTTCCAATGAGTTCGTTTCCTTTGTACCAAGCAATGAATTGTCCAGCTGCAGCGCCTTTCTGAAATTGCTGAAAAACGACATATAAATTTCCCTCTTTTTGGTACAATGTACAAGCACTAAGTGCCTGTCGGTATCGGATTCGTCCTTCATATGAATCGCTTTCACCATTCGCTAAGACTTTTCCTCTATTCAGCCAATGAATGTCATCGGCTTCAATTTTCAGCACTTTTCTATGTAACCCGGGATGATCCTCTCCTTGTCCTACGTAAATGATATTTTCTTTAGTGTCCGTGGCCAATACGAATAAAGGAAGAGGTGTGCCGCCTATGCCCAAGCCTTTTCGTTGACCGATAGTGTAGAAATGGGCACCCTGATGAATACCAATTTGCTCTCCGTTAGACGGCGCGTAAGTATATGGCAGTGATAAGCCAACAAAATCATCGTTGTTCCAATCCTTTGCATACATCCGATGGTCTGCCGATATTTCTATGACTTTACCCTCTTTGGGTTTAAGTTGTTGCTGCAAAAACTCCGGTAATCTAACCTTACCAATAAAACAGAGTCCTTGTGAGTCTTTCTTTTCAGCGGTAATTAAACCTTGCTCAGCTGCGATAGCTCTAACTTCACTTTTTTGTAGGTGACCTATCGGGAAAAGCGCCTTACCTAGTTGTTCTTGATTAAGTTGGCAAAGGAAATAGCTTTGGTCTTTGTTTGGGTCCGCCCCTGCTAGCAAATGATGAACTTCTTTTCCTTTTTCTGTGGTCGTTGTTTTTTGACAATAATGGCCTGTTGCCACAAAATCGGCACCGAGCTGCAGAGCTTTTTCGAGGAATAAATCAAACTTCACCTCGCGATTGCAAAGAATGTCTGGATTTGGCGTTCTACCTGCTTGATATTCTTCGAACATATAATCGACAATACGTTCTTTGTATTCTTCACTAAAGTCTATTACTTGAAAGGGGATGCCGAGCTTCTCAGCCACAAGCAATGCATCTTTACTGTCTTCGACCCAAGGGCATTCCTCAGAAATGATAACATTATCGTCTACCCAATTGCGCATGAACAGGCCAATCACCTCATAACCTTGTTTCTTGAGAAGATAGGCTGCTACACTACTATCCACACCTCCAGATAGACCGACAACTACACGTGTTAACATGTGCACAAAGATACGAAGTGAAAGTTGTAGCTTTGTTTCGGACGAGAATTATTTTATGTTAACATCAACTACATTTACTTGGATTTGGATAGGCGTGGCCGTTATCACCTTTTTCTATCTTTTGTTTTTTAAGACCGCTCCCTATGGTCGGCACAGCAGTGTGAATTGGGGCCCAATGATCAGCAATCGCTTGGGGTGGATATTAATGGAACTACCTGCTTTGTTATTATTCTTTGTTTTCTTCTATACACAAAAAGAATTCATCAGCTATGGTGTGGCGGTCTTTTTGGTATTATGGTTTATTCATTACTTTAATCGTTCGGTGATTTTTCCTTTGCGAATTAAAACGATTGGGAAGAAAATGCCTGTAGTAATTATGCTATCCGCCATATTTTTTAATACTATAAATACTGGGATTATTGCGAGCTATTTAGCTAATAATTCCGAGCAATATGGATTAGATTGGTTTACTACTTGGCAATTTGTTTTGGGTCTAACTCTCTTTGTTACAGGATTTTTCATCAATCAATACAGTGATTATTTGCTGATCAATCTAAGAAAACCCGGTGAAACGAATTATAAAATTCCCAATGGCTTTTTATTTCGTTTTATTTCTTGTCCCAATTTGTTTGGTGAAGTGATTGAATGGTTGGGCTTTGCTATCATGACCTGGTGTTTGCCGTCCTGGGCTTTCTTTATTTGGACCTTTGCGAATTTGGTACCGCGCGCTATTTCTCATCACAAGTGGTATTTACAGAAGTTTCCGAGTTATCCAAAAAGTAGAAAATCGATTCTTCCGTTTGTTTGGTAAAATGTGCAAGAGCAAGAGTGTGAGCAAGAGCCTTTTCCGACTAACGCGGCGTCCCCGCCGAGTGGTTTAGCAGGGCCCTCTGCTGAGGAAAAACAAGAGCCTTGGAATGACGAATGTGAGATTTTGAAATATAGAAAGGAATATGTAATGTTGCTTTATCCTGTTTGGTTTATGCTCACACCTACACTCAAACTCAAACTCACACGCACACTCATTTTCAGTTACAATTAATCGTTATCGGTTCCGAGAGGATTACGTTCGAGCGATTACCCGCAAAGTCGACCACGATGATTTCATAGATTAAATCTTGAGTAGGCGGGCAAGGACCTGCACCGCATTTACAAAATACGGGAGGAACAACCACGTCAATTTCACCAGAAACTGCTTTGATATCGCCTGTTGGTTCTAAATCGGGAAGCTTTAGAATAACGTAGCAACTATCGCGTTGATCGATTAAGAAACAATCAAAGTTCGGGTTGTTGATACAGGCATTTGAACCGATGTAAGAACATTGGTTATTGCAAGTATCCGAGCTTGACTTATCTCTACCTAAATCGCCGTCACCATCGGTGAAAGAGAAGCTTAGTGTTAACGAGTCGAACTCATTGACCTGGTTTTTTGAAACACCGATGTACTCAATGACCGGTTCGTTGGGATAGTCCGGTTCTGTGACACATGCTGCTAAGCATGTTAATAAGAGCCCGAGCGTAAATAGGTGAAATTGCTTTTGCATACTAACTTTGCAATAATAACCAATTTTTGAGGAAAATAGTATAATGACTAGCATTGATATTTTCGGTGAATCGCAGGCTTTTGATCATAAAGCTTTAGAAATATTTCGTTTTCAAGCGCAAGAGAATCCCGTGTATCAATCTTACTTGTCAAACTTGAAAATAAACCCTCAAACGATTACAAAACTGCAGGATATTCCATTTCTCCCCATCGCTTTATTTAAAACGCATCGCGTACTATGTGATCATTTAGAGGTAGATCGTGTTTTTCAGAGCAGTGGAACTGGCGGTGAACGCAGCAAGCATTTTCTTGCAGATACCAGTTTGTATGAGGCGAGCTTCATCATCAATTTTGAGCGAGAATTTGGGTCGCTCGATGAAATTTGCATTTTAGGTTTATTGCCTAATTATCAGGAGAATCCGAATTCGTCCTTGCTTTATATGATGAATGAACTCATGGAACGCACGCAGTCGAATGGAAGTCAATATTTGAGTTTGGAACAAGGTGATTTGAAACAGGTTTTGCAAAAAGCCAATCAGTCGCAGTTAAAAACTATTTTGGTAGGGGTAAGTTTTGCGTTGATGGATTTGGCCGAACAAATGCCCATGGATCTGAGTAAGCTGATTATTATCGAAACTGGGGGAATGAAAGGTCAACGCAAGGAGATTACTCGAGATACCTTGCACAGCCAATTGAAAAAGGCATTTAATCAGAAGCAAATCATGTCGGAATACGGGATGTGTGAATTGCTGAGTCAGGCTTATTCAAAGGCTGACGGTATTTTCACCAGTCCACCTTGGATGAAGGTATACACTCGACCCTTGCAAGATCCATTTGGGGCAATGGAGCTGGAACGAACCGGCGTGGTAAAGATTATTGATTTAGCGAATATTTATTCCTGTTCATTTATCGAAACGGAGGATTTGGGGAAGGTGTATCAGGACGGTTCTTTTGAGATATTGGGGCGACTGGATCATAGGCAATTGCGGGGATGTAACCTCATGTTTCAGTCAACATAAAAATTGTTGTGTTATCTTCATCGAATGAAATGGGTGTCGGTATATAACAACTTTTTTCAGCGCTACTTTCCCAGTCCATTGAGCATTGCGCTATTACTCAGTTTATTTAGTTTTCTATTGGCTTTAGTTTTCACAAAAGGCAATGCGTCTTTTGTTGATTACACCCTTGAACTGGCGGATTATTGGTACGGTGGCCTTTTCAAGTCTTCCTTGCTTGAGTTTACCGTACACATGATGTTGATTCTCGTTTTGGGTCATATTATTGCACTTTCTCCACTTGCCACACGGATTATAGATAAAGTTTTGGTTTTTTGCGATTCCACGGCGAGGTCGGCGTTCTTGGTTAGCCTCTTAACAATCCTTGTTGCTTACTTTAATTGGGGTTTTGCTTTAATTTTCGGAGCTATTTTTGCGCGTAAAGTAGGCGAGAAATTCGCCAAGGAGAGAAAAACCTTAAATTATCCCTTGGTTGCAGTTGCAGCATACGCAGGTATGATGGTTTGGCATGGAGGTTTGTCGGGATCCGCGCCAATAACAGCAGCCGGAGAAAGCCACACCTATGTATCTCAAATAGGGGTTATAAGTATAGCTGAAACGCTTTTTAGCAGTATGAATGTGTTTAACTCGATAGTTTTGCTTTTAGCAGTTCCCTTGTTCTTTTATATTATGGGTAAGCGAAATCCTGGATTCCAAGTGCCTTCTATTCAATGGAAGGAAACTAACGTGAGCAGCGAAAATCCGGCAGCTTTACCTGCCGAACGATTTGAGTCCAAATCCTTGGTTGGATGGGTTTTCGGTGCTATGTTATTGTTGTATTCTATCTATCTGTCTGTGGCTAAAGTTCAGGAAGGAGCAAGTTTGTTAAGTGTACTTAATCTCCAGAGTACCAATCTTTTGTTGCTCGGTTTAGCTTTTCTTTTACAAGGCAGCATTAAGAATTTTTTATCTGCTGTTAATGAAGCCATCGGCGATGTTAGTGGTATATTGATTCAGTTTCCTTTGTATTTCGGAATTATGGGAATCATTCAAGGCAGTGGCTTGGCAGGGATGATAGCTGGTATGTTTACGAGTTTTTCCAATGAGATCACACTACCTATATTCACCTTTTTTAGTGCAGGTATTTTAAATGTATTTGTCCCAAGCGGCGGTGGACAATGGCAGATTCAAGCGCCGATAATCATAGAGTCTGCAGTGCAAAGTGGAGTAAGTATGCCCAAAATGATTATGGCCATGTGCTATGGCGATCAGCTGACTAATATGCTTCAGCCTTTTTGGGCGTTGCCTTTACTTGGTATAACTCAGCTTTCAGCAAGGGATATTTTGCCTTATTGCTTATTGATCTTCTTTTTAGGTCTAGCCATTTTTATGCTTTCTCTTTTGTTGTTTTGATATTGCAATAAAAATAAAGATATTTGCAACTCAATTGCATTAGGAGTTGTTAAGTTATCATGAAATCAAAAGTTGCCGAACCACATCAACACGATCATAAAGGATTGAAAATTTCTGTTTTTCTATCTGTTTTGTGCTTGATTCATTGCATAAGTTTTCCCATCCTCATTGTTTTGCTTCCTTTTTTTAATATTGCTTTTCACCCACCGCATTGGATAGAATATTTATTGCTGGGATCAACGGCTGCCTTGGGCTACTACTCGATGCGCCATGGATTTAGTTTACATCATCATTCCAAATATCCGATTTTACTTTTTACCTTAGGGATTGTTGGAGCGTTCAGTGTTCATTTGTACTTCGAACATGCCACTAACTGGTGGATAATCAGTCTTGAAGTATTTTTTGCAGCATTGATTGCCATCTCCCAGATTATTAATTATCGATTGACCAATACCCACGCGTGTACGGTTGCACATTAACTATGGCTGAAAAAGTAAAAAGAAGAAAAACACAGGCGAAAACGGCCATTGTTGATATTCTGAAGCAATCAACTCAGGCGATGACGCATCAAGATATTGAGCTGGCCTTGGATGGCTTGTGTAATCGCGTGACGATATATAGGGTGTTGGATCGGCTGGTTAAGGAAGATTTAGCACACAAACTAGTTGATGTTGACGGTGTAACGAAGTACCTGGCATGTAGGGATTGCGGAGAAAATCATTTGCATCACCATGTTCACTTTTCTTGCGAGCAATGCGGTGAGTTAACTTGTCTCTATCATGTAGTCCCCAAATTCACTTTGCCAGAGGGCTACCACTTGAGTGAGGTAAACTTTACGGTTCGCGGCGGTTGCCCAAAATGCAGCGCTACTTTTTCTGCAACAGAATAAATAATTCATTGCCAGATCTCGGCGCAATGGAGTTATAAGCCGTTTCCATGTAATGGATCTGAAACAAATCCGAAAATAAATTTTGATACTCTTCAGCGTTTCCCCCAAATGGAGGCTGATTATCGTTTAATGGCACTTGGAATAGTAGTCCCATCAACTTAGCATTTGGTTTCAATAAACTGTGCATTTTTTGAACGTATTCAGCCCGTACGTGGGGCATGAGCGCACAAAAAAAGGTTTGTTCTACAACCAAGTCAAACTGACCATCAAGGTCAAAAAAGTTTTGGGCATGCAAATGCTCGCTTGGAAAAGAAGGAATTCGTTCTTGAATATTTTCAATGGCTTTTGGCGCCCAATCCACTACATGAACATTTTCGAATCCTCTTTTATGTAAATATTCTGCTTCATGGGCATTCCCTGCGCCAGGAATCAATATTTTCATTGATCGGTCGACGAGTTGATCGAAGTAGGCTTTTAGAGGCGGGGACGCCTCCCCCAAATCCCATCCTGTCGCATTTTCGAGATAGCGCTTTTGCCAGTACTGCATATTATTCACATCCATAACAAGAAACTTTGCAATAAATCGTTATACCTTTGTCACTAAACAAATACCTAATAACATGAGTAAATCTAGTAATAGTTCGAAAAAAACCGTTTATCTAGTAATTATATTTTTATTGCTGCTAATCAATTTGGTAGGGGCCTACTATCTATTCAAAGGGCAACAAGACCTGGAAGCCACACAAACTGAAGTGGTTGGTTTAAAAGATGATTTATCTTCTTTGCAAGCAGATTTTAATGCGCAATTGGCCCAATTGAATGAAATGAAAGGCTTAAATGAAGAGCTTGATGCGATTATTGCCCAGCGCGAAGCCGAAATAGCTGCGCATCTAGAGGAAATTCAAAAATGGAAAAATCAAAGTAGCTACAATAAGAACGAATTGAATAAACTCAAAGGAAAGATTGTAGAGTTTGAGGCCGAGCGAGCAGCTTTCATTGCACAAATCGATGAGTTGAGCAAGGAGAATGCCGAGTTGACTGAACTCAAGACGCAGCTTGAAGAGGATTTAAGTGCTGAAAAAGAAGTTACGGCTAACTTGACCGAGGAAAAAGAATACCTCTCGGAAAAGTTTGAATTGGGTTCACTGCTGCAAGCCGATGAACTCAGCGCAGTAGGAATAAAAATTAAGGATAGCGGAGTGGAAAAGGAAGTGTCAAAATTGAAGAATGTAGATAAAGTAATGGTGTGCTATCAAACGGGAGAAAATAAAGTACGTGAAGAGGGCAGCGTGATGATGCAACTTCGTTTAATCAATCCAAGAGGTGAAACACTTACCCTAGGTGCAGAAGGAAGCGGATCATTTACGAGCAAAGAGAATGGAAAGGAAGTGCCTTACTCGAAAGAAGCAGCTTTCAATTTTGATGGAAGCAATAAAAAGATTTGTATTTATTGGGGACACCAAATTGATGTTGAAGGAACTTACACTGCCGAAATTTACCAGGAAGGATACTTACTTGGAGTGTCAACATTTGAGTTGAATTAACGCTAAGGTTTCAATCCTTTACGCAATATGAAAAAAGCCTCCAAATTTGGAGGCTTTTTTCATGGTAAGAACTGCACTTGTCGCAGTATTCTACTAGTTAGAATTCGCCACCATCATCACCATATTGTGAGCGCTTCGGCCTGTAGTTATTGATACTGTAACTCGCAGAAAATACCACACTCGGTCCTCTCGGGTCATTTTCTCGCTCAAAATCAAAGTTGTTGCCATCTAACCAACTTCGATTAACATAGGTGTTGAATAAATCACGTACTTGGATTCCCAGGTTCATTTTACCATCAAGAAAGTCTTGTCTCAAACCCGCATCGAACATGATGGTATAGCTTTCTCGACCTTGTGCATTTACAATTGGACTACTATACGAGCCATTGAACTGCAGCTTAGTTGTTTTGGTGATTTTGAAGTAATTGTTCCAACGAAGAATATACGAGAAACTCGAACGATCGAAGATTTCATCTTGATATGATCCTTTCAAATTGAAATAGAATAAATTAGCGAGCAAATCCGTATTCCACCATTTGAAGGGGAGTAAACTCAAACTAGATTCCAAGCCCAGGGAATTTGAAGTCCCAACATTTTCAGGGAATTGCCTGGTTAATTCAAAATCAAGCGGAACCCGAACAACTTGCATGGTATTCAGTTCTCTCCTCAAATACAGTTCATTATTCCAAGAGCCTTTTTTCTTAAAATTAAACAACCATCCGGCTTCAAAAGAGTGAATATATTCGGGCAGTATACCTGGATTTCCTTGCCATAGGGTGTTGGCATCAGTGAAAATTGCATTGGGTTCGAGATACCAACCCCTCGGTCGGTTAATCCGTTTACTATAATTCACAAAAAACTGGTGATTCTCACTGTGGTTGAATGAAACAGATAGCGATGGAAAGAAGTCAAGTCGATCCACTATAAATGAGGCACCTGTGTTCTTTACATAAATATCTCTTAGCGTATTTTCGGTACGCAAACCAATTTGATAACTGAACTTATCGAGTTTGCTGGAAAACATGCCGTAGAATGCCCGAATATTTGTTTTGTATTTCACATCACTGTAAAATTGAGGCTGTTCTATCAAATCTCCGCTTACGACATCTTTTTGATAAGCAATATTCTCCTCATCACTGGTATTGTATTGTTGCATTAGCCCCAATTCGAACTTGCTGTGATCTTCGATGGGAATCACATAATCCAAGTTGAAACGAAAACGCTCAGAAGGACCAATCTCAGAACTCTGTGTGCCAAAAATTAGATTGTCAAAATCGTCGAAACGCTCACTAAATATTCTTTCTTCAAACCCTCGTCGATTATAAGAAAAGTGAGCACTTAACTTGCTTTCGTTATTGAAGTCATACCCATAGTCCATGATGATTTCGTGAAACGGACCTTTACGCGCACTTTCGTTCCGGTTAATAAACTCTTCGACCTCTCCAGTTGCTTGGTTAACAAAACTAAAATCCAGTTCGTCCTCATTATCAAACCGCCACCCGCCATAGGTATAGCTTAGCCCGATGAATTGATTTTTAGTGGGACGATACTCTACACCACCTTTTACATTATAATTTACCCAAGTTCTTTTTTTATTGCCATCATTTATTGTGCTTACCGTCGTATCGTTTAGCGTTGTGTTTAAAGTAGAGGAGTATGTCCCGGGTCGATCGCTATGCCTATAATTGCCCGAAAGGGTATAGGTGAATTTATTTTTTTTCAGTGCAAGTGTAGCATCTCCCCCATAGCTATTGAAGGTTCCTCCTCGCGCATTAACAATGCCTGAGAGGCCTTCATCTGCTTTTTTCTTTGTAATGATATTGATAATTCCCGCCGTTCCTTCAGCATCGTAGCGTGCAGATGGATTCGTGATGATTTCTATGTTTTTTATCGTGTTGGCAGGAATTTGCCGCAAGGCTTCGTTGGCATCTAAAACAGATGGCCTTCCATTGATTAATACAAGAAACCCGGTACTTCCACGCAGGCTAATGTCGCCGTCTATATTTTGTTGGATGGATGGAACGGTTGCCAGTACGTCAACGGCAGTACCATTGGCGGCAGTGATGTTTTTGTCTACATCAACAATTTTTTTATCGAGTTCATAACGCACGGAGGATTTGAGAGCGGTTACTTCCACTTCCTTAACTACCGTGGCATCGCTTCCTAAATAAATAATGCCTAAATCTTGTTTGGGCATCGCCATACCGACAAGGATATCATCGATTCTTTTTACTTCAAACCCGATAAAAGATATTTCAAGGTTGTATTGTCCTGGTTTAAGTTGAGTCAGCGTAAACTTGCCTTCGAAATCACTAACTACACCAGTAATCAACTGATTAGTTTGGGCATCAAACAAGGAAATGGTGCAGTATTCCATACTGCTTTTGCTTTTTTGATCTACGACCTTTCCGCTAATCGAAAATGCTGGTCCTTGGGCAAAAACTATGTTCAGTAAAAAGCTGAGAAAAACTATATATCGCATATCTACTTGTTTGGCTGCGCAAAGGTACAAAAGCGCAGTTGAAATTCACCGCAAACTTCAGGTGGTGTTATTTGCTTTTTAATCAATAAGGTCTATTTCACCCAGGCCTTGCCGAACGAGATGCGCTTGTTTCCCTGTATAATCTATGATTGTTGAAGGCTCATTCAATCCGAAGCCGCCGTCTATGACAATATCAACGATGTCTGCATATTGATGGTGTATTTCTTCAGGATCTGTCATATACTCGAGGATCTCATCATCGTTTTTTATGGATGCCGAAAGTATAGGATGACCGAGTGCTTGAACAATTGCTCGTGGAATGGCATGGTTCGGTACTCGAATACCTACCTCTTTCTTTTTGTAGCCAAATATTCGTTGTATGGTTTTATTCGCATTCAAGATAAACGTGAAGGGACCTGGTAATAAACTTTTCATCAGCTTGTAAGTTGGGGTAGGTAAGCTGATGGTATACTCGCTGATATGGCTTAGATCATAACATACGAAAGAAAAATTTGCCTTATTCGGTTTTATTCCCTTAAGCTTGCAAATCTTCTCATAAGCTTCTTTATTACTGATGTCACAGCCTAGCGTATAAACAGTGTCTGTGGGATAAATGACCACGCCGCCATTACGCAAGCAATCGACTACTTGCCCAATTCGGCGATTATCGGGATTATCCTTGTCTATGCGTAAAATCATGCGTCTAAGATAGTTAAGAGCTCGCTTAAAATCATAGCTGTTGCACCCCAAATAGTAGTTCCTTCCACCGAATAGCTGGGACTGTCAAATTCAATATTTAGGCGTTTGTTGTGGTATCGATAGCTTTGTTGATTCCTTGGATTAAGAAGTTGTTGTACAGGCAATTCAATTATTCGCTTCACTTCTTTTTCTTCTGGAACAAATTGTGGCAATTCTTCCAAATGGGCAATGTAGGGGTAAATCACAAAATTGCTTGGCGGAACATATAGATAACTTAACTCACCAATTACAGCGTCGCGAGCGACATCAACACCAACTTCTTCGGCGGTTTCTCTCAATGCTGTATAAGTGAGGTCAGGATCTGTATTATCCATTTTTCCTCCGGGAAAACTTATCTGACCACTATGGGCGCCATTATATTCTTGCCGTTGCGTAAAAACGATATGTGTCTGTTGGTTTTTTTCATAGAGTAAAATGAGTACTGCACTTTTTTTGGCATTTAAGCGCATGATATCTGCTTGGGTAAAATGCTGCCGCATAGGAGGACTCATCTTGGCCTGAGCTTCGAATCCGGGTAAATTATCCGGGCGAATTTGTTTAATTTTGGGCAAAATTTGATGGAGTCGCATAGAAAAGAGAATAAAGCGCAGGTAAAAATAGGCAAAGTATCATGAGAAAAAGATTTTTGTTGGATGGAGAATATGAAGGCAAGCCGGTGCGGATTGCGGTGGCTTTCAAGGATGAAGAAATCTCTGTATGGCTTCATGTTTTTGATAAAAAAAATTTGAGTAAAGACCAGGCTCAACAATGGGTGAGGGGGGAGAATGAACTTCCCGAAAGTATGCTTACCCTGGAGCGGACAATTAATGACGACAATTTACTTACCGAGGACTTGTTGGTTGCGAATGTAGGTAAGGTAAGAGATATAGAAATTGAATGGGCAGATAATGTCATGTTAACGCGAATGATTCAAGGGTTTAATGGCGATCTAATCTTGCTGAAAGAACGCGTGGCTAGCCTAAATGATTATGATCAGCAGGTTTTTGATGAATGCACAGATTTTTGGAATCGCGTGTTGCGTTTTAAGCAAGAACACGCGCACGTTACCCAGGCACATATTGATCGGTTTAAATTGGATTTAGATGTCCTGTTTGAAGCCTTAAAAAGCCTGCGAAAGGATTATCGAAAGGAGTTGAAAGGCAAAGCAGAAGAAGCCAAGCAAGACCTGCATTTGAAACTGGATATTTTAAGCGAGAAGTTTGATAAACAAGCGAATTATAAGTTTACCAGTGACCGTTTAAAAGACATTCGACAAGCACTCAATGTTTCAGGATTGCGACAAAAGGATTATGCGGATATTGATACGCGGATTAATGAACTGTTTACAAAAATGAGTGAGGCCCGGAAAGCACAATCCGGTGCTAAGGTGGATAAGCGCATCGCTGATTTAGAAGGCATCATTGAGAAGATGACCAAGTCGATCAATTGGGAGAAAAGAAACATGGAAAAAGAAGAACGCAACAAGGAGCGTAGCGGTCAGATTTTTCAGGTGAAATTAATTGACGCCAAACTGGAAATTATCAAATCAAAAATTGCAGAAAAGCAACAGAAGTTGACTGACGTACAAAAGACTTTGGCTAGTTTACAGAAACGAAACGGTTAAATTTTAGCTACAGCAGTAATTCCCAATTCTTAATTCTTAATTTTTCATTTTTAATCACCCTTTATCCAATCCACAACTTCCGCGTCTGTTGGAAGCGTTCGAGGGGAGATAACTTTTTCCAACTTTCCTTCTTCCCCGATGAGGTATTTCTGAAAGTTCCATGCCACATCACTATCCTCAACACCATTTAATGCTTTCATGGTGAGGAATTGATACACCTCATGCATGTCTTTTCCTTTCACAGATATCTTGGACATCATGGGAAAACTTACGCCATAATTTTTCTGACAAAAAGCAGCTATATCCTCATTGCTTCCAGGTTCCTGCATTAAAAAATTATTGGCAGGAAAGCCAATAATGATAAAGTTTTGATCCTTATATTCTTGGTAAATCGCTTCTAACTGCTCGTATTGTGGAGTTAACCCGCATTTGGATGCGGTGTTGACAATCATAATTTTTTTCCCTTTCAAATCAGCGAAATCAAATGCTTCGCCGTTAATATCGTCAACTTTAAATTGGTATATGGTCATGTCGTTAGAAAAATTTTCAGTGATTACTTGCGGCGATCCGCAGCTTACAATGGCTAGAAGTAAAAATAAGATGGTTTTCATTTTATTGTTTTGAAGGAAAACAAGAATAGAGGTGATTTGTTTATTCGCAGAAGTCTTGAAATGAAATTACAGGAAAATTTTCAGCTTTTTTAAAACCCTTTATTTTCCAGTTAGGGATTATTCGGCTATATTGACATTTATTAGAAAAATCCATGGCAGCCTGGATATCAGGGAAATCTATTACTCCGTGAAGTTGAATCGACTCTACCTTATAAAATATCGAATTTTCTATTCTTTCTCCGATACACAAGTTTGGAAATATATAGCAATAGGACATACTTGATGTTGGATTAATCCCATTAAGTAAATCTTGATCCAGCCAAAAATCAATTGTTGCCATTTTTAAGGGGCCTTCAAGCAATTTAACATCTGAAAAATAATGCCTAAAGAATTTCTTTTTCTGCTTTGAATCTGTATGAACTGCACGTTTAAAATAGATGAGCATGATCTTTATAAAATTATTTCTATAGAGTTTTTTTAATCATATTTTTCAACAAAAACTCGGTGAAAAATGATTCGTCTTAAAGAACTTGATTGAAACGGTTCGGGTATTTTCTCTCTTTCATTTAATCTAATAGGAATAGTATAATTAATGCAATAAGTCCAATTGCCATAAGTAAAGAAAATCCTTTCCGTATAATGTTGTTTAATCTATTAAATCTCTGCGCATCTATTTTTTTCTGTTCATACGTTTTGTAATCAGCTGTTAATTCTTTATAGGTTGGTTGTCCTTCAATTTTTAGCCGTTTTAGAAAACCAATAATTATAAGTGTGACAGACGGAATAAAGAAGCTAAATACACCCCATATTCTCGAATTTCTGTTTTGGCGTTTTGCAATATTTACAACATAAATACAAACTAAAATTCTTATTGGAAAACTAATTAGAGGCAATAAACTCCTTTGAATAACAGCTACACTTTGGTTCTCGAAGTAAAAAGTAACAAAAACCCAAAAAAGTAAAGAAAAAATTAAAAGTATCACACCTATTTCAATTGCATGTGTCTCTCTTTTATACGTTAAGTCATAAGTGGAATTTATATAATTATTTAACTTCGATGGAAGCGGTGGCGGTGAAGATTTAAAGTAATTCGATAATTCAGAAACATCTTTTGCTTTTATCCATTCCGTTTGTCCTTCAAACCAAATTAGTGTGTCTCTTTCAATTTCAAGCGGATGCAAATCGGATAATGATTTTGGTCCAATTTGACGACCTTTCTTTTCGTAATAAATTTGCATTCTTCTTAATTGTATTAGAAATGATTTGTATGTTATCTACATTTATTTAATGGGGCTTTTTTAAACTGTCACAAACGTTATAAAGATGGATAATATTCAAAATCCCAGCATAATTAGCCATACACTGAACAAAAAGTTCGGGGGCTTTCTTTTTAACATACTTGGCCTCTGGACATTGCATTTAATTTCTACTTAATGTTGTTGCAATATTTCTTTGCCTTCCGAAGACCATTTAGCGCTTACCTTTGGATCTGTTGCACCCTGCATGAGTGACTTGAGCGTTATTTAGACTTGTTTTACCACCTTTATTGTGTGGAATAATGTGGTCTAAGTCATAATCTGAAAATGAAAGTATTTGTTCATTACAAATACTACAAATTTTATCACTTGAATTCCATGCAATAATCCTTTCTTCATCAGTAAAATTACGTTTAGGATCTGTGTTATTAAAATATATGTCTAGGAGTTTTTCTAGTATTTTCTTTCTTTGATGCCTTGCATTAGAGGTGTCCGCCCCTTGTTGAGTCAAATCGAACCACTCTTTTCCTACACCAATACCTTCCATTTTTATTTCGGTTGCCATCCAACTTAAAGTATCCTTTATTAAGGAGTAATTTTCAGATTGGAGAGCCATATTCTGCTTAAATATTTTGTCGTGGAAATATTCAAAAATAGAATAGAAGCCGTTTAAACTTTTAAAGCGAGATGACCCAAATTCGCCATCAAAAATGTTTTGTGTTATTAGGGTATAAACCTTTTTAAATTCAGAATAATTCGTCTCAATTTCATCTGAATTCCATTCTTCGTAATCACTATATGTTTTTTCAATTCTCTTATCTTTATCAGTTATACCGAATAATTGGGCAACTAAACAAGTTGCCACTAATTGGTAATCCGCCATTCTTTTAATAGAGGATGGGCGGAGAATTTTATCATCAACAAAATCATCCAAAAAATCTTCAGAAATTTTAATGACTAAATTTCTAAAATCACCGAAATATTGAGAGTTCAGAATCTCTTGCTTATTTAGTGTTGTGTTTGATAAATTAAGACGAAGAAACATCTCAATAATCTCATTTTTTGTACCTTCCACTAAATCCACGGAAGTACTGTAGTTTAAGATTTTTTGCTTTTCGGGCACAGATAAATCTTTAAAATACATACCTTCCAGATTTTCATTAAAATATTCAGGTTTAGGATGTTTTTTCTTCGCTAGTGGGAATTTGTTACTGATAAAATTCATTATTGTGGTTAATCGCTGTTGACCATCTATAACTTGATAAGTGTTTTCATTAGTTTCCTCATCCATTATTTGACGGATATAAATTTTGGGAACCGAAAAATCATTTAATAACGTATCAATGAGATATACTTTTTGCTTATCAGACCAAACATATCTTCTTTGGAAATCGGGACTATAGTCCATTAGACCAAGAATTTCAAACTGTCTAAATTGACTTATTGTATAATTTGTAGGTGTTATTTTCATAGGATTCAAATTAAAGAATGAAGATAAATGATTAATCTAACAAGAAAAATTAATACTTTAGCTTTTGCAGGCCTATAAAAACAAAAAAGCTACAAAGCATTGATCAACAATCCAGTGTAGCTTTCTTATGAGGTCGGAACCGGATTCGAACCGGTGTAGCAGCTTTTGCAGAGCTGAGCCTAGCCTCTCGGCCATCCGACCTTTTTGAGAGGCGTAAAGTTAAAGCTTTTTGCTGTTTTACAAAACGCTTCCAATATTTTTTTAGAAAGTATTAAACTGTCTGCCGCTTTAAATAATTTTGTTATATATTCGATATCCAACAAAGCTATTACCGATGGATACTGTAGATTATTCGCTCAATGATTTTTTGGCTTACCTGATGATTTATGCCGCGGATGCCGATTTCGTTATAACGGAAGAGGAGGAAGCGCATATCCGCAATGTGGTAGGGGATAATACCTATATCCAAATGCTCGATTTGTTTGACTCACACAATGATACCGAAACCATGGAGTTTATTAGCGCCCTGAAGAAACAATATGTTAATGAAGCATCGAACGAAAGCTTGCTGAAAATTGTGAAAGAAGTCTTTTTAGTCGATGGCTACTTTGCAGCGAGCGAAAAGGCTTTGTATGAGGCACTGAAACACTTGAAGTGAGAGACAAATAAGAATTAAGAATTAAAAATTAAGAATTAAAAATTGCTTGAATTTGAGTATCAATTTAAAACAGTAGACGTCTTCTTATTTTATTAGCAAACAGTAATTCCTAATTCTTAATCACTATTGTTCGATAAACTCAAACCTAAGTGAGTTGATTGATTTACTCATCTAGCTGGCGGATCAAGTTTCTCGCTTTTACTAAAGATCAGTAATTCCTAATTTTTAATTTTTCATTCTTAATTGAATTGATTGCTCCGCAATCAATTCACGCTTTCTTTCAACTCAACAATGGATTTCTCCGCTTTGCCATCTATCGGTGGATTCGATTTGGCGATTTTCACCTGAACTTTTTTAATGCGCTTGTCGGTTTTTGCTAAGGCGTGAACTATGCGTCCAGCCAGGTGCTCAAGCAATTTGGATGGCTTGGCCATTTCAGTTTTTACCACATCGTATATGATTTGGTAATCAAAGGTATCTTCCAGCTTGTCGGTTTTTACCGATTGGGTACTATCGAACCAAATATCAACATCGGTATAAAATAAATTGCCTTTTTCTTGCTCTTCCTTAAACACACCATGGTGTCCGTGTGTTTCAATATTGCTTAATCCGATTTTAATCATTCTAATGAATTTAACCTGTCAGGTTATAGAACCTAACAGGTTGTTAATAGAAGCTAAAATTATATTATTTTTGCTGAATAATTTGAAAACCAAACAAAATGCATCAAGATACTTACACGCACCCTGATTACTATTTAGTGGATGAATTATTGACCGAAGAACACAAGATTATTCGCGATTCTATTCGAAGTTGGGTAAAACAAAAGTTGAGCCCCGTGATTAATGACTATGCGCAGAAAGCAGAGTTTCCCAAATGGGTAGTAAAAGAATTGGGTGAAATCGGGGCTTTTGGTCCAAGCATTCCTGCGGAATACGGTGGTGGCGGCATGGATGATATCGCTTATGGTATTATCATGCAAGAATTGGAGCGTTGCGACTCGGGAATCCGAAGTACTGCCTCCGTGCAAGGTAGTTTGGTGATGTACCCGATATATAAGTTTGGTAGTGAAGAGCAAAAAAGAAAATATTTACCCAAGCTGGCTACTGGCGAACTGTTTGGATGCTTTGGTCTAACTGAGCCTAACCATGGTAGTAATCCAGGGGGTATGGAAACCAACATCGTAGATAAAGGCGATCACTACTTGTTAAATGGTGCGAAAATGTGGATTTCAAATTCCCCTTTAGCCGATATCGCTGTAGTATGGGCGAAAAATGAAGAGGGTAAAATTCGAGGCGTAATCGTTGAGAAAGGTATGGAAGGCTTTTCGGCTCCTGAAATTAAAAATAAATGGAGTTTAAGGGCTTCTATCACGGGTGAATTGGTATTCGATAATGTTCGCGTACCCAAAGAAAATATATTCCCTGAAATTGAGGGGCTCAAAGGTCCTTTATCTTGTTTGAGTAGTGCACGTTACGGTATCGCCTGGGGTGCTTTAGGCGCAGCCATGGATTGTTATGATACCGCCTTGAAGTATTCCTTAGAAAGACAGCAGTTCGGGAAGCCATTGGCTGGTTTTCAGTTACAGCAAAAGAAACTAGCTGAAATGATAACGGAAATCACTAAAGGTCAGCTCTTGGTATGGCGTTTAGGTCAGTTGAAAAACGAAGAGCGCGCTACGCCAGCACAAATTTCTATGGCGAAGCGTAACTCCTGTGAAATAGCTATCAATATCGCGCGTGAATCTCGTCAAATGTTAGGTGGAATGGGTATTAGTGGAGACTACAGCATTATGCGTCATTCGATGAACTTGGAAAGTGTCATTACCTACGAAGGCACACACGATATCCACTTGCTTATTACAGGTATGGATGTGACAGGGGTGAATGCGTTTAAATAGATGGCGGATGACAGATGTCAGAAGTCAGAAGTCTGATTACTGATTTATCCCAAATATTTCCGTCGCCTGCTTCAAAAGTTAGTCTCGAGTAATAAACCACTCAATTGCAACAAACGCAACTCTGCTAATTTCGTGCTGTATTTTGCTTGAATCACCTGATTTTGAACAGCGATGAGATTCAATTGCGCTTGCCGGTATTCCACGGAGTTCACCTGTCCCAGTTTAAACTGTTCGTCTGTTCGCGAGAAGTTATATTTACTGTTATCCAAATTGCGCGTTAAGCTGTTGTATTGAAACAAGCTGTTTTGATAATTCGCCCAGGCAATTTCAAAATCTCGATTGAGATTGTTTGTGGTCTCCTCAATTTGCAGGGCAAGGTTTAAGTTTTGCAATTTGGTGTTTTGCGCATTCGTTCTTGTCGTGCCTCCATCAAAAAGATTCCAGGTTAATGTTGCTCCCGCATTCAATCCATTGGACATCGAGGATAATAAAAATGACGCCTGGTTATTGTTGTTTCGGTTCCAGCCGTATTGTGCGTTGGCACTTATACTCGGCAAGTAGCGTGCACGAGTAATGCCCATATTATAATTGTTCAATGCCAAATTTTTCTTTGCCTGCAACAAGAGGCTGTTATTCTCCAATAGCATTTTTTGAAGGGTAGCTTTATCCATATCTGTCATGAATGTGACATCTTTGTCCACTGCAAAGTCGCGATTAATATCCTCTACCAGCAGGGCATTTAAGTTTTTCTTGCTGTTGGCCCAAGCTACCTGCGCATTAACCAAACTGATACTATCACTATTTAAATCGACCTCAGCATTGAGTACACTGAGCATGGTGGTTTGTCCAAAATCGAAATTACTTCGCTCTCTTTCCAGTCTCTTGCTCGAAACGGCCACTGCCTCGGCAAAAGTCTCTACTTGACTACTTTGTACTGCTACATCGTAGTATGCACTTAAGGCATCAAATACGGCATTTTCCATACTCGCCTTGGCTTCAAGTTCACTTAGTTGGTATCGCTCTTTGAGTTGTTTGTAGTTGTATAGTCTTCCAAAGCCATCGAACAAGATATAGTTTAGGTTCACGCCAGCATTAAACGAACTCGATTGAGCCCCGCTAAGCTCGGTGCTTGTGCCATTTTGAAAATTGGCGACTACATTGTTTAAGTTGTAATTTGCCCCCGCATTTGCACCAACTGTGGGTAGGAAACTGCTGTTCAAAATGGATTGATTGTTTCCCGCAATTGCTAAATTGTTTTCACTCATTTGCACGCCAAAATTTTTGTCGAGTGCGGCATGTACCACGTCCTTGGCCTCCAATAAAGGCTGGGCGCTTAAGCCAACGGCTATCAAAGTGAAAAGGGTAGTGAGTATGGTTAGACTTCTTTTTTTCATAATTCAGGCTATAGATCTAGTTCTTCGGCAGATTTCACTTCAATAATGGCTCTTTCCACTTCCTCACGGCTTACATCATTTCCAGTAAAAAGCCATTTGAAAAATACTTTGATCATATTGGTTGTGGCTAAAAACATAGGTAATACGAATAAGGTAAGAAAGGTAGCTATGATGATTCCATAGGCAATGGAAACAGCCATTGGAATCAAGAATTGTGCTTGTCTGCTGGTTTCAAAAATTAAAGGTGCAAGGCCTGCAGCTGTGGTTATCGAGGTAAGGAAGATGGCTCTAAATCTTGACTTTCCAGCTTCTAAGATAGCCTCTTTAAAAGGCATACCATTTTTCAAATTGATATTATACTTACTAATCAGCACGAGTCCATCATTGACCATAATACCTATCAAGGCAATGATACCCAGGAAAGAAAGTACATTGATCTTGAGTCCATGCATCCAGTGTCCCCAACCCACACCAATCAAGCTAAAGGGAACGAGCAACAACAAGAGTAGAGGTTGTGAATACGACCTGAAGGTGAAGGCTATGGTAACGTAAATCAATAGAATAATAACCGGAAGCACCGTTTTAGCTGAATTGATAAATTTCCCTGCCTCACGGTTTTGCCCTTCATACAATGCACTGATTGATGGATATTTTGCCTGAAGTCCAGGGACAATATTGGTGCGTATGTCCTCATTAACATCGGTTGCACTCGTTTTTCTATCCTTTAAATCGGCCGTTAACTGAATCTCTCTGATACTGTTTAAGTGATTGATTACTACATCTCCTCGGGTGATGGAATAATCAGCAATTTCTCCAAACTCTACTCGTGATCCTGTAGCTGTAAGGATTTTCATGTTTTCCAAATTCGTAACGGAAGAACGATAATCTTTGTTGTAACGCACCCATACTTTTATTTCATCAGGTCCGCGCTGAAAACGCTGCGCTTGAAAACCAAAGAACCCTGATCGTACTTGACTCATCACGCTGCTGGTGTTTAATCCAAGTAGGTAAGCATTGGGCTTGAGTTGAATGCGAATCTCCTTAATACCCGCAGGGTCATTATCGGCTACGTTTTTCAGTAATGGATTACTTCGCAATATGACTTTCAGTTCTTCTTTGGCTGCTTTGAGTTCTTGAATATTGCTTCCCATAAGCGAAACAGCAACGGGTGATCCGCCGAAATTTCCGCCATCTCCATACTCGAGCGTTTCAACACCATAAATCGGGCCGACAAGTTCTTCAATTCTAGCCGCAATTTCATCCGTTGCGAAGTCTCGTCGATCGCCGGGCAACAAGTTGATACGCAGGCTAGCATTTGCAGAGCCACTGCCTAAGTTTTTTACGATATTTTCTACGATGGGTAGCTGATCCGTTTGTTTTTTGGTAAACTCCTCGTGTGCTATCCAAGCTTTTTCTTCGATAATAGAGATAATGGAATCGGTAATATTCACATTGGTCCCTTCGGGCATTTTGAGTGTGATGGTTACTCGGTCACTCGCAATACTCGGGAAGAAGGTGGTACCAATTATTCCACCTTGGATGGAAGCAAAAGTAAGGATGAATATGCCAAACAAAATCGCATAAGAAAACACCTTATAGTTTAAGGCGAATGACAAAACTGGGGCGTATAATCTATCGCGCATAAAAGCCATTAGGCGATCGCCAACTTCATTCACTTTACGCAGGCCTGCAAATATGCCGGCGATGAATCCTTTTTTACTTTCTTTTTCCTCTTTTTTCTTCAAGGCAGACGAATGCGCTATGTGTGCGGGTAAAATGATTAAAGCTTCGATAAGCGAGATAGTTAAGGTCAGTATAACGATAATCGATACCTCGCCAAAAAATTCACCAATTCGACCGTCGAGAAATAAGAAAGTGGCAAAAGCCAGAAGGGTAGTGATGATGGCAGAAACTATGGCAGGAATAACCTCCAAGGTTCCATCAATGGCGCTTTGAATCGGGCTCTTTCCTTTTTCATAGTGATGATAAATATTCTCAGCTACAACGATACCATCGTCAACCAAAATACCGATTACGATTATCATCCCAAAAAGGGACAGGACATTTATCGTAACATCGAAAAAGCCAGCAAACATAAACATGCCCAAAAAGGAAACAGGTAAGCCGAAGGCTACCCAAAAGGCTAAGCGCGTATTTAAGAAAATGGACAAGAAAACCAATACCAAAAACATACCCATCAAGGCATTTTCGGTAAGCAAGGCTGTTCTTTCAACCAGCGTCGTTGACGAGTCGTTGAGCAGGTGCAATTGCACATTGGTGTATTTCTGATTAAAATCGTCGATGTAGGCAATGACCTTTTCCGCACTCGAAATTAGGTCCTCATTATTGGTGTTACTCACACTAACATCCACCGCTAATTCACCATTGTAATAACTCGCATTGGGTGTGTCTTGGAAAATATCCTTTATCGTGGCCACATCTTTGAGGTAAACTTTACTGCCATTCAAGTTAGTTTTTACAACAATATAATCGAGTTCTTCTGCGTAGTATGAACGGTTATTAGCTCGGATTAGGTAATCCTCAGCAGCAGTTTTAATGTTTCCTCCTGTGCTGAGTATATTCTCTTGACTCACTGCTTGAGCTACTTCTTGAAAACTCAAGCCGTAGGCCAATAGTTTGTTTTCATCGACGGCTATTTCAATCTCTTCGAGCGGAAAACCCTTAATACTTATCTGTGAAATTCCTTCAATGGCTCGTAAATCATTCTCAACAATCTCAGCTATCTCTTTGAGTGTTTTTAAAGAAAGGTTTTGCCCACTAATGGCAAAGCCAACTGTTTCGCGTGTTGCTTCCTGCTTAGCAACTACAAGTGGCTCCATACCCGTTGGAAAGCTTGGAACGCGATCCACAGCGTTTTTCACGTCTTGAAGAACCACATCGATGTCGTAACCTTTTAGAGTCTCTACTGTAATTGTTCCTGTATTTTCCCGTGAAGCTGATGTTACTCTATCCAGGCCAACTAAGCCTTTCAGGTTATCTTCAATCTGCAGGACTACGCCCTCTTCAATTTCTATAGGAGAAGCGCCGGGATAACTGATTTGTATGGTGATTATTTTCGATTCCTGTAAAGGGAAAAATGAGGATTTCAACGATAACATCCCGATAACTCCTAAAATGGCAAATGCAATAATCAAGACATTGACGGAAACGGGGTATTTAATAAAAAAGGAAATCAGTTTTTTCATGCTCGGGCGACTTTAGAATTATAGCGTTGCGATTTCTACGAGCATCCCATCGTAGGCGCCAGGTATATTGTTATTCAATAAAACAGTTCCATTTTCTAATCCTTTAATGAGAGCGGTTTCTTCGGTAAAGTGTACCAAGTCTATAGCTACTTTCTTAAGTTTTCCGTCTTGAACAACAAACACTTCCTCATTATCGACTAAAAGCGATCGTGAGATTTCAAAAACTTCGTCTACTTCTTTTCCCTCAATTTGGGCAACCAGATACATGCCGTCATTTAAACCAGGAGCAGATACTTGAATGAAGACTTCGATGCTTTGGGTGCTTGGATCAATTACTCGATTGATTCTTGATACTTTCCCTACGTACGATTCGGTGCGATCCAAATTGTATAAGTCTACCACATTCCCGACATTCACCATGTCTATGGATCTTTCGCTCAGTAAGATTCTTAATTCATAGTTCGATGGATTAATAAACTCGCCTATTTTTTGTCCAGCGCGAATCAAAGCACCTTGATTAACCAAAGCTTCGGTTACGATGCCGTCATACGGCGCTTGAATACGGTATTTGTTTAAACGCTCTTCTAAATTTTTGATGGTGAAATAGGTATTTACAATATTGCGGCTGTTTATAAAATACTTTTCCTGCTCCGTATCAAAGCTTGGAAGCGGGTTTGTGCTTTGATTCATATCAAAGTCATTGACATATTGTTTCCATTTTAAATAGACTGTAGGGTAGTCGAGTTGTAAATCAGGTAAGGTACTCATTAAGGTATTGTAAAAAGCACTTCGCTGCGCTACCAAACTGGCCATGAATTCGTCGCTATTGATTTGAAGAATTGTAGATCCTGAAGAGTAGAATTGACCTTCTTTAAAAGCCTTGCCACGGTTTTCTAGTATTCCTTGCACCTCCGAATAAAGTTCCATCTTTTCGAAAGCCTCCACCGTTCCGCTGGCTTCGATATTTACACGAAGATTTTCATTTATTACAGTATCGACAAAAACTGTTTTGATTACCGGCTTAATGACTACTTCAGCTTGCTTTTTCCCTTTAGAAATTTTACCAGCAAGCAAAATGCTTAAGATGATAATCACTACCCCCAATGTAATGGAGACGATTAAACGGAGGGTTTCATTTTTTTTCATGTTATCGATTTCTTCTGTTTACAGACACTTTCTAAAGGTTTTCTTTTCAATATTAGTTCAGTTGAGAACTTAAACATTCGTTTCCCTTCAGATGTTTAATTTTTTTATATGTATCAAGCTCGAACGGTGGAAATCAACTGGGGAAACAGTAGATGCCTTGTGGCGTAGTTTTCGGGTGTAAATGTATGTGAATTATTTATTATTCGTGCGTTTAAATTCAGTATAAGAATCGCATTAACTTTTTTTTAAGATTCAATTTCTATCTATCTTGCACTAACTATGAAGGGCAATGAATTTGGTGAGATTTTTCGCATAATGACTTTTGGTGAGAGTCATGGAAAGGCCATGGGTGTCGTAATTGATGGATGTCCTGCAGGTATAACGATTCAACAAGAGGAAATCCAGGCGGAATTAGATCGCAGAAAGCCAGGGCAATCAGCTATCACTACTCAGCGTCAGGAAAGTGACCGTGTTGAAATTTTATCGGGTATTTTTGAAAATACCACTTTAGGTACGCCCATCGCTTTATTGATTCCCAACAAGGACCAGCAGAGTAAAGATTACAGCAACATCAAGGATGCCTTTCGACCAAGTCATGCGGATTATACTTACCAGGAAAAATATGGCCTGCGTGATTACAGAGGCGGTGGACGAGCTTCTGCAAGGGAAACTGTGGGACGAGTTGCGGCGGGCGTTTTAGCTAAAAAGCTCTTGATGCAGGCTATGCCCATACAGTTGAATGCCTATGTCTCTAGTGTGTCCCATGTGAAACTTAGTAAGCCTTATCAGTCCCTAGATTTTTCGAAAATAGATTCGAATATTGTGCGATGTCCTGATCCGGAAACAGCCGAGCAGATGATTGCCATTATCGAGGAAGCTCGCGACAATGGAGATTCTTTGGGTGGTACGATAACTTGTGTGGTTCAAGGTTGTACAGTTGGTTTGGGTAGTCCCGTTTTTGATAAATTAGAAGCCCAGTTGGCCAAAGCCATGCTTTCTATTCCCGCTGTAAAAGGTTTTGAGATAGGTAGTGGTTTTGGAGGCACGCAAATGAAAGGCTCTGAGCATAATGATGTATTTGAGAATGATGTGGATGGTATCCGCACAAAAACAAATTTTTCGGGTGGTGTACAAGGCGGAATAAGTAATGGGATGGATATTTATTTTCGGGTAGCTTTTAAACCAACGGCAACAATCATGCAAAAGCAAGATAGTGTAAATACTAAAAGAGAATCCATCAGTTTGGAAGCTAAAGGCCGTCATGACCCCTGTGTTCTTCCTAGAGCAGTGCCGATTGTGGAAGCGATGACTGCTTTGGTTTTAGCTGATTTGTACTTACAAAATAAGTTGAGTAAAATATGAAAAAGCCCTTAGCGCTCCATTGGAAGATAATTATTGGTATGGCCCTGGGCATTGTATGGGCTTTATTGTCTGCCCAATTTGGCTGGGGTACCTTTACTTTAAATTGGATTAAACCCTTTGGTGATATCTTTTTGAATGCCTTGAAATTGATCGCTTTGCCTTTAGTCTTGTTCTCGGTTATCGGCGGCATTATTGGAATTGGCAACCCCCAGCTATTGGGACGAATGGGTGGTAAAACCTTGGTGCTATATTTAATTTCAACTGTTTTTGCTGTCACCTTAGGTTTGGTGCTAGTGAATGTATTCAAGCCTGGAGAAAATGAAGATGTGAAGAATCGATTGCAATACGAACTTTGGGCAAACACGAATGAGATAGCAATCAAAGATGGGAAATGCTTCGCTTGTATGGAAGAGAATCAAGCGCTTGTGTTGGAAGTAGAGGCCTTTATGGCTACGCAAGAAATTTCGGATGAAATACAAGGGAAACTGAAAACAAAAGAGGAAACCCAAGCCGGTGGTCCATTGCGGGCCTTGGTCGATATAGTACCCTCCAATTTATTTGATGCCTTTGTTAAGAATTCGATGTTGCAAATCATTTTCTTCGCCATCTTTTTTGGTTTGGCTTCACTTTACATTCCGGAGAAGGAAGGAAAGATTGTAAAAGAATTTATTCATGCCATCAACGAGGTCTTTTTGAAAATGATAGATTTCATCATGTTGCTTGCACCGTATTTTGTCTTTGCCTTAATGGCTGGTGTCTTAACAAGTATTGCTGGTGATGATTTCAGCGCGATGTTGGCTGTCTTTGAGAAGTTGATTTATTATTGCATTGTTGTGCTCCTTGGATTATTAGCCATGATATTTATTTTCTATCCATTACTCCTCAAGTTATTTACCAAGGATTTTAACTACAAGGAGTTCTTTAAAAATATTGCGCCTGCGCAGAGCCTTGCCTTTTCCACCAGTTCGAGTGCGGCTACTTTACCCGTTACGCTCGAGGTAGTGGAAGAAAACTTGAAAGTAAGTAAAAAGGTAAGCAGCTTTGTTTTACCTATTGGTGCTACTGTGAATATGGATGGTACCAGTTTATACCAGGCGGTGGCGGCTATCTTTTTAGCTCAGTTTCATATGATAGATTTGAGTTTGGGACAGCAACTTACAATCATTGCTACCGCTACATTGGCCTCTATTGGTTCTGCCGCTGTGCCAAGTGCGGGCTTGGTCATGCTGATGATTGTGTTGACGAGTGTGGGATTGAACCCGGCATGGATTGCCATCATCTTGCCTGTTGATCGTTTATTGGATATGGTGCGAACCACTGTTAACGTTACGGGAGATGCGACAATAGCCACTTTGGTGGATAAAACAGAAAAGCATGAGTAAACAAGACAAGTTGGACAACTATAACCCCTCAGGGGTAGGTTTGGATAATGGCCATATTTTTGGTTTGCCATTTGAATTTGAGGATGCAGAAATTATTATTCTTCCTGTACCTTGGGAACTGACGACTTCTTTTGGCGGAGGAACCTCCCAGGGGCCACAAGCGATTTTGAATGCTTCACCGCAATTGGATTTATATCACCTCGATTACCCAGATGCTTGGAAGCAAGGGATTTATATGTTAGAAGTTTCGAAGGAAATTCTTCAATTAAATAATCGCTGGCAAGCAAAGGCAAATGAATTGATTCTTTTGCAAGAAAAAGGTAAAACTGTTCAGGATTTAAAAGCCGAATTGCTACGGATAAATGAAGTTTGTGATGAAATGCGTAAATGGGTTTTTGAGCAATGTACTACTTTGATGAATAGGGGGAAGAAGGTCGTTTTACTCGGTGGAGACCACAGCACCCCATTAGGATATATTCAAGCCTTAGCTCAGAAGCATGAATCGTTCGGTATTCTGCAAATCGATGCGCATGCTGACTTGCGCGAAGCCTATGAGGGGTTTGCGTATTCTCACGCGTCAGTGATGTATAATGCTTTGGCTAGCGAAGCAGTGAGTGCTTTGGTTCAAGTAGGTATTCGCGATATTTGCCAAGAAGAGGTCGACTATATCAAAAGTGACAGCCGAGTTCGCAGTTATTTCGATGGGCGTATCAAGCAAAGGCTTTACGAGGGCATTACTTTAAAGGAGCAATGGCAAAGCGTTATAAGTGATTTACCTGAAAAAGTATATGTCTCCTTTGATATTGATGGTTTAGATCCGAAGTTATGCCCGAATACAGGCACGCCTGTTCCTGGTGGGCTTGAATTTCAGGAAGCTACAGAGTTACTGCGAATGCTCAAAGAAAGTGGTAAAGAAATCATTGGTTGCGACCTTAATGAAGTAGGCAATAATGATTGGGATGCCAACGTCGGAGCGAGAATGCTGTATCAACTTTGTTGTATTATTTAGCAACAACTAATCTTAACATGAAGTTCTAGATTGGCTCAATGAGATAATTACTATCAGCAAAAGCCCTTTTTATTTCTTCAAAATCCAAGGTGTAATTATCATTTGAATGTACTTCTGCTTTTCCTTCCTCGAGAAGCACATTCACCTGTTCTACTCCTTTTATTTTTTCTAAGGTCTCCTGAACGTGTTTTTGGCAATGACCGCACATCATGCCTTTTACTCGATAAGTGGTTTGTCTCATACTTAGTTTTTTAATCTATTGAATGTAAGGTGGCTTCAACGCTGATAAAAACAAACGGGTATAACAAATCGTTTGCTATACCCGTTACATTTTTTGAATTGTTTAGCTTAGTGAGCGTGACCTGAGCACGATTTTTTCTGTTCGCCTGCATTGGCGCCATCTTTAGAGCACTCTTTCTTTTCACCGTCTTTGGCGCACTCTTTTTTCTCTCCATCTTTAGAACATGAAGATTTGCTAGCGCAGCAACTTTTCTTTGGCTTACAGCAAGATGGTAGGGCAGAATAAGCCTCTTTGTCTGGAGCCATTTCATCAGCCCAGTATCCTGTATAAGTTACTTCGGTTTTCATTTTCTCTAAACTGATAACATCTGAATCATACTTTACCATTAATTCTTTGGAATCAATATCAAGATTTACTTTAAGAACGCCTGGCAATTTACCGATACTCGTTTCTAAAGCTTCTTTGCACATTTCACATTGTGCTGAAGTTTTGATTACTGCCTTTTCATTTCCAGCAAAAGCACTTATTGCTACAAAAAGAGCAAAGAATAATACGATTGATTTTAAATTTTTCATTGTTTTCATTTTTAACGTGTTGTAAAATTAGTTATTTTTTTCATTTCGTTTGTACGGAATAGTCCATCGAATTCCGGCATAAACTCGAGATCCTCCAAGTGGCCCCCAAATCATCGAACCATCAAAAAACTCGCTGTCCGTTTGTCTTGCTGCGATGATAGGGTTTTCTTGCCAATAATTATTTAAGTTTTCTCCACCGATATAACATTCAAATTGTTTGAGTGTAGCGGTAATTTGACTATTTAAGGTAAAAAACAATTCTGACTCATCTGGTCGTTGATACGGAATCGGGTTAGATTCTGTGCTCGGAATTCTCGAACGGCCATTCAGTTGTCCTGTCAAATTAAATCGCCATTTTTCGTTCGGTGTTTCATAATCTGCAGTGACAAGCATTTTATGACGAGGTATGTACGGTGCCAATTTCATTCCACTGGCATAAGTAATATGCACATCATCAAATTTATAAGCCACTTGAAAATCCAGGCCATCCGCTGCTTCTACATTCGCTTCTACTTGAAAACTGTTGGCATAACTTCTCCCGTCCAATTGATAAAAGTTTAATTGAGCAGGTGTTTCATAATCGTAAACCATGCGATTTTGAAAGTCTGTTCGATAATAATCGATGACAATACTGGCCTGTTGAAAGCCCAGATAAAACGCTTTTAGAATACTTCCACCTGCATTCCATGCACTTTCAAAACCTTGGTTGGTTTGTATATCCACTTGTCGGTTGCTGGCTAATCCACCGATGTTTTCTGCGATAAGATTAGGTGTGCGATATCCTTTTCCTGCAGAAGCTTTTAAGGTAAACTTTTTTGGCAAGTTATATTTTAGGTGTGCTCGTGGCGACAACCAAAATCCGTGGATATTATGGAAGTCCCCGCGCATACCTACAACGGCTGAAAACTTCTCACAATCATTGTACGTGTATTCTGCATATATACCAGGAACCATCTCTCTTCGGCTAAGATCGAATTGGTCAAGGCTTTCATTAAAATCATTAAACTGATAACTCAAACCAAGTTTCATAGAACTTTTTGGATCATTCATTGGGGTTTGGAACGCTAAATTGACTTGTGCGAAATTCTCCACTGCGTTGTAAAATCGTTGACCATACCAGGCCTGCTGTTGATGGTTGTAGTAGGTATATCGAACACCGATACTTTGCCCTTCTCTGGGTAAGATAAACCCTGTTTTGGCAAATACATCATAGCGTCTATTGATATTGGCCGTTTCGAATAGATTGCTTTCTCCTTGGTTTAATGGCAAGAAAGCTAGTTGTCCTGCCTCTCGTTCATCAAAAGTATAAGTAAATCCAAATCGAGTGCGAAAGGCTTTTTTAGAATCATAGAACCATTTGTTTGTAACAATTACGCGCTGATTTAGAGGTACATCTTGAAAGCTATCTTCGTTGTTATCCAACTTAAACTGATTCAATCGACCATGAACGAATAGTATCGTACTCAGTTTGTCATTCAATCGATGTGAGGCATTGGTGTTCAGCTCAAACTGACCAAAGCGAGTGGCGAAAAGGTTAAAGAAGAAACGTTCCGAATCATTGGGTGTTTTATAGCAATAATTTATTTGTCCTGTTATGGCTTCATAGCCATCTGTAACAGATCCAGCACCTCGATTGATGGCAATTGAATTCATAAATGGACCCGGCACATAGAGCATACCAAAGCTATTAGCCAAACCGCGTATACTCGGGTGAGTCTCCATCATCACTTGGGTGTAATAACTGTCAAGACCTAACATTCGAATTCGTTTCGCTCCAGTTACTGCATCACTAAAACTGACATCAACAGCAATAGACGTTTCGAAACTTTCGCTTAAATTACAGCAAGCCGCTTTTTCTAAATCCTTTTGGTCGAGCGTTTGGCTGTTGTAGGTTTCTATACTCGAACGGTCTAGTTTCTTGTATGTAAATTCAACCTCATCCAGCACCTTTGCTTCCAAGTAAACACTCACAGGAGTATTGGCTGGCAAATGAATCTCTTGTTCAGCAAAGCCAACGAAACTCACATTTATGTGCTCGTAGCTAGAAGGTAGCGTTAAGGAGAAGAAGCCATTAACATCACTCACTGTTCCGTACAGTCCATCGTGACTGGAAATGTTTGCGCCGATTACGGCGTCTTTATTTTCTGTGGTATTGTCGTAAATATACCCGCTTAGGGTTTGATTTTGACCTAAACCATGAAAGGTCATAGCTAGGCATATACCCAATAAAATGATTGATTTCATATTTCTAAATTTGATTAAAAAATTCTAGTTGAATCTTTAATCAAGTCTAGCAAAGGAAAGATTGGAAAGCTATCCGCTTGGGGACTGCTTCTTTTCGGAATACTTCTAAAGCAACAAAAGGATTGGCCTTATCTGCTTTGAAAATTTTAACAGGGGTTGAAAAATGAAATTCAGGCAAGTAGCTTACAAAACCTTTGATTTGCTCTTGAATCAAACTTGCTTCTATATCAAGTACGCCACGATCATACGAACAGCACTTCGATTTTTCAAGGTGTTGTTCATTGATATCGCAACATGAGGCTTCTGACGCGCAGGTTTTACTCTCGGTTAAAAAACTCCAGTGGGTTTGCTCCGAAACCATGCATGTCATAGCAGAGTATGGAATAGCAACACTGCTCAAGAGTATGAAGACTAGGGTGTAAGCTAATGTGATATGTTTGATTATGTATTTCAAGACTACAAATCTAGGAAATTCTACGTAAAACTATTTTTTAATAAAGGATTGAGCACCTATATTCCCATCAGTATTAGAAATTTTAACAAAATAGAGGCCTTTACTTAAGGCTTCAACATTTATCATAATCGTTTTTTCATCCTTAGCAATAGCGTGCTTCACCAATTGGCCCAAGTTGTTGAAAATTTGAATTTCTACTTGCTCTTTTTGGTTCAACTCAAGAATAATTAACGCAGCCGATGGATTCGGGTACAATTCGAATGCTAAGCCATTTTCCTTATTTCGAATGGATAAGCCTGTGGTATCAATAACTGTGGAGTCGTCGGATTTGAAACCCGTGTAAATACTCACGCCTCCTCGTGCGTTACCAACAAAATAATCCATCACGTTATCACTATCAATATCTCCAATACTTAAGGTTGAACGGACACCAACTCGCGTAGGCAAAGTGGATAAGGCCAAACGTTCGAAACTACCCGATTTTAGCGAGTCCTGATTAACCAAGTAGCTCGGTATAAATCCTAAATCATTACCTACATAAAGTATGGTATTCGAATCCGTTTTTAGGAAATGTGGCGCGCTAAAACCCGGAACAAATCCTGGTTCATTCACCTGAATATTGCCCAATGCCTGATTGGCAGAATCTACACTAAACTGCGGATTGTCTGCTGTCCCGAAATTCCAATAATAAATTAACTCACCAAAACTTCCTTCCCTTCCTATGACAAGGTCAAGCAGTCCATCTTCGTTTAAATCGATCAACTGCGGGTGCGCTTTATTTCCCACATCGATATTGGCTAGCTGCAATTGAGCTAAAGTGAAATTGGCAGGATTACCTGCACCTGCGGTATTTTCATATAAATGGACTAGACCATTTGCATCGCCCAAGACCATGTCCTGATCGCCGTCATCGTCCATATCGCCGAAAGTCGGTCGGAGGTAATCAGCACCAAAATTGCTCAAACCCATGTAATTATCATCTACTAAAGAAAAGACAGGTAAAGTATCATTGCCAATATTTTCATAATAGCGCAAACTAGCAACAGTGGTCCCCATATTCTCATAAACAAATCCATTGGCAACAATCAAATCTTCAAGCCCATCGGCATTATGGTCGAATAAAACAGGGAAAGAATAGCTGCCTGCATCAATGCACTGATCGATAAGGAAATCGTCTTGTACGAATTGAAAAGTTTGGTTGGTATCTCCAGTATTTTCATACAACCAGGATGAGGTGGTATTTACGTGAGCTGTGGTAGCATTCGGTGCGACTAATAAATCTTTTTTCCCATCATTGGTAACATCTACATAAAAGGATGCCGGAAAAATCTCCACATCGGTTGGGATGCTGTAGCTCGGATAAGTATAGTCTACTGCACTGCTATTCATGTGCGCGTCTAAACTGCTTGCATCATTTTGGACGTATACCACCGAGTTGAAGGAGACATCGCCCAGAGCAGCATCCATTCGTCCGTCTTCATTCGGATCGAAAAGTAAAATAGTTGAACCGGCATGCTTCGGACCGCCTGAAGGAATTGGACCAGAACTACTTCCTCCGCCTTTACAAGAAATATCAAAGTTGATGGTATTATCTACATTACTTTCTCTAAACTGTCCCCAACAAGATGAATACTCTTCGAAAATTAATGAATCGCAGCCATAACCCATTTCCACCGATAGATTGCGGTATAATGGAATGAATATTCCCGAAGGGCCAAACGAAACAATATCAATATCCCCATCACCATCGATGTCTTCAATACCAGGAATATCTAATCGGCTGCAATAGATATTCACTTCGAATCCGCCAAGATCAAATTGCAGGATATCTTTTCGGAGAGTGTAACTCAGTTCCCCTCCAATAATTTCTTGTTCGAATAATTGTATACCCTGTCCTCCATTTACACCAAGATTGACAAAAGCAAAGATATCTTCCAAGCCATCACAATTGTAATCCCGGAATAAGGCAAATTCTCTAATCTCGGGAAAAGCAGGTTCTAAGTCTGGAGCATATTTGTAAGATCCATCCTCATTTTTAAGTAGGGCAATCGTTTTGTGCGCTTTGCGATCAAATATGAGCAAATCTTCTCGTCCATCTTGGTTGATGTCACTGCCCGAAAACTGCGGCAAGTCTAATCCGCCCATCCATGCATTGGCAAGGGTGTCATTATTCTCAAGAACTGGTATCCCAAATTTTGGAAAGAGTTGGGCTTGTGCTTGCGCTTGCGCAAAGCAGACAAAGCTAAAAACACCAACAAGAATGATTTGATAGATCGGTTTTTTCATATGAAACGAATATACGAAAAAAGCCAATCAAGAAGCTAAATTTAAGTTTAGGTCTTACGCTCTTTTTTCCTTGCTGCAGGGAAAAGGACGTTGTTTAGAATCAACCGGTATCCTGGTGAGTTTGGGTGAAGATTGAGGTCGGTTTTTGGATCTCCGACGAAATGCTGGTAATCTTCCGGATCATGACCGCCATACCAGCTCCACATACCATAGCCCAGGGTGCCATGAATGTATTTAGCTTCATTGGCAGCTTTGTTTTCGCCGAGGATTAACACATTGCTTTTAATGAAATCTTTCTTGAAAGCAGTGGTTTGTCCCATAAAACCTTTTACCGTTTTGGTATGGTTTTGCGTGAGCATCGTCGGCACGGGATCCCACTTCGCTGAGAAATCAAACAAGGTAAAGTAATCTAAATTCTTTACTACTTTTCTGCCCAGGTTGGCATCGATGTTTGAGTACTCATATTCATAAGGACTCATACGAAGTTGGAAGTTTTCAAAGGCAAGTGTCTGATCAAAATTCAATTCTTGCTGCGCATTAGGACTCGGAGGGTCCCCGTCGTACATGTGATCGCAAATATCTGTTCCTTCGGCAGCCAAAGCGATATCATAACTGTCCGTTGCTGAGCACATGGCGAACATAAATCCACCGCCGGCTACAAAGGCTTTTACGCGTTTGCTAATAGCTAACTTCAACTCAGAAACTTTTGAAAATCCGTATTGATTGGCAATACCTTCAAGTTCTTGCACTTGTTCTTGGTACCAAGCTTGGGACTTATACATACTCCAAAACTTACCGTACTGACCAGTAAAATCTTCGTGGTGAAGGTGTAGCCAGTCGTAAAGGGCTAATTTATCCTCCATGATTTCCTGGTCATAAATCACGTCGTAAGGAATCTCGGCATAGCTCAATGCCAATGTAACCGCATCATCCCACGGCGCTTTACTTTTCGGAGAGTACACGGCAATCGTAGGCGCTTTCTCTAACTTAGCGATATCCATATTTTTTTCTGGATCAGCAATACTACTTAAAATACTGGTATAGCTGGCATCAGCAATCACCTCATAACTCACTCCGCGAATATTGCATTCATCTTGAATTGGCTTAATGCTCTTTATTGCGAAGCTTCCACCCCGATAGTTTAGCAGCCAATCCACTTCTAAGCCTTCAGTTAGTGTCCAATAGGCAATACCGTAAGCTTTTAGATGATTCTTTTGCTCGGTATCCATCGGGATAAGCAAATAGGCCGCCGAAAGATGCGTGGAGCAAAGTAAGCTAAGAAATAAAATGAAGTACTTCGCCATATGTCAAAAGTAATGCAAAATACATTCCGAAGGAAATCTGAATTTCGAACAACCTGACAGGTCCTAGAACCTGTCAGGTTGTTTCGATTATAATGATGCGAGAGCCTTGTTGAAGGTCGAACTTGGGCGCATAGCTGCCTCGGTGAGTTTATCATCTGGTTGATAATAACCACCGATGTCCATTTTTTGTCCTTGAACTTGGTTCAATTCTTCTACGATTTGAGCTTCATTATCAGTCAAACTCTTCGCTAAGGATTCAAATTTGCTCGCTAAATCAGCATCTTCTTGCTGAGCTGTTAGCGCTTGAGCCCAATACAAAGCCAAGTAAAAATGACTACCTCTATTGTCCAATTCATTCACTCGACGAGAAGGTGATTTACCTTGGTTTAATACTTGCTCAGTAGCTTGATTCAAGCATTTTGCTAAAATAGATGCTTTGGTGTTGTTATCCGCTTGAGCTACATGTTCAATCGATTCTGCCAGCGCAAGAAATTCTCCTAAAGAATCCCAGCGCAAGTGGTTTTCTTTTATGAACTGATCAACATGCTTAGGCGCAGAACCTCCAGCTCCTGTTTCAAATAAACCTCCACCTTGCATAAGTGGAACAATTGACAACATTTTAGCTGATGTACCTAACTCAAGAATCGGAAACAAGTCGGTGTTATAATCCCGCAAAACATTACCTGTTACTGAAATCGTATCCTTACCCTCTTTGATTCGCTCTAAGGAGAATCGCGTGGCTTCGACAGGCGATAGGATTCGGATATCTAGACCATTTGTGTCGTGATCCTTTAGGTAAGTGCTCACCTTCTTAATTAATTGAGCATCGTGGGCTCTATCTGCATCTAACCAAAAAACGGCCGGAGTATCGCTTAAGCGAGCTCGTTTAACGGCCAGCTTTACCCAGTCTTGAATCGGTGCATCTTTTACCATGCACATTCTCCAGATGTCGCCTTCACTCACCGCATGTTCCAAAACAACTTGGCCCGCTTGATTGATTACCTGTACTTTTCCATCAGCGGAAATCTGGAAAGTTTTATCATGACTACCATATTCCTCTGCTTTCTGAGCCATTAAACCCACATTAGGAACAGAACCCATAGTGGCTGGGTCAAATGCTCCATGTTTTTTACAGAAATTGATGGTTTCTTCATAGATACCTGCATAGCTACTATCTGGAATAACTGCTTTAGTATCTTGTGTTTTCCCTTCGGCATCCCACATTTTTCCTGAGTTTCGGATCATTGCAGGCATAGAAGCATCGATGATGACATCACTTGGTACGTGAAGATTGGTAATACCATTGTCTGAGTCTACCATGGCTAAAGCAGGACGGTCAGCATATACCTGTTTAATGCTTTGCTCAATTGCTGCTTTTTCTTCAGTAGATAACTTATTAATTTTTGCTATTAAGTCGCCAAAACCATTGTTGGTGTTTACACCTAGTTTGTTCAGTTGCTCACCGTGTTTAGTAAACACATCTTTGAAAAAGATTTGAACCGCATGGCCAAATATGATTGGATCAGATACTTTCATCATCGTGGCCTTCATATGTAAGGAGAATAAAACACCTTGCTTTTTGGCATCTTCGATTTGCTCTTCAAGGAAAGTAATTAAGGCTTTTTTACTCATTACAGAAGCATCGATTACTTCACCTGCTTGAACAAGCAAACCTGATTTAAGCGTATCTGTTTGACCATCGTTCTTAAGCAGTTGGATAGTTAAGGTATCCGCATTATCAAAAGTAACTGACTTTTCTGTGTGTCGGAAATCCCCACTTGCCATTGTAGCAACATGCGTTTTTGAATCACTGCTCCACGCACCCATGCTGTGTGGATGTTTTTTAGCATAATTCTTAACGGGTTTTGGTGCACGTCTGTCCGAATTCCCTTCTCTTAAAACGGGATTAACCGCACTGCCTTTAACTTTATTGTATTTGGCAAGCACCTCTTTTTCTTTCTCCGTTTGAGGATTTTCTGGATAATCAGGAATTGCATATCCCTTAGCCTGTAATTCTTCTATAGCTTCTTTTAACTGAGGAACCGACGCGCTGATGTTCGGCAGCTTAATGATGTTGGCCTCAGGCTTTTTTACCAGGCTGCCCAATTCTGCTAAATAATCCGCTGAAGCTTGTTTATCACTTACCAATTCAGGGAAAAGAGCCAAAATTCTACCTGCAAGCGAAATGTCACTGGTTTCCACATCAATACCCGCTGCATTAGCGAATGTTGAAACAATTGGTAATAGTGAATAGGTTGCTAAAGCGGGTGCTTCATCCGTTTTAGTATATATAATTTTTGAAGCCATATTTCGAATACTTTTGTTTGGTTTTCAATAAGAAGTGCAAAGGTAGGGAATTTGAATTTTTCTTTGTTTAAAGTTTTATCTTTTATTCTCAGAGTCTGCGATACATTTTATAGGTTTTTCATATATTTACTTGAATGAAGACTAATCTACTCCTCTTTGCCTTTTTGTTTTTTGGGGTCAATTTGTTGGCTCAACAAGCTGTTGTGCTAGAAGACAATACCTTGAGTATATGTGATACTGACCTTAATGGTGGTGTAAGCGCAGATACTCTGTATATTTGCCAGCCAGGTTTTGAAGGGACTACTATAGTCAATGGCTTATGTGCCGAGTATACGCCTGACCTAAATTATTTTGGCTACGATTCGGTTTGTATTACCACCTGTATCGCTGGGCTTTGCATCGATACGGTGGTGAATATTACCATTCAACCTGTAGGTGAATCTATTTATCAAAATACGCCAGAAAGTGCAGCATTTTTTGTTTGTGAGTCTATAATTTCTGGCGGAGCTAATGTGGTTATCTCCGGGTGCTCTCCTCCTTTGTACGGAACAGACAATTACAACCCTGCGTGTGTAATTTATACCCCACCAACTAACTATATTGGTACGGATTCTTTTTGTATCGTTTCTTGTTTAGATACCTTGTGCGACACCTCTACTTTAGTGATGAATATGACACCAGTCACGCAGAGTGTGAATGTATCGGTTCCAGGGAATGGTCAGTTTACTATTTGTTATTCCGACCTTCAAACAATAGTAGACAGTATAACTGACGTCAATCTAACCTGCGGACCAACAGCTGGTACAGGAACTGTTTTTATCACAGACACTTGTGTGACGTACACGCCAGATGTTCAGTTTGATGGGACAGGCTTAGCGGGGAATGATCAGATTTGTATTGCTATCTGTAATAGTCAAGGTGTTTGTGATGTAACGAATGTCAATATTACTATCACAGGATTTCAAGTGCAAAACAACTCGAATGCTACTCAACTGGCAGAGTCGCTTGCTGGTGCAGGTGTTACCATTTCGAATGCCGTGTTGAATTGTGATCAATCGGGAACGGGAACATTTCAAAACGCTCCCAATCAGCTTGGTGTTGAAGATGGTATTATTCTGAGTTCCGGAACTGCAATTAATGCGGTGGGTCCTTCTGCGGGAATAAACTCTGGAATTCATGGTACAACAGGCGAACCAGACCTTCAGGCATTGCTTTTAAGTTTAGGCGAGACCTATCCAGTGAATGACGCATGCGTATTGGAGTTTGATATTGATGTTTTGGGCGATTCATTGACCTTTAATTACGTTATGGGCTCTGAGGAGTACAACGATTACGTATGCGGAACGGTGAATGATATTTTTGGTTTTTTTGTAACAGGTCCCAATCCAGCAGGACCCGCCTATGCGAGTCAAAATGTGGCTGTGCTTCCTGGGGCTACAACGCCCGTTTCAATCAATACGGTAAACAATGGAGCTATTGGAGCTTTTGGCGGTGGTGCAGCTACTTGCAATTTAACAAATACAGCTTTTTTTAATGGAATCGTTCCAAGTATATCTTTTGGCGGAAACACCGTAGCCTTGGAAGCGAAAATTCTCACAGTTCCGTGTACAACCTATAGTTTTAAATTGGCAATAGCTGATGGTGGAGATGACGTATTTGACTCAGGTGTATTTTTGGAAGCAGGAAGTTTCACCTCATTACCAGTCACTCTTGCATCATCAACCGTTTTGGGGCAAGGCTTTTCCAATGCTATTGAAGGTTGTGTTGATGGAGTCTTCAACTTTGAGTTGGATGAGGCTCTACCTATTGATTATGGTCTTCGATTCCAAATTGGCGGATCGGCAATTAATGGTGTTGATTACAACCTGATCCAAGATAGTCTCACTTTTTTCGCTGGAGATACGGTCGTTTCTGTGAATATCACGCCAATAGCCGACTTGATTCCAGAAGGAAATGAAACCGTAAAATTGTATTTACTTAATCCATGCACAAATTTACCTTTTGATAGTGCAGAGTTAAACATCATAGATTTGATTCCTTTTAGTATGACCACCGATCCCACCTTGGTTTGTCCAAATGATACTTCGGTTATCTCAGCCAGTATAGCTGGGGATGATAATAATTTAGCGATATACAATTGGACATCGAACAATGGAATTATTTTGGATAGTGACAGTAGCTACACGGAAGTGATTTCACCGATTACCAGTGAGTATTACGTGGAATATACATTAGGGAATTGCACACAATTTGATACAACAATAGTTGAGGTTTCTCAATTTAGTGTGTCCGTGGATACGAATTTAATCTCTTGCCCGGGAGTCAATGATGGTGGATTTGCGCTAATTCCATCTAATCCTATAAATGCGGTCACTTATACATGGCAACCTTCTGGAGTAACGGACTCTTTATTACTTAATTTAGGTTCCGATACGGTGTCTTATGTTGTTTCCGATAATTCGGGTTTAGCTTGTGGCACCCTGAGCGATACGCTTTACTTGATTCAACCTGCTTCCCTCGCTTTTAATACATTGATTATAGATGTAAGCTGTTTTGGTTTGAATGATGGTAGCATCTTGCTGTCAAGCTTATCACCGGATTCAACTTATCAATTCGAAATAACCTATAATGGCTCCCCTCTGCCAGTTCAAAATTTGACCGCGGATATCAATGGTGACATTTTGTTAAACAGTTTAAGTCCCGGCTTGTATGATACGGTTATCGTAACCAGTGTTTCGAATGGATGTGTGAATGGCTTTAGTTTCTCAATTACTGAGCCAAGTCTTTTACAAACTAACATTACCACCCCCGGAGTTGTGCTTTGTGCGGGAGGAACAGTAGATAGCTTGTCGCATTTTACTTCAGGTGGAACAGCTCCTTATGAGTTTCTATGGAGCACGGGTGCTACTACAGGGGCAATAACTGGCGTTACAACTGGGGCATATTGGTTGCAAGTAATAGACACCAACAATTGTGTGGCGGCAGACTCGATTAATGTAGGTCAACCTAATCCCCTCGCTTTAAATATTCTTGCTGATAGCGTTCCTTGTTTTGATGGGAATGATGGTTTGGCTTATGTGGATTCGATAACAGGAGGTTCACCTCCATATAGTTTTCAATGGGATGCTGCAACGGGCAGTCAAATGAATGATACCGCTGTTGGTCTTACCGTTGGTACTTATGTCTTAACAGTTCTGGATTTTAATAACTGCCCAGTTTCAGATACGGTAGAAGTATTCCAATATCCCGCAATAGTTCTGGCGCATACTCAGGCAAACGTCACTTGCTTCGGAGATAGCGATGGCTCGATTGATTTAAGTGTTTCAGGGGGAGTTAGTCCTTATGCTTATTCATGGACTGGGCCTAATACTTTTGCGAGCATTAATCAAGATGTGAATGGACTAGAAGCAGGAACATACGTAGTAGAGGTAACAGATGCTAATGGATGTTTGGATACCCTTTCGATTGACATAACTAGTCCCCCAGCGCTAGCGCTTACTATAGATTCTACGAACATTACGTGCAAGGATTTATCGGATGGTACGGCGACGGTAACTGCTGTAGGCGGATCGGGTGGATTTATCTACGCTTGGAGCGATGCCTTAAGCCAAAATACAGCGTTAGCGACCAACTTAGATGCTGGAACATACCAAGTGGTGGTAACAGATGTGAATGGCTGCGTGGATAGTTCGACAGTAAACATAGAAGAGCCAGATTCATTGATTCTGACCTTGCTTGGTGTTACAGATGTGCTATGTAACGGTGCGTCAACAGGAGCGGTAAGTGTAAATACTGCTGGAGGTACAACAGCCTATAGCTATCAATGGACGAATGGAGGAGGAAGTAATGAAGATTTAAGTGGAGCATCAGCGGGAACGTATACCTTAACCGTAACGGATGCGAATAATTGTACTGATCAGTTGACAGCTACGATAGCAGAACCAGCAGCCTTGAGTATTAACCTGGCAGGAACAGATATTTTATGTTCAGGTGGAGCAGATGGCGAAATAGATGCTACAGTGACTGGCGGAGTAATACCTTATACATATGTATGGACAGGGCCGAATGGATATACGAACAATATAGAAGATGTAACGGGATTGACAGGAGGGACTTATACCTTGAGTGTGACAGATTCAAATAACTGTGTACTTACGCAAACCATCACGATTAATGAGCCTACTGATGTAGTGATTACTTTTAGTGATTCACCAGTGAACTGCTTTGGAGGGAATGATGGTAGCTTGACAGCAAGTGTAGTAAGTGGCGGAACAGCACCATTTAGTTTCCAATGGGATGCTGCAGCAAATAATCAGTTAACAGCCACTGCCACGGGATTAACAGCAGGGTCATATACAGTGACGGTAACAGATGCGAATGGATGTGTGTATACGAATAGCGCATCGGTATCTGAGCCTCAAGCGCCATTGAGTATATTGATGGATAGCACGAATATTTCTTGTGCGGGATATAATGATGGAACAGGTACAGCTTCAGTAAGTGGCGGAACACCGGGTTATAGTTATTTGTGGAATGATCCACAAGCCCAAACAACAGCTACTGCCACAGACCTTCCATCAGGTAATTTCCAGGTAACGGTAACAGATGCGAATGGATGTGTGATTACAGGAAGTGTCAATATAGAAGAACCGAATGCGATTAATATCAGTGCAGTAGCGGACTCAACGAATTGTTTTGGAGAGGCCACAGGAGGGATTAGTGTTGTGGCGAGTGGCGGAACGGGTATAGGCTTTGCGTACTCAATCGATGGTGGCGAGACTTTCCAGAGCAGCCCTGACTTCTTCAATTTACCAGCGGGTATATATGATGAAATAATTGTACAAGACTTAGGGTCGAATATAGCGTGTTTGTCTCCACTGACAAGTGCAACGGTATACGAGCAACCATACTTTACATTTGAAGTTGTACCGGGTGATACTACGCTTCAGTTAGAAGAGAGTGTAAACTTGAGTTTGAATGTAACATCGCCAAACTACACGAATAACGATATAGCACAGGTGAGTTGGTTTCCAAGCACGGGCTTGAATTGCACAGATTGTGTGGATCCTACGGTATTGACTTATGATTCTTACACGGAGTATACGGCGACGGTGTATTATTATGGCGATGATAATGAATTGTGTAATGCAGTGGCAAGTACGATTATCATTGTAGAAAATAACCTGGCATTATATATTCCGAATGCCTTTACACCGAGCAATTATGATAATGTGAATAATCGCTTTGAGGTGTATGGTGAGGGGATAGAATACGTAACGATGCAGGTATATAATCGAATTGGGGAGAAGATATTTGAGAGTTCGAATCAGCAAGTAGGCTGGGATGGGACGTATAAAGGAGAGTTGCAGAATCCTGGTGTGTATACCTACTATGTAAGTGTGGAGTACTTGGATGGGAAAGTAATTGATAGAAAAGGAAGTGTGACATTGATTAGGTAGCAGAGAGTACTACTTACAAATTATAAAGAAAAAAGGTCGAAGCATTAGCTTCGACCTTTTTTTATATTTTCATCTCAAGGCGTGTAATATTTTCAAATGCTATAGTTTAAGTTATATTATTATCTTTAAAGGCTGTAACAAATAGATATATGAAGAGGTATTTGACGCTGATTGGTTTGGTTTTTGGGCATCTTGTATTTGCTCAAAATTTTAACATGAGTAACAACACGGTAAACGTAAACTGTGGTCCAGGTGGGGTAGTTTATGATTCAGGGGGAGCTGGCGGAAATTATGGCCCAAATGAGAATTTTGTTTTAACAGTCTGTCCTAGCTCTCCGGGATTTGGTGTTTTTGCCACTATGGATGTGATGGGAATTGCACCTGGAGATCAGCTAACGATATACAATGGGGATAACACGGCTGCCCCGTCTTATCCGAATATGCCACTTGATAATACTACCGCCTACAATATTGGCGCGCAGTTTCAATCGACGGTTGCCAATCCAACGGGTTGTTTGACTTTTGAGTTTATAAGTAATGGAGATGCCAATGTGGGCAGCTTTCAGTTTACTTTGGATTGTGAAGCACGTTGTCAGGAAGTCATTTCTGAAATCCTTACGTCATTGCCTGATACAACTTTGGAAAATGGCGATGTGTTTTTGGATATATGTTTGGGTGATACCCTAGAGATTACTGGCAATGCGCTCTATCCTCAGAACAATACGGAATATTTGCAAAGCAATGCCACCTCAACTTTTACATGGAATTGGGGCGATAATACGCCGAATGATATCGGTCCAACGCAATCGCACTATTACCCAACCCCCGGAGGCTATTTTTTAAACCTAAGTGTAGAGGATATAAATGGTTGTAGAAACTTCCAAGATCAGTTAATTAAAGTTCGAGTAGCACCTTTGCCTGATTTTGTAGAGCTCAATGATACCTTCATGTGTGTCGGTGAATTGGATACCTTGACGGCTTTGCCTGAAGGGGTTATCGTTAATGGACAGGTTGTACAAGGTGGAGTTGAATTTTTTCAACCACCTATATTTAGTGGAGATTCATTGTTTCTTCCCGATGGAAACGGTGCGGGATACAACTCAAGTACTTTTTTAACGAGTTTTGGCAATGGTGCACAAGTAGTTAATTGTGGTGATATATTAGAAATCTGTATTACTATGGAGCATTCCTATTTGGGTGATTTAGAAATGACTTTGATTTGTCCGAATGGACAATCCGCCGTTTTAAAGGCATTCCCCGGAGGTGGGGGTACATTTTTGGGTAATCCATTTGATAATGGAACAATTCAAATTGGATCAGGCTTGGAATACTGCTTTAGCCCCTTGGGAACGACCCAGTTAGTTAATGGACCAACACAAGCAGCTACCAATACCCCTGGAAATACCATTCAACCCGGTTTGTATGCACCGGTTGATCCATTTACAAATTTAGTTGGTTGTCCGTTAAATGGCCAATGGACCCTCAACATTACGGATAACCTGACTATTGATGATGGCTATTTATTTAACTGGGAATTGAATTTTGACCCGTGCTTGTATCCTTCGATTGATTCTTTCACTATGTTATATAACTTTGGTTTCTGGCAAAATGACCCATCAATTAATGGTATTGTAGGCGGGAATCCAAATACCATCGAAATTGAACCAGATACAACGGGGACATACACATACACTTACACGACTTTTGATCAGTTTGGTTGTGAGTATTCTCAAGATTACACATTTGAAGTTGATGGCTTTGAAGTTGAAGCATCTCCTGATACTTCTGTGATTTGTGCAGGGCAATCGGTTCAACTCAATGCTAACGTGATTGGCGCTGGGAATGCTTGCGAGTTAGATTATTTGGTTTACAACATACCTTACGAGAAGGAGATAGGAACACCAACGCCTTTTGTTTTTACACAAGTGGATAATGGAGTGAGTCAGGTTGTTCCTCTACCTTTCCCTTTTGATTTTTATTGCGGTGCGGTAAATAATGTGACGGCCACAACAGATGGTTATGTTTCGTTTGCTGTTACTGGATTTTCTGTCCCTAATAATGGAGCGATTCCAAGTGCAGCTAATCCTAATAATATGATTGCTCTAATGTGGGATGATTTGGTCGACTCTTCGAGCTTGTCGGGATACTTTACCACGGGTGTAGCGCCAGATAGAAAGTTTGTTGTCGAGTTTGATCTAGTACACAAAGGTGGAACGGCCGCAACTGAACCCGTAAAAGGACAAATTATCTTGCACGAAACAACTAATATCGTTGACATTGTTTGTGAGAATTGTCAGCAGGATGTCAGTGATCCATCAGCCACCCAAGGCGTTGAACGTTTTAATGGGGCCGTCGCTTCAGTGCCACCAGGAAGAAACAATGCCGCTTGGAGTGCTACGCAGGATGCTTGGCGATTCTTCCCGCAAAGCTCATTGAATACAAACTACACCATCAACTGGACACCAACAGCAGGTTTGGTGGGAGAAACAACGCAAGTGCCTATTGCTGCGCCAAATACTAGTACGAATTATGTAGTGGAAATTACGAATGAGAACAATTGTTCTTATTCAGATTCTAGTGTCTATGTTTTGGTTGGTGGAAACTATACCTATACGATTACGAATGACACCACGATTTGTCCGGGCGATACGGTTCAACTCAATGTGACTGGCGGCCCGCAAACTTTCGCTTGGACGCCAAATGATGGTTCGATTTCAGATACAGCTATTGCTAATCCGCAAGTTTATCCGATTACAACGACTACTTATTTCGTGGAACTGGATTCTGCAGGTTGTATTGCATTGGATGAGGTAACGATAACTGTTGGAAATATTTCGGTAGATTCTACATTTGTAAGCACTGAGTCATGTGCCGGTTTGGCGGATGCCAGTATTTCTATCTTTGCAACTGGAGGTGCCAATCTTCAATATTCTATAGATGGGGGAGTTAGCTTCTCCAATAATAATGTGTTTCAGCCTTTAGCTGCTGGAGTTTACGATATTGTGGTGAATGACAATGGTTTGTGCGACACATCGTATCAGGTTACCATTTTGGGTGGAGCTATCTTGGCCTTTGATTCAATTATTATTGCTGATGCGAGTTGTGGGAATTTGAATGATGGAAGTATTGATGTATATATCAGTGGAGGATTAGCTCCATTCAGCTATAGTATTGATGGAGGAACTAATTCGCAAGCTTCTAGTTCATTCGGAGGGTTAGGTGGTGGAAATTACACGGTATATGTAGAGGACAGTTTGAATTGCTTTGTCGATTCTTTAGTTGTTCTTAATCAACCTGCTCCATTGGTAATCGGAGCGGATCAAGTGGATAGCTTATCATGTTTTAATACTGCCGATGGACAGATAGCACTATTAGCAAACGGTGGAGTTTTACCTTATGATTTCAGTTTGGATAATATAAATTATTCACCGGATTCTGTGTTTACAGGCTTAACGGAAGGATCCTACACAGCCTATGTTCAAGATGCCAATTTATGTATTGATAGTATTGTTGTGGATGTGTTTGCACCACCAGCGCTAGCGCTTACTATAGATTCTACAAACATTACGTGCAATGATTTATCAGATGGTACGGCGACGGTAACTGCTGTAGGCGGATCGGGTGGATTTATCTACGCTTGGAACGATGCCTTAAGCCAAAATACGGCTTCAGCGACCAACTTAGATACCGGAACATACCAAGTGTTAGTAACAGATGTGAATGGCTGCGTGGATAGTGCCACCGTAAATATTGAAGAGCCAGATTCATTGATTCTGACCTTGCTAGGTATTACAGATGTGCTATGTAACGGAGCTTCAACAGGAGCGGTAAGTTTAAATACTGCTGGAGGTACAACAGCCTATAACTATCAATGGACGAATGGAGGAGGAAGTAATGAAGATTTAAGTGGAGCATCAGCGGGAACGTATACCTTAACCGTAACGGATGCGAATAATTGTACTGATCAGTTGACAGCTACGA